>RRZU012597123.1_pt1 | contig 10597 bp, 8 predicted proteins | sample 2165561 | NCBI WGS metagenome assembly RRZU01 (sample SAMN10456909, study PRJNA506462) | wastewater metagenome | isolation source: wastewater sludge | place: USA: Moscow, Idaho | reverse complement strand
GTGATGATAATACAAGTAGTCCAAGTTCAGTTAAAATTGTAACTCTTCCAGATAATGGAGTATTAAAATTAAGTGGAGTTGTAATAAGTGCAGGAGTTGTAATAAGTGCAAGTGCTATTAATAATGGTAATTTAGTATTTGTTCCAAATTTAAATACTGATAAAGATAGTTCATTTACATTCCAAGTTAGTGATGGAAGTAATTGGAGTTTAACACATACAACTATAGTAGAAGTTGTTGCAGTAGCTGATGCTCCTACGGCAAGTATTGATGTAACTAAGATGCTTGTTGATAATAATATTACACAACTTCCTAGTAATATTTCGTATGTTAAATATTATTTAAGTGATGGAACAACAGTAAAAATTAATAATTATATAAATCCAAATACAAATCCATCTGACCCTACTAAATATATAAAAGCAATAGAAACTGATACAGGTTTAAAAGTTGTTGATTATATTATAAATGCTGGTACAGGTGTTTACAGTTGTAGAGGAACTTATTTAGGAAATTCTATAACTAATGGAAGTAGTTCTAATATTTTTAGTACCAATGCAGATTATACAAAAACTTATACATCTATTAATGAAGTATATATTTTTGGAACGGTTATTAATAAAGTTACAATAGATATCTCAAATGTAAAAGATATTACAAATGGTTATAAAGTTGAAGCATATAATATAGATGGAACTAAAGGAGAGCTTTCTGAATATAAAACTTCGACAGAAAATGGATTTGGAGTAAAAGGTGCTTCATCTGGTCATGAAGCTGAAATAGGATTTAATTGTAAATCTGAAGAGATTAGAGTTAAATTTGATGAACAAGTTACAGATGTAAAAGTTAAGTTTTCTTGGTTAGCATCTTGTGAAACAGCTTTAATAAAATTTTATAAAAATGGTGTTGAAGTTGGAAGTACAACACAAATAGGTTTAACTGATACTATAGATGGTCCATTTACTTTTAAACCAAGTAATGGTTCAACTTTTGATGAAATAAGATTTATGGCTCCAGGATGGCATGATGACTATTTAATTAATTCTATTGAATTTAATAAATCAATTGTTAATACAAATGCTTTAGAAAAAGAGATTTATAAAGTAGATTTAACCGCAGCGCTTAAAGATACAGACGGAAGTGAGATTTTAACTGTAAAAATAAGTGGAGTACCTGATGGTGCATCATTTGATTTATCTAATATGAGAAATCTTGGAGGAGGAGTTTGGGAAATAGTTATTCCTCAAGGTATAAAATCAATAGATTACAGTAATTTAAAAATGATTGTTCCATCAAATATAAAATATGTTGATTTAACAATAACTGCAAGGGCAACAGAAATAAATGACAATATTAATGGTAATAATTATGCAGAATCAAAAGCTATTGATTCAACAATTTACGGTATTGATGAGTTAGAACAAGTTAATATGAAAGCATTTAAATATAATCTTGTATTGACTATTGATAATTCTAAAAGTATGGAAGGTGATAAAATCACTTTAGCTAAAGCTGCAATGATTAATTTAATAAATAAATATAATGGTTTAGGAGAAGTTAAAGTATTATTGAATGTATTTAATAATTATGGAGAAATTAAAGGAGTATGGGTTGATGCTTCAACAGCTAAGAATTTAATAAATGCTATTACTACTTGTGGTGGAACAAATTATGATGACGCATTATTAAAAAACATTGACATATTGGCAAAAAATCCAGCACCTCTTGATGGAAAAACAATTTCATATTTTGTTTCAGATGGTGTACCAACTTATGGAATGTATAAATCAGGAGATACTTGGTATAGAGATGGAGACGGAAGAAATGTAACGGATATAAATGATTCTATAGTTAGTCAATGGAAAAATCTAAATATTGATAAAACTTATTCTATAGGAATAGGAACATCTGAATTAAATGAATATATGAGAGAAATATCTAAAAATCCTGATGAGGATGTGATTGTTATAAATGATGCAAATCAGTTAGCTCAAACACTAGATAATACAATTCAAGAACTTCTTGTTGAAGGAAATGTACTTAACAATGTTGTTGGCGGAAATGGAAAAATTAGTATAGAAAGTATTAATTTTGATGGAGTAAATTACAGAAAAGATAATTTCCCACAAGATGGATTATTGACTGGGAATAATAAAATTAAATTTACATTTGATTTTGAAACGGGTAATTATAAATATTATGCTAAATCATCAACATTTGTTGAAGAGAAAAAAACGTTTACAGTAAATGCAACTGATTCTAATGGAGATAAAGATTCATTTGATGTGAGTGTAAATGTAAAAGTTACTCAAGGTAAATCAGAAAATATCCAAACATTGATGGGGGATGATATTGATTTATCAACTGTAATTACTAAAACAGTAGATATTATTAGTCTTGACAATTCTAAAATTGACAAATTAAAAATAGATTTAAAAGATGTTCTTGATTTAGAAGATAAACAGTTAATAGTAAAAGGTGATTTAGGAGATAAAGTGACTCTTGATACTCAAAATGATTGGGCAAATGGAGGGAAAAAAGAACTGAATGGAGTTAACTATAAAGTTTACACAGGAATAGGTGTTAATTCAACTGTTAAATTATTAATAGAAGATGATATTGATATTTCATCAAATATTTAGTGGATAAAATGAAACAAACTAGTTTAGAAGGTTTCTTACATTTAGAAGAACATACAAGAGAGTTAGAAAAAAAAGTTGAAGAAGAAGTTAAAAAAAATAAAGAAAAAGATAAGCTTCTTTTTCAACAAAATAAAATGGCTGCTCTTGGTGAAATGTTAGGAAATATTTCTCATCAATGGAGACAACCCTTAATGGAGATAAATTCTTTATTTTTACCAATTGAAGCTAGACTTAGTATGGATTTAGAAATTGAGAAAGAAAAATTATTAAAAAGTATAGATAAATTGAACGAGATAACAAAATACATGTCAAATACAATAGATGATTTTAGAAATTTTTTTGCAACTGATAAAGAAAAAATAGAGTTTAAACTACTTGAACAGATTAATTCAACTATAAGTATAATTAGTGGTGGATTAAAAGAAAATAATATTCAACTGGATATAATAATTCAAAAAAATCCGATACTTATTGGTTATAAAAATGAGTATTCTCAAGTATTAATAAATATAATCAATAATGCAAAAGATGTATTAGTACAAAGAAAAACAGAAAATCCTTATATTAAAATTACTATTTTTGAAGAAAATGACAGTTTAATTACTGCAATAGAAGATAATGCAGGTGGAATAAAAATTAATCCAATAGAAAAAGTTTTTGAACCATTTTTTACTTATGAAAAAATAAATGGTTCAGGAATAGGGCTTTTTATGTCAAAACTTATTATAGAAAATAATATGAATGGAAGATTAACTGTAAGAAATTCTTCAGAGGGTGCACTCTTTGAAATAGTATTACCAAAGTATTAAAAAAGGCTTCATTTTAGATTTAATCTATTTTAGATATAATCGTGAAAAATCATGAAAACTTCACTCAAAAAATAGGATAATTATGTCAAAACAATTACTACAAAAACAAGCAGATACAATTAGATTTTTAGCAGCAGATATGGTGCAACAAGCAAACTCAGGACACCCAGGTGCTCCAATGGGATTAGCAGATATTGCAACAGTATTAAGTAAATATTTAAACGTAAACCCAGCTGATGAAAAATGGTTAAACAGAGATAGATTAGTATTTTCAGGTGGTCACGCTACTGGATTAGTTTACTCTTTATTACACCTTTGGGGATTTGATGTATCAGTAAATGATATGAAAAACTTCAGACAAACTCACTCGAAAACTCCAGGACACCCAGAATATGGTCATACTCATGGAATTGAAATTACAACTGGTCCTTTAGGTCAAGGTATTGCAAATGCAGTTGGTTTTTCAATGGCTGCTAAATATGCACAAAATATTTTAGGTAAAGATGTAATTAATCATAAAGTTTATTGTTTATGTGGAGATGGGGATTTACAAGAAGGAATCTCTTATGAAGCAACAGCAACAGCTGGACATTTAAAATTAGATAACCTTGTAATTATTTATGATTCAAATAATATTACAATCGAAGGTGATACATCTATTGCTTGGTCTGAAAATGTTAAAAAAAGATTCCAAGCAATTGATTTTGAAGTAATTGAAATTGATGGACATAATTTTGACCAAATTGATAAAGCATTAGCAACAGCTAAAGACTCTACTCTACCTGTTTTAATTATTGCAAAAACTGCAATTGCAAAAGGTGCAGTTACTATGGAAGGAAGCCACCATTCTCACGGAGCACCTCTTGGAGAAGATGAAATTGCAAAATCAAAAGAGAAAGCAGGATTTGATCCAAAAGAGAAATTCTTTGTACCAGCAGAAGTTAAAGGTGCATTTGATAAATTAATCGTGGGTTCTACAGCACAAAATGCATGGGCTGAGTCTTTATCTGCTGAAACTAAAGCAAAAATTGAAGAGTTACAAAATCCAAATTTTGATGCAATTGAATATCCAACTTTTGAAGCTGATTCATCAGTTGCAACAAGAGATTCAAACCATAAAATTTTAAATGCAATTGCAGCAGCAATTCCAGGATTCTTAGGTGGAAGTGCAGATTTAGGACCATCAAATAAAACAGAATTAAAAGGTGAAGGTGATTTCCCAAATGGAAGAAATGTTCACTTTGGAATTAAAGAACACGCAATGGCTGCAATTTGTAATGCAATGAATTTATATGGATTATTTAGAGTATATTCAGCTACATTCTTTGTATTTAGTGATTATTTAAAACCAAGTGCTAGAATTGCAGCACTTGCAGGAATTCCACAACACTTTATTTGGACACATGATTCTATTGGTGTTGGAGAAGATGGACCAACTCACCAACCAATTGAGCATTTATCACAATTTAGAGCATTACCAAACTTCTATACATTTAGACCTGCTGATGCAACAGAAAATGTTGAGTCTTGGAAAGTTGCACTTAAAATGAAAGCTCCAACTGCATTTGTTTGTTCAAGACAAGGATTAAGAGTATTAAAAGGTGAAAAAGCTTACGGTGATGTTTCAAATGGTGGATACTTATTAAAACAAAGAGAAAATGCAAATATTACTATCATGGCAAGTGGTTCTGAAGTAATGTTAGCTTTACAAACTGCTTGTAAGTTAGAAGAAGAAGGAATCTTTGCAAATATCGTTTCAGTTCCTTGTTTTGACTTATTATTAGAGCAAGATAAAGAGTATATCTCTAAAATTATTGATTCTAATACTAAAGTTTATGCAGTTGAAGCAGCAAGAGGTTTAGAGTATTATAGATTTGCTGATGTTGTATTTGGAATGGATACATTTGGTGCTTCTGGACCTGCAAATGATTTATTTGAAGAGTTTGGATTTACAATCGAAAAATTAAAAGCTAATATCGTAGCTGACTTCAAAAACTAATATTATAAAATAGATGAGTTTTCTCATCTATTTTCTTTTTAATAACCTACAAATATCATCTTTTTTTTATTTTAACTCTTTATAATGTTTAGATAAAAACTTTAGGAGAGAGTTAATGGCAATAGGATTTATAGGACTTGGAAATTTAGGACGAGCTATTACTTCAAGATTAGCTAGTTTAGGTGAAGAGTTAGTAATTTATAATAGAAATAAAGAAAAAATAAAAGATTTACCTTATGAAAAAGTAGAAACACCAAGAGAAATTTTAGATAAATGCGATGTTGTTTTTTTGTGTTTATTTGATAGTGATGCGGTAAATTATATATTATCTGGCGAAAATGGTCTATTATGCGAAGAATTAGTAGGAAAAACTATTATTGATTTAACAACAAATCATTATGAAGATGTTTTAGAATTTCACAACGCAGTAAATGCCTTAGGTGGGAATTATTTAGAAAATCCAGTATTTGGTAGCGTTGCACCTGCACTTCAAGGGGCACTTACAGTTGTATGTTCAGGGAAAAAAGAGGTATTCGAAAGCATAAAACAAATTTTAGAAAAGATTGCAAAAGAGATTTTCTTTTTAGAAACACCTTCAAGTGCAACTAAAATGAAACTAATAAATAATCTTTGTTTAGGTTCATTTATGGCTACACTTGCAGAATGTACGGCAATGGCTGAAAGTTGTGATATTCCAAAAGCAAAAGCTTTAGAAATTTTAGGAGTTGGTGGTGGTCAATCACTAGTTCTTAAAGCAAAAACTCAAAAATTGATAGATGAAGATTTTTCTGCTCATTTTTCAAATAATGCAATAAATAAAGATTTACATCTATTACAAGATTTAGCTTATAAGTTACAAAAACCACTTTATAGTGCTACAATACCTAAAGAGTTATTTTCTAAAATGAAGATGATGGGGAAAGGTGAAGAAGATTTTTCTTCAATTTATCAATTATTTAAAAACATCTAAAGGATAAAATATGCCACATTTACAATTTGAACTAAATAAAAAAGTTGCTGAAGAGTCTAAAGAAGAGTTTGTAAAAGAGATTAGAAATTGTTTTAGTACTATTATGGATACAGGAACTGACCATATAGCAATAACAATTAGAGAATATGATAAATATAGTTTGACAATTGGAAGAGCAAATCCTACTGATGATATTTGTTTGATGAATCTTGATATTAGAGAAGGTAGAACAATAGAAAAAAGAAGAGAATTAGCTTTGAAATTTATGAATATTGTAAAAGAGAATTTTGGAATAGTTGGCGGAAATCAGTATGTAACTTTTACAGAGCATAAAGGTGAAGATTTCCATTTAGTTGAAAAATATCTTGCTGATTGGCAAAGTGGGGAAGACCCTTTAGTTGATTAAAAATTGTATAAATAAACTGTGTATTCACAGTTTATTTATACTGTTTCAGAATGTGTTCTTACACAATTTCTATTTGAATTTTTTCCATTATAAAGTGCTCTATCCGCATTAATCAGACATTTTGTCGGATTATTTATTTTAAATAAACAGTATGTTTTAATAGTTTTTTTATTTTAATATATCAAGATATCTTGATATATTAAAATTTGTTTGCTATAATTCGGCAAAAAAAGGAGTACTATGGATATATTTTTAAAAACAATTAGTGCTTTAAATGATGAAACAAGAGTAAAAATTCTTAAATTTATTGATGAAAATGAAAGATGTTGTGTGTGTGATTTGGAAAATTCATTTAAAATGATTCAATCAAGGCTTTCACGTCATCTAAAAATTTTAAAAGAAGCAGGATTTTTAAAACTTGAAAGGGAAGGAAGATGGGCTTATTATAGTATTAGAGCACCACTTGATGAGTTTAGAAAATCTTGTTTAAAAGAGATTGGTTATTTACAAATAGAGTTACCAACTTTTGTAAAAGCATGTGAAAATAAGGAATAGTATTGAAAGAGACGCTTTTTGTATATGGTACACTAATGCCAAATTGCCCAAATGGTCATGTATTGGAAAATATTGTAGGAAAATTTGTACCAGCAACTGTAAAAGGAAAACTTATAGATGCTGGATGGAGTGCAAGTATGGGTTATCCTGGAATTAGACTTGATATGGGAAATGATACTGTTCATGGCTATTTATTTTATAGTAATAATTTAATAAATCATTGGGATTTTTTAGATGAGTTTGAAGGTGAAGAGTTTGAAAGAACTCCAATAACAGTTGAAAGATATGATGAGTTAGAAGTTGATACATATATCTATACTCTAAAATCTGAAATGCTTGATATGTGCGAGGATAAATAATGTTTGGTGCTAGTTTAATATTTTTGATTACTTTAACTTTAGTAATTACTCAACCAAGAGGTTTACAAATTGGAACTACTGCGATATTTGGAGCAATTACAGCTCTTATTTTTGGAGTGGTTAATTTTGATGATGTAATTACGGTTACAAATATTGTTTGGGATGCGACTTTAGCATTTATTGGAATAATCATTTTATCTATGGTTTTAGATGAGATTGGTTTTTTTGAATGGTGTGCTTTAAAAATGGCAAAATTTTCAAATGGAAATGGAATAAAAATGTTTATTTACTCTATTTTACTTGGAGCTTTTGTTTCAGCACTTTTTGCGAATGATGGAGCGGCACTTATTTTAACACCGATTTTGTTAGCAAAAATGAGAATATTGCAACTAAATACAAAAACGATAGTTGCCTTTTTACTTGCAGGTGGATTTATAAGTGATAGTGCATCACTGCCTTTTGTATTTTCAAACCTTACAAATATAGTTACAGCAAACTATTTTAATATCGGATTTGTTGAATACTTTTTAAATATGATAATTCCATTTATTGTAAGTGTTATAGCTTCAATTGTTTTTTTATGGTTAATTTTACGAAAAGATATTCCAAAAACTGTTGATGTGACTTTACTTAAAGAGCCAAAAAGTGCAATCAAAAATATGAATCTATTCTATTTTTCTTGGTTGTTTTTAGGAATTTTACTTGTTGGATATTTTATTGGTGATGCTTATAAGTTACCAGTTTCTGTTTTTGCTTTAGGTGGGGGAATTATCTTTTTACTAATAGCAACTTTTTCAAAAGCAGTAGAGCCAAAACATATCATAAAAGAGGCGCCTTGGCAGGTTGTTTGGTTTAGTATTGGTCTTTATATTGTTGTTTATGGACTGAAAAATGCAGGATTGACTGATTATTTAACAATTGTATTAGAAAATCTAGCAAAAAATGGAGATACAATCGCAATAATTGGAACAGGATTTATAAGTGCATTTTTAAGTGCAATTATGAATAATATGCCAACAGTTATGATTATGGATATAGCTTTAGAAAATATTCCAAATCAAGCTTTAGCTTATGCAAATATTATTGGATGTAACTTAGGACCTAAAATGACACCATTTGGTAGCCTTGCTACGCTATTATGGCTTCATGTTTTAGCAAAAAAAGGTGTAAAAATCTCATTTTGGCAATATAGTAAATTTGGTTTGATTATCACACCACCAGTACTATTTATAGTGCTTTTAGCAGTTTAGAGAGGTTTTCATGAAGCATTTTATTTTACTTATTTTATTTGGTTTTTTTATAGTTATTAATGCAGAAGTTAAAGTTGAAGAAAAACAAACATTAAATGAATACAAAATAGAGCAACTACAAAAAAGCATTGATGAACTTAAAAAAGAGATTGATGAATTAAAAAAAGATGTAGATGATACAAAAGAAAAGAAACTTGAAAATAAAAAAGATAATGAGAGTTTAGATAAAAGAATTGGGGATATTAACGGTAGTGTTGATAGGTTTGGGATTATTGTAACTTTTCTTGGTATTGTAATTACAATTTTACTTGTATTAGGTGGATTTATAGGTTATAGAAATGCAAAAGCTGATGCTAAAGAAGTTGCAAAAAAAGAGGCTGAAGATACTACTCAAAAATGGCTAGAAGAAAATGGTAAAAATGAGCTTGATAAGATTATTCAAGAACTTCAAATAAAATCAGAAGAAGAGTTTAGTCAATTAGTAAATGAAAAAACTAATGAATTAAATACTCTTTTTGAAAACTTTAAACAAAAACATGAAAAACAGCTTGATAATCATGAAAAAGATTTAAAACAATTAAAAGAACAGTATACTCCAAAAGAAAAAGAAGAGATAGAAAAAGAAGCAAAAATAAGTCAAGAAAAAGAAACTAAAACTTTTGAAGATTATTGGAACATTATGCTTCAATATAATGCAAATAATGAATATGATGAGATTTTAGTTGTTATTGAAGAAGTTAAGAAATTAGAAAATTTAACTGCGAACCAAAAAGGTAGACTTTATTTCATTATGGGAAATAGTTACTATTATAATGAAGAGTATAAAGAAGCAGAAAAGTATTATTTAAAAGCAATAGAGTATGGAATTTATAATGCTTTGAATAATCTTGGATTTTTAAATTTTAAGCAAGAGGATTATAAAAGAGCAGAAGAGTGTTATCTAAAAGCAATAGAGTTTGGAATTAACGAAGCTTTATTTAATCTCGGACTTTTATATCAAGAACAAAAAGATTACACAAAAGCAAAAGAGTATTACTTAAAAGCAATAGAGTCGGGAGATAATAATGCTTTAAATAATCTTATAGATTTATGTATAAAGTAAAAAGAGTATAAAAAATTAGAAAAACTAAAACAAAAATATAAAATTTAATTAGGAGAGAAAGAATTGAAAACAAAAGTTTTATTTGTATGTAGTGCAAACACAACAAGAAGTCAAATAGCAGAAGCGTTATTGAAAAAATATGGTGGAGAGAATTTTGATTCAGATAGTGCAGGAATAAATCCTGGTGTTTTAAATCCACTTGCAGTTGAAGTTTTAAAAGAAGATGAGAATATTGATATTTCATCAAAAACAACAAACAAAATAATTGATTTTTATAAAGAGGGAAGACATTATCACTATGTTATTACTGTATGTGATGAGGCTTCAAAAGAGCCTTGTCCTATTTTCCCAAGTCTTGATGGGGTATTACACTGGAATATCACAAGTCCAGCAAGTAATGGAAGTGATGAAGAGAAAAAAGCAAAAATTAGAGCTTCAAAGGAAGAGATAAAAGTAAATATTTTAAAACTAATTGAGCTTGTAAAAGATGAACATATAAAATCAG
>RRZU010327405.1_pt1 | contig 10597 bp, 7 predicted proteins | sample 2165561 | NCBI WGS metagenome assembly RRZU01 (sample SAMN10456909, study PRJNA506462) | wastewater metagenome | isolation source: wastewater sludge | place: USA: Moscow, Idaho | reverse complement strand
ACCCATCTGGTTGCTGTGGACAAAAAGCGCCAGACCTTCATGTTTTTTGAGAAAAAAAGTCCGCTCAAGCTCAAATATGCCTACCCCTGCACAACTGGCCAGCTCACGGGCGACAAGCAGTCGCTCAACGACCTGCGCACCCCCGAGGGCATCTATTTTGTGGAATACAAAATAGCCAGCGGGCTGGATTTCAAGGAATACGGCGGCATAGCCTATACCCTGAACTATCCCAACCCTGTGGACAGGCTGCGCGGCAAAACCGGGCACGGCATCTGGATACACAGCAAGGGCTTTGGCATCGAGCCCCTCGCCACCCGTGGCTGCGTGGCCATTGGGCTTAAAGAAATTGACGAGGTTGGCCCGCAGCTCATCCCCGGCACCCCCGTGGTGCTGGCCGAAAAAATGGACGAAGCCGCACAGCCAAGGCCCGACACCGGCACCGCACAGGAACTGCGCCGTCTGATGCAAAACTGGAGCATTGCCTGGGCCTCGCGCTCGGTAAAGATGTTCGACTACTACGATCCTGATGCGTATTCCAAAGCCATGACAGAAAACTTTGTGGCTTTTAAGCAAAACAAGGAACGTCTGTTCAAGTCGCTGCAATTCATCAAGATATTCAATCGCAAAATCAATGTGCTGGAAGGCCCCGGTTACTGGGTAACCTGGTCGGAGCAGCTCTATACGGCGTCCAATCTTTCCACCGAGGGCGTGCGCAGGCTGTACTGGCAGCGCGGTAAAGACCAGAAATTCCGCATTGTTGGTATGGAATGGGCCCCCCGTGATCTTGGCATGCGCGCCGATTTTCAGAAAGGTCAGCTGGTGGCCGAGGCACCCTTGCAACAGGTCAGCGATGCTTCTTCCGAAGCGCCGCAGCCGCCCCGCCTCGACATGCCTGAAGCCGCCCCGGAAAAGGCCGCTCCTGTGGCCATGACCGTGCCGCAACCCACGCAGGACAAAACCGCACAGGCTGTCACGGCCAAGGCTGGTCAGGGCGAAAAGCTTGTGGCTGCCAATGATCCGTTGGTTCCCAAACGTGGTACAAATCCGCCCCCGGCAGAAGTGAACTGGGGCGCGCGCCCTAGCATGGAAGAGGCCGCCCGTAGCGAGGCAGAAGCCGCGCAGAAAAATACAGCCGTCAAGGCTGCTGAACCAGCAGCCCCTGCTTCCAGCCAGTTGCCGCCGCCCGCCTCTGTTCAGGCTCCTGTGCAGGTTCCTGGCCAGGCTTCTGGTCAAACACCTGCGCAAACTCCTGCGCAAACTCAGGCTCAGGCACCTGTTGCCGGGCAAGTGGGTGCAGCTGTCCAAACTGTCGCACCCGCCGCACCCGCTCAGCTGTCCCTGACGCCAGAGGTTGTGGCCGGGCTGGAAAAGGCCGTTAAGGCCTGGAATGCAGACTTTGCCGCCCGCTCCATGGATATTGCCTCGCTGTACGATCAGGCCCGCTTTAACCGCGAGGCCGGAACCCCGCGTGGCTATTCGTACAATTCCACCATGCGCGAACTTGAGCGCCGTTTTGCCACACCCTGGCTGCGTCTTATAAGCCGCAAGCCCAAGTTTGAAATGCAGGGCCCCCTGGCAGTAAGCCATGTGGAGCAGCTGGTGGTGGGCCCCAACGCCATGGAACAGGGTGTGCGCTCCTTCTGGTGGAACAGGGACGACAAGGGCGACTTCCGCATTGTTGCCACGCAGTTCAAGCCAGACGAACTGGGCCTTGCCGCAGATTATCTCGACATGGTCAGCGACGATGTGAGCGCCGTGATCGAAAAGTGGCGCAAAGCCTGGGAAGCCGGGCGCGTTGACGAATACATAGAGTACTACGCCGACGATGCTATACAGCAGGGCCGTTGGGGCGCAAAGAATATTCAAAAGCAGAAAGAACTGCTTTGGCAGCGCGTAAAGCCCACCCTTGTGCAGATCACCGGCTTGCGGCTGGTGGCAGACAAGCAGGGCATACGCGCCGACATGAATCAGGTTTATGCCGACAGCTCTGGCCTTACAGACCGGGGTACAAAGACCCTGCTGTTGCGATTTGACGGCAAAAACTGGCGCATAGCACGCGAAGACTGGGCCTTGCTGGGCGCTCCTGTCGCCCCCGTGGGCGCAGCACAATAGAGCAAGATCACATTGGCCGTCCGTTTTGGGCGGCCAATGTTTACTGGTTGGCAGTGACGGGGTGGCATGACAACTGTTGTGAACGGCCAGCCATTATTCTGGTGACATTGCCCGTGAGGATTGTTTGAAGTACCGCGAAAACCTCAGTATAATTCTGATGCGTGATAACGGCCCCCGGCGCAGCTACCGTGTGCGCAGGGTGCGCTTTGTGGCGGCCCTGGTGCTGATGGGCTGCATGCCGGTGTTTTGCGCCGTGTTGGGATGGCTGAGCTGGACCTTGTGGCAGCAAAACGTGCAGCTGCGAGACAACGTGCTGCGCTTTGAAAGCGATTATCAGGTGGCTCAGGCCAATGCCGAGCGGCTGGAAAATCTGGAAGAGCTGCTGCGCGAAGAAAATATCCCTGGCCGCGAACTGGTGCTGCGCAGGTTGGGCAGTGGCGGCGCGGCGGCAGAAGCCCCGGGCGAAGGCCCGTCCAACGGCATCAGTGCTGCCACCCCAGAAAAACCGCAAAAAGACACCCCCAAGGATGCTGTGCGGGCTACAGAAGGGCCAGGGCACGAGGACTTTCCCGCCATTGATCTTGATTATGTCAAGATTGGCAATGTGCAGGTGCGCGAAATCCGGGGCGGTAAACTGCGTCTGGCCCTTGATCTGCGCAATACCGACAGCCAAAAGATACTCTCAGGCGTGGTAAGCGGAACCCTGCTGACAGCAGATGGCAAAACCTACCCCCTGCGCTTTGATCAGGAAGACGTGGGCTATTTTCGCATCAGCCGGTTCAAGCGGGCCGTTATGGTGGCCGCCACCGAAAAGCAGGTGAGCCTTACCAATGCGCAGGTCATTCTTGAAGTGCGCAGTCAGGAAGATACCGTGGTGTTCCGCAATATCTTCGCTGTGGAGCACTAGGCTTCGCCCTGCCACCCCGCAGGTCAACTGCATCTTGGGTGGGGCCACGGCTGAAGGGGCGGGGCGGGCGTAAAGCGGAGGCCGAATTGGCTGATCATCCCCAATATTTTTGCCAGTTTGCAACAATCCATAGCGATTGGCCCTGGCTGCGACAAACCGAAGACGGGCGCGGCAGCATGGGCGGCGTGCAGTTTGTGCTTGCGCCGCAGTCTGCCGCAGAGCAGCCCTCTCCCGCTCAGACAGAATCGTGGCTGGTGGTTTTTGACGAAGCCCCGGCGGGTTTCCGCACCACCACGCCCCGCGAACGGCGCATTCTGTTTGTTTCAGAGCCGCCTGAAATCAAAAAATATCCTCGTTCCTACCTCGCCCAGTTCGGCACTGTCGTGTCGCCCTACGACTTTCGCAGTGTCGAGCGGCGCAGCATGGTCATTGGCAATCCCTGCCTCAACTGGCATTTCGGCGTAAGCTGCGCAGATGGAAGATATTCCAGCAAATTCGGCACGTTGGATGAGCTACGCCGTTTGCCTGTACCGCAAAAAACAGGCCTTGTTTCGGTGATCTGCTCCAACAAGACAGCCACCGAGGCCCAGCGCGCCCGCCTTGGGCTGGTGAGTCTGCTCAAGGAGCATCTGGGCGATGTGCTGCACGTCTACGGTCGCGGCTTCAACCCTGTGGACGACAAAATGTCGGCCATTGCTCCGTACAAGTACCATGTGGTGCTTGAAAACAACCTTCTTCCCCATTTCTGGACAGAAAAGCTATCGGACGCATGGCTTGGCTGGTCGCTGCCGTTCTATCTTGGCGCGCCCAACCTTGGCACGGTCTGCCCCGCAGCTGGATTTGTGCCCCTGACCGCAGGCGCGCCAGAAGCCTGCGTGCGGGTGGTGCTTCAAGCTCTGGAATCGCAGCTGTGGGAATCGCGGCAGGCAGAGCTGGCCCTTTGCCGCCACTGGATGCTGGAAACCACCAATGTATTTGCCACGGCAGCCCGCATGCTTGCTGCCGCGCCAGAGTACAGCCGCAAACAACCGGTGCTTGCCAAGTTAGAACCCATATTCGGTGTCAGCAGGGCTGACGTGGCCGCCATGCACAGTCAGGCCCGCAGCCTGCCCGTAGTCTGATCGTGTGAAGGTAATAAACCATGAGCGCAGCAAGACCATGAGTACACACAGGCCCGAAATAACCGTGGCCATGCCCGCCTACAATGCCGCCGCACATTTGCGGGAGGCCTTGGATTCCATTCTCACACAGACGTTTGAAGACTTTGAGCTGCTGCTGGTGGACGATGGCTCGACGGACACAACCCTTGCCCTTGCCACGGCGGTCGCAGAGGCTGACAGACGGGTGCGCATAGAGCGCCTGCCTGTCAACCGGGGGCGGGCCACGGCCCGCAACATGGCCCTTGGGCGTGCGCGTGGGCGCTACCTTGCCTGGATGGACGCGGACGACATTGCCTTGCCCCAAAGGCTGGAATTGCAGCACGCCTGCCTTGAAGCGCAGCCCGACATCCACATTTGCGGTGCGGGCGTGGAATACTTTGGGCATTCGCAGGCGCTGGAGTTTTTTCCTCAGCAGCCGGAAGAGGCGCGCGCAGCAGCACTCTTTGGTGCGCCCGTGCCCAACGGGTGTTCCCTGCTGCGGCTGGACGCGGTGCGCAGCTTTGGCTTACGCTATGACGCGGCTCTGGCACGGGCCGAGGACATGGCCTTTTGGGCCGATGCCTTGCTGGGCGCTGGCCTGCGGGCCACAAATCTGCAAACACCCCTGCTGCGTTATCGTTATGCGCCCGCGCCACAGGCCCGTCAGTGGCATGTGCGCGCCCTCATGGGGCATGTGTTCCCGGCCTTGGGCATAGGGGCCAGTGGTGCTCAGGCCCTGCTGCACGCAAACCTTGTGTACGGCGCTGGCGCGGGGCATTCCGAAACCCAAGCCCCAGAGGCGCTTGCCTGGCTCGATACGCTCTGGCAGACATGGAAGGCCCGCTATGGGCACGATACCTACATGCAGCGCCACATTGTGGTGTTTGCGGGGCGCATACTGCGCGGGGCGGCGGCCACGCCAGCACTGGCGCAGGCCGCGGCAAGAACGCTGCAAGGGCTTTCCATCGTAGAACTTATGTAAAAAATTGCATACCTGACAGGCATCGTAGTTATTTGTTCCGCGCTGTTGGCGCGTTTTTTTTCAGCTGGAGGATACCATGCAAGATTTTGTCTACTACACGCCCACAAAGATCATCTTTGGCAAAAATACAGAGCAGCAGTGCGGCGGGCTTGTTAAGGCCCAAAAATGCCGCAAGGTGATGATCCACTACGGCGGGCAGAGCGCCCTGCGCTCGGGCCTTGTGGACAGGATAAAAGCCTCGCGGGAGGCAGAAGGGCTGGCTTACGTTACGCTGGGCGGTGTGGTTCCCAACCCCCGGATTTCGCTGATCCGCCAGGGTATTGAGCTGGCCCGCAGTGAGGGCGTGGATTTTGTGCTGGCCGTTGGTGGCGGCAGTGTCATCGACTCGGCCAAGGGCATTGCCTACGGCGCTGTCAACGAGGGCGACGTGTGTGATTTTTACATGGCCAAACGCAAGCCCAACGCCTGTTTGCCCATTGGCTGCGTGGTTACAATCGCCGCAGCTGGCAGCGAAATGAGCAGCTCAAGTGTTGTGACCAACGAAGAAAACGGCTTCAAGCGCAGTTGTAAAACAGACATGGCCCGTCCGGCATTTGCCATCATGAATCCCGAGCTGACGCTCACCCTGCCTGCTTTTCAGACAGCGTGCGGCTGTGTGGATATTCTTATGCACACCATGGAGCGGTATTTTGGCCACGGCTCCAACATGGATATTACCGACAGCATCAGCGAGGGCCTGTTGCGCACGGTCATGCACCATGCCACCGTGCTGCACAACGACCCCGCCAATTACGAATCGCGCGCCGAGGTTATGTGGGCGGGCAGCCTCTCGCACAACGGCCTGACGGGCTGCGGCTCGGACGGCGGCGACTGGGCCACGCACATGATCGAGCACGAGCTGAGCGGCATGTTTGACGTGGCGCACGGCGCGGGGCTTTCGGCCATTTGGGGCAGCTGGGCGCGGCATGTGCTGTCCAACCGGCCCGACCGTTTTGCCCTGTTTGCAGAAAGGGTCATGGGCGTTGCGCGGGCAGAGTCCGACACCGCCACCGGGCTGCGCGGCATTGAGGTCATGGAGGACTTTTTCCGCTCGCTGGACATGCCTACTTCTCTCAAAGAGCTGGATCTCGCGCCCACGGACGCCCAGCTTGCCGAAATGGCAGAAAAGGCCCTTGTGGGCAAAAGCCACATTGGCAGCGTAAAAAAACTGCTGCCCCCCGATATCGTGGCCATATTTGCAGATTCGCGCTAGGGCGCAAGCTATGGGGCCCGCTTCAGGCCGGGGATTAATACCCTGTCTGAAGCGGCCTGCCAAAAAACGGGCCTCACCAACAGCCCTGCAAACGACTGCGCAGGTAGCACAGGAGCCAGCTATGCAACGTGACTTTGAAGGCCGCCTTGCCGTGCGTTTTTCGCGTGCGGTGGTCATGGGCATTACGGGCAACTGGGCCTTTGCGGCGGGCACGGTGCTGCTGGCCCTGCGGCGGCACAATCCCGATCTGAACGCAGACATCATAGTGCTTTGTGATGGAACCCTGCCCGCAGAAGACGCGCGTATTCTGCAAGATATGGGCGCGCAGCTGGTGCCCTTTACACCTGTGAATGCAACGCTGACCGAGGAAGCTCTGTCGGTATTTTCGCCGCTCAGTCTGGCAAAATTCCACTGCTTTGACCTGCTGCGGCACTATGAATCTGTTGTCTGGCTTGATTCGGACATTCTGGTGCAGGATTCGCTGGAAGAGCTTTTTAGCTGCGGGCCGCTGGCGCTGGCGCTTGAAGACCCGGAATTTTCAGACCCGCCGGGGGCCAAACCCGCCCAGATCAACCTGCACGGCCCTGTGCAGGATTTTGACGGTGGGGCAAACAATCTGAACTCTGGCATTATTGTGTTTCGCAATGATCTGCCCGAGCCCGAAACGCTGCGGCAGATGTGCCTTGATTTTGTGTGCACACACGGCACGCTGCTGCGGTATCCCGATCAGGCGGCTTTTAACGCACTTGTGCAGATACTGCTGCGGCAAGCCCCACACGGTGTGCAGCTGCTGCCGCAACGCTTTAACGCGCACCCCCGTAACCCTGCGGCCACCTTTGCGCCTGTGGTGCACGCCTTTGGGGCCTATAAGCTGTGGAACGACGGCCTCACGGCAACCTGCTTTCCCGAATGGCAGCGCGACTACGCCCGCTGGCTGCGCCTTGGCGGCAGCCCCTACACCGGGCCTGTGGAAAATGCAGACTTTCTGGAAGGCGGCGCGTTTTCGCTGCTCACCGGCCTGTGTGGAACCATCGAGAAGGCGCAGACGACCATTGTCGAGATGCAACAGCGCCTGGAGGCCGAGGGCAAGATTCGCGCCCGTCTGGAGGCTGTGGTCAGCAGACTGGGCTGAGTGTTTGCAGAATTTTAGACAGCATTTTAGACAACTGGCCATGCAAAGTCAGCCAACAGGCCCTTGCGATGATCGTAGGGGCCTGCTTGATGGCAGCAAAGCATATCTGGACAATCTCTAGAAAATGGTATGGAATGGGCATAAGATTGCAGCTCAGAAGCCAAGGGAAAAGCTTTGCGCCACGCTGAGCAGATTTATCTGAAAGGATCGCCCCTATGGCCATCAAGGAATACCTGCTGCACAGCTTCCGCCTCAAGATCCTTGCCCTTGTGATCTTTCCGTCCGTTCTTTTTATATTCTCAGCCCTGATAGTCATCTCGGTTTTGCGCACCCGCCTTTCGGACGATGTGCAGGCTGTGCTCAGCGAGCACATGAACAACCTGTATTCCAATATCATTACAGAATACAGCAACGAGATCACAAGCAATGCCAGCCTGCGCATCAGGCTGATCACCAACGAGCTGAAAATACTCGCCACAGCGGCCCAGACCCTCATTGACCTTGGCGAAGACGCCCAAAAAGCTGGCCAGCTGCTTCAGAAGTATCCCTATTACCGCAACGACTTTGTGCACAACCCGCAGCAAAACTGGTCCAACATTGCCCGTGGTGCGGCGAATATGAGCCTGAGCGTGTGGAGCTACCAGCACGACAAGACCGGCCATATTGGCAGGGCGACCACAGACCTTGCGGCAGCCGGAGCTACGCTCAAGCCATTTATGAACGCCATGGGCCGCAGCGGCGCACAAAAGGGTTGGCTTTATCTGGTCGGGCCCAAGCGGGCCCCGTACATGCTCACGTACCCCTGGGCGCAGATGCCAGCCATATTTGACGAAAAATACAAGGGCCACAACGACAAGAACTGGTGGGATTTTTTCTTTCCCGGCATGGTCGAGGAGTGGGAACGCTGGCTTAGGGAACACCCTGGCGAATCGCCTGACAATCATGATTTAAGAACCAGTACGCCATATTATGATGACGCTGGCGGCACGGGAACCATGATAACCTTCTTTTATCCGTTGTGGACGCCTGCGAGGGATGCCAACAACGGAGCCGTGGGCATAGATATTGGTGTGGATACTCTGGCCGGAATTGTTCACAGTGCCAAGATCGGGCAGTCGGGCTTCGCCTTTATCATGTCTGACGGGGGCGAGGTGCTCAATCTCACAGAAGAGCAACGCGCCCTGCTGGGGGTGAGCAATCAGGTGGCCCGGGGCGAGGGGGTTACCCGCTACAGCACAAACATATTTGCCAGCACCATACCAGATATCGCCGCACTCAAGCTGCCCCCGCAGGATGAGAAATTCAGACTGTATACGGTGGCGGGCCGCAATGCCGAATATTATCTGGCCGTGCGCGAACTGAACAGCGTGTACCGCTGGAACGGCAAGTCCACATTTCCTGCAAGGTATTTTGTGGTGGTGGCGCTGCCAAGGGCAGAAGTTTTCACCATTCAGAACGCCATTCAAAAAGAAATTGCCACGGCCTCAGCCTCGGCCATCGGCATGGCTACCCTGGCAGCTCTGGTCATTGGCGTGCTGGCCATCGCCCTGGGCATCCACCTTGCCTTGCGCGGCACAAAGCAGGTGCATCTGCTGATGCGACGCATGGACCAGCTGGGCAAGGGGGACTTTCATTCTGCGGTTCCCGTAATTGTGCAGGACGATCTGGGCAAGCTCGCCCGCGTGTTCAATTCCATGACCACCGATCTGGCTTCTTCGCGCGCGCAGCTGCAAAACTACGCCACAAGCCTTGAAGGCATGGTTGCGGAACGCACAAAAGAGCTGGATGCAGCCAATAAACGGTTGGAAGACCTCTCCCAAAAAGATGGCCTTACGGGCTTGTTCAACCGCAGGCATTTTGATGAAACGCTGCCGCTCATGTGGCGCGTGGCCCAGCGGGAGGCAAAGACCCTGTTTCTCATTCTGTTTGATGTGGACTACTTCAAGCAGTTCAACGACATGTACGGGCATCAGGCGGGCGATGACTGTCTGCGGCGCGTGGCAAGCCTGGCATTGGGCTGTGCCCATCGGCCACAAGACATGGTGTTTCGCTACGGTGGCGAGGAATTTGTGGTGCTGCTGGTGGGCGGCGCAAACGATGCGCGCCATGTTAGCGAGTGTATCAGAAAGGCTGTGGAGGATGAAAAAATTCCTCACACCGGGGGTGGCGGCGCATGGCTTACCATCAGTTTGGGCATCGCCTCTGTGCGCGATTTTGCCAGTTCTACTCCGGCGGCACTGCTGGCACAGGCAGATGCGGCCCTGTATCGCAGCAAGCGTGCGGGTAGAAACTGCACGTTTGAAAGCCAGGATGGCGAACTGCTGGAAGTGAAGGCGGAGTAGGCGGCAGGGGCTGTGCCCCATTTTTGAGCGGAAGCATCTGGCGGGTCTACACCAAAGACGGGGGCATAGTGTCCCCGCCATAAACAGAAGGCCCATATATTCCGCCCTTCAGCCCGCCGCAATATGTAAAAATCACAATGATGATTGGACAGTGCGCCAGTTCGGCCTCCCAAAAAGGGAAATAAGAGTTGGCATTAGTTGAAGGTGTGTGCCCAAGGGCAGACATAAAGCCCTCCCGGTCAGCATGCTATGACAGGGAGGGCTTTACTATGGATTGCAGCTTATGCGGTAATGAATATTTTCATTGCCATGCATAAGGCCGTAAAGTACTTTTATCAAAGGAATTTAGCCTGTTGCCGCCAGCGGTGGTTTCTGTGTTTTAGGGCAGCACAAGCGGTTTTTCTCTGGTTTCGTATTTTTGGGCCTGCTGGAGAACTTCGGCAAAGTAGTGCTGCAGTTGTAGGTCGTTATCTTGTAGATAAAAGGGTTATATTCCTGGCTGAATCGCTCCAATATTTTCCGTTCTTTTCATGCGCTTTCAATATCAGCTTTTGCCCGGTCAATATATTCCTTGCGGTACTTGGGGGCTTCGACTTGATAGTTGTTTAAGTCTGGCAGTGATTCAGAGAAAACGCCACCCAGAGTCAGGCCAAAATTGCTGCCTTCGTTGCCCACAAAGTGCATATGGTCAGCATGCAAGTTGAAAAGTGGAACCTTCCTTCCATATATTT
>RRZU012883831.1_pt1 | contig 10598 bp, 10 predicted proteins | sample 2165561 | NCBI WGS metagenome assembly RRZU01 (sample SAMN10456909, study PRJNA506462) | wastewater metagenome | isolation source: wastewater sludge | place: USA: Moscow, Idaho | reverse complement strand
GCTGCGTGCCAATCAGGACGTCTTCGATGGCGGCAACATGAACCGCCTGAAGTCCGGCAAGATTCTTTCCATTCCCGAAAAGCCGGTGCTGGAGTCCATTACACCGGAAGAAGCAAAAAAACAGGTAACCGCCCAGTCTTCCGACTGGAATGCCTATCGCAGCAAGCTGGCCGGTATTGCTGCCAAGGCGCCGGTTACGGAAGCGGATGCGAAGCAGGAGTCCTCGGGCAAGATCACCACCAAGGTGGAGGACAAGGCCGCGCCGGTTACCACACCGAAGGACCAGCTGAAAGTCTCGAAGTCCGAAGCCGGGACGGGCAAGGCGGGTGTTGCTGCCGGAAAACGTAGCGACGAGGATCAGATTGCCCGCGAAAAGGCGCTCAAGGAAGCCAGCGAGCGTGTTGCCGCACTGGAAAAGAATGTAGCCAATCTGCAGAAGCTGCTTGAACTGAAAAACCAGAGTCTGGCCGAACTGCAAAAACAGGCTGCCGAGAAGCCACCGATGCCGGTGGTCGCACCACCAGCACCACCCGCACCGGCGGCCCCTGCCCCGGCACCCAAGCCTGCTCCCGAACCGGTTCCGGCACCGAAACCTGCTCCTGAACCGGCACCGATGCCGAAACCGGCTGAGCCAGCACCAGCACCAGTTCCGGCACCCGCGCCAGCCCCTGCTCCGGCTCCGGCTCCGGCTCCGGCACCCGCGCCTGCACCAGCTCCGGCTCCAGCACCCGCTCCGGAAGCGGCACCTGCGCCCACACCAGCACCCGCGCCTGCGCCGGAAGTCAAGCCGGAAGAAAGCAAACCGGTAGCGCCACCACCACCGCCCAAACCGGCGGAAATGCCAAAGCCGAAACCCAAGCCTGTTGCACCGCCGCCACCACCACCGGAGCCGGATTTCCTTGAGGAGTTGCTGGATAACCCGATGCTGTTGGGTGCGGGCGGTGGTTTGCTGGCCCTGCTTGGTGCCTATGTCGTGATCCGTCGTCGCCGTGCGGCGCAGGGCGAGACAGCGCTGGGAGCGATGAGCACGATGTCGCAGCCGGGTAACAGCCTGCTGTCGAACTCCATCTTCCGTAGCACCGGTGGGCAGAGCGTCGATACATCGCACGCTCCGGCGCAAACCGATTTCAGTCAGGCCGGACCGGGCAGTATCGATACCGATGAAGTTGATCCGGTTGCGGAAGCCGATGTCTACATGGCATATGGTCGCGATGCGCAGGCAGAGGAAATCCTGCTTGAGGCCAAGAGCAAGGAGCCGCGCCGCTTCGCCATCCATTTGAAGCTGCTGGAGATTTACTCGAACCGCAAGGACAGCAAAGCCTTCGCGACCGTAGCCTCCGAGCTTTACAGCGAGACCGGCGGCGCCGGTGCGGACTGGGAAAAGGCCGCTGTACTGGGGCTCAAGCTTGATCCGTCCAACCCGCTTTATGGCGGTGTGGCCGGTGCGTCGGGTGCTGCTTTTGACCCGGATGCCACCGTGATCGTGCAGCCGCAAGCCACGCGCAGCACGGTGACCTTGCCGGGTGAACTGTCGCAGATCGCCAGTGAAGCGGAAAAGAACGGAAAAAAAGAGCCTCCGCCTGTCGATGCGCCAAGCCTTGATTTTGATCTGGGCGTGAGTGAAAGCGAGGAAGTTGCTCCTGAACCCGAGCCAGCACCAGCTCCAATAAAGCCGGCTGCTCCGGCAAAACCGGCTGCTCTGACGATGGAGGATACGCACCGCCTGACACCGGAGGCTTCGGTGAGAACGGTCGCGCTTGATTTCAGTCAGCCCGTACCCGCTGACGAGCCGGAAGGAGAGGATCTCGGGGCAACCGTGATCACCAACGCCGGACTCAGGGCGGCCATGCCGCAGGCAAATTACGAGGAAGTGGAGGCTCCGGCTGAGGAAGCCCCGGTTGAACCTGTTGCTGAAGCACCGGCAGCGAGCGAACCCGGGGAGGTCGACTTTGACCTCAGCTTCAGCGCGCCATCCGGGGAGACGCAGGACGAGGCAAAAGACGACAATGTGATCGAGTTCGATGTCAGCCTGACCGAGTCAACGATTCTCGGCAATGTGGGCCAGGAACTGGACGACGCAGAAGACAACGAGCCGCTCGCCCCGATGATCGACCTTTCTGCCATTGATCTCGATCTGGATTCTCCTTCACCCGCGACGCCTGAGCCGGTCGCACCGGCTGTACCGGATGTGCCGATGACGCTGGATTTGTCGCTGGATACGGATACGCCACCGGCTGCGATCAACGACGAAGCGCAAGCCCATGCCAGACAGACAGAAACGGTGGTCAATCCCCTGCTCAGCATGGAAGACGATGATATGACCCTGCCGGACTTCGCAATGGACAGCAACGAGGAGGTGACAACCAAACTCGATCTGGCCAAGGCTTACGAAGACATGGGCGATCTTGAAGGTGCACGTGAACTGCTGCAGGAAGTGCTCAAGGAAGGCAGCCCGGCACAGCGCGAAAAAGCGCAAGGCCTCCTTGCCAAGCTCGTCTCCTGAGTATCCGGAATGTCGTAATGCAAGCCGCAACCCGTCGGGGTTGCGGCTTTTTTTCTCGGTATGGCGCCATGTCTGCATTACATCCGGTCAGCCGTCTGCTGCTCTGGCTGGGCTTTCTGATAGGTGTTCAGGGGCTCGATGGCAGGGCTTTGCTGACGGCTTTCCTGCTGCCCTTGCTGTGTGGTCGTGGTGCGTTGCAACGCGGCGTGAAACTTGTATGGCGCACCCGCTGGCTGCTGCTTTCATTGCTGGTTGTTTTTACCTGGGGTGTTGCCGGAGAGCCTTTGTGGCCCTCCGATTACGCGCCGACGCAGGAAGGTGTCCAGGTAGCGTTAACGCAGTTGGCTCGCCTGCTGCTTGTTCTGCTGGCGGTCGCGGCTCTTCTGGAGACCATGAGTTTGCCGGAACTGCTGAGTGCCTCGCACGTCTTGCTGTGGCCGTTACGACGTTTAGGCGTGGATACTGATCGTGGCATCGTGCGTCTGATGTTGGTACTGCGTTACGTTGAAACCCTGCCCAGTCCGCGCGACTGGCGTATCCTGCTGGATGTACCGGAAGCGACGCCGGATGAAAGCTTCGAATTGCCACAGATCCCGTTTGGCCTGGCTGATCTGCTGGTGCCGGGTTTTATTTTGCTGCTGTTGATTTTTTTCCATTCAACATAATCATGCGTATTGCCTTGGGTCTGGAATACGATGGAAGTGCCTTCTGCGGCTGGCAGACGCAGCCGGGTGGCGGGTCGGTGCAGGATGCGCTGGAAGCGGCGTTGACGCAGATTGCCGGAACTCCGCTGGCCACCGTCTGCGCCGGACGGACCGATGCCGGTGTGCATGCCACCGGGCAGGTCGTGCATTTCGATACCGGGGTTGAACGTCCGCTCACGGCCTGGGTGCGCGGGGTCAATACTTTTTTGCCGCCAGCGGTGGCGGTACGCTGGGCGCAGGAAGTCGATCCCGGCTTTCATGCGCGGTTTTCGGCCTTCGGGCGGCGTTATCGCTATCTTCTGCTCAATCGGTCGCAACGTCCCGGTGTCGGCCATGGCCGTATCGGCTGGTATCACCATCCACTGGACGAAACGCTGATGCAGCAGGCGGCGGCAATGCTGCTTGGCGAACACGATTTTTCTGCCTTCCGTGCCGCCGATTGCCAGGCCAGAACGCCGGTCAAGACGCTGCGGCAGGCGAATGTCCGGCGTCAGGGAGAGATGATCGTCTTCGACTTCGAAGCCAGCGCCTTTTTACACCACATGGTACGCAATCTGGTGGGCAGCCTGGTCTATATCGGCCAGGGAAAGCACCCGCCGCAGTGGATGGCCGAGTTGCTGGTGGCCAAAGACCGACGGCATGCCGCGCCAACCTTTGCGGCAGACGGCCTGTATCTGGTGGGTGTCTGCTATGAATCCCGCTGGGGTTTGCCGGAGCCGGATGGGGGCGGTTTGCTATAATCACGCACTAATTTTCTGCTGCTTGCGGGTTTTTCCGGGTATTCACGAACTCACTTCACCCTTCCTTGCGGGAGGGTTCCTATGTCAAAAATTCAAGCCACTTTCGAGCGTCTGCAGTCACAAGGCCGCAGGGCGCTGATTACATTCCTCATGCCCGGCGATCCGGGGCCGGAGCTCACGGTATCGCTGATGCACGCACTGGCCGAAGGCGGGAGCGATATCATCGAACTTGCCCTGCCTTTCTCCGGGCTGATCGCTGATGTGCCGAGCATCCAGCGGGCTTCCGACCGGGCGCTGGCCCGGCATGTCGATCTGCGACAGGTGCTCGGCATGGTTGCCGAGTTTCGTGCGGATAACAATGAAACGCCGGTTGTGCTGATGACCTGCGTCAGGGCGCTCAGGGCGTTCGGTGTCGACGAGTTTGCCGCTACTGCCTTCGATGCCGGGGTTGATGGGGTGCTCAGTGTCGACGACAAGCCGGAAGACGTCGCCGATTTTTCCCGTACCATGAAGGACAACTCGCTTGATCCGGTCTTCCAGCTCACGGTGGACTCCACGCCGGAGCATATCGAGCAGCTGGGTGAGCTGTCCAGCACCTATATCTATTTCAAACCACCCCGGGGCGCTGACGGTACGGCGGTGCTTGATTTGCCGAGGATCACGTCACAGGTTTCGCAGATTCGGGCCCTGGTCGGCATGCCGGTTGCTGTCGCTGGCAGTGTCCGCACGATTGTGACAGCGGCTGCTGTCGCACGGATTGCCGACGCGGTGGTGGTCGGCAGCCGGATTGTCGAGGAAGTTGAGCAATCAACACCCGAGACCGTGCTGGAACGCCTCAAGGCTCTGGTTGTCGAATTACGTCGCAGTATTGATGCCGTGGTTTGAAAACGTCGGGCTGATACGCTGCTTGCTTTTTTCCCCCGTTTTTCCAGGAATATGACCCATCGGGAAGGGTTTTTCCTTCCCCTTATCACACAGGAGACGACATGAGCTGGCTCAATGAACCGCATATCCCCAAGATCAAACGTGGCGATGGCACCGAGGCGCGCAAGAACAGCCTGCCGGAAGGCCTGTGGCGCAAATGTCCGTCTTGTGAAGCCGTGCTTTACACCAGCGATCTGGAGAAAAACCTGGGCGTTTGCCCGCAGTGCCAGCATCATGGTCGGCTTGATGCCCGGGCGCGCATTGATCTGTTGCTCGATGCCAAAGACCGGACAGAAATCGGTACCGACGTTCGTCCGGTCGATCCGCTGAAGTTCAAGGACAGCAAGCCTTATGCCGTACGCCTGAAGGACGCGGCCAAAAATACCGGTGAAGCCGATTCGCTGGTGGTCATGCGTGGAACGATCAACGCGCTTCCTGCTGTGGTGGCCGCGTTTGAATTCGACTTCATGGGCGGTTCGATGGGGGCTGTGCTGGGTGAGCGCTTCGTGCGCGGTGTGAAGGCGGCGGTCGAACAGAAGTGTGCCTTTATTTGTGTGACGGCCTCGGGCGGTGCGCGGATGCAGGAAGGGCTGTTTTCGCTGATGCAGATGGCCAAGACCACGGCGGCGCTGGGCAAACTGTCGGCAGCACGCCTGCCTTTCATCTCCATCCTCACCGACCCGACGATGGGGGGTGTTTCGGCTTCTTTTGCCTTCCTTGGCGACGTGGTGATCGCCGAACCCGGCGCACTGATCGGCTTTGCCGGGCCGCGCGTGATTGAGCAAACGGTACGCCAGACCCTGCCTGAAGGCTTTCAGCGCGCCGAATTTCTCTTTGAAAAAGGGGCGATTGACCAAATCATTCACCGTCACGAAATGAAGGCCCGGGTCGCCAACGTGCTGGCGATGCTGCAAAATCAGCCCGCGGTGGCGTGAGGCCGGAACACGGGTGATGCCTCTTCCTGAATTTTCTGCGCATTCGGCGTTGCTGGGCGATCTGCGCAGCCAACTCGACGCGCTGGAAGCCGATGGCCTGAAACGTCGCCGCCGCACGCTGGAATCGGCCTGTGGGCCGTTGGCGCAAGTCGGCGGGCGTGAGCTGGTCAGCTTTTGCAGTAACGATTATCTGGGGCTGGCCAGTGAGCCAGCGCTGATCAACGCGGCCTGTGCCGGGGCGCGGCAATGGGGGGTCGGCAGCGGGGCTTCGCATCTTGTGAGCGGGCACTTGGCGCCGCATGAGGCGCTGGAACGCCGTCTGGCGACCTTTACCGGCTTTGAGCGCGCCTTGCTGTTTTCCACCGGCTATCTGGCCAACCTCGGTATTGTCCCGGCGCTGGCCGGGCGCGGCGATGCGATTTTTGCCGACAAACTCAACCACGCTTCGCTGATCGACGCGGTTCAACTGGCCAAAACCCAGGGCGCGGAAAGCCAGCGTTACGCGCATGGCGATGTCGCGGCGCTCGAACGCCTGCTCTCGGCCAGCCGGGCGCGGCGCAAGCTGATTCTGACCGACGCCGTGTTCAGCATGGACGGCGATCTGGCCCCGCTGCCCACGCTCCTGGAACTGGCCGAACGCTTTGATGCCTGGCTGGTCGTTGACGATGCGCATGGTTTTGGCGTGCTTGGTCAGGCCGGGCGCGGCAGTCTCGCACACTTCGGCTTGCCGAACGCCGGGCGTCTGATCTACATGGGAACACTGGGCAAGGCGGCCGGTGTTTCCGGTGCTTTTGTCGCGGCTTCGGAAACGGTGATCGAATGGCTGATCAACCGTGCCCGCAGCTATATTTTTACCACTGGTTCCAGTCCGCTGATCGCCTGCACCTTGCTGGCCAGCCTTGAACTGATCGAAAACGGCGATGCCCGGCGGGCGCATTTGCAGGCGCTGATCCGGCAGTTGCGCGACGGACTGGCCGGCACACGCTGGCGCTTGCTGGCTTCGCCGACGGCCATCCAGCCAGTCATCATCGGCGATAACCACGAGACCTTGCGTGTCTCCGAGGCGCTCTACGAACGGGGGCTATGGGTACCGGCGATTCGTCCGCCCACCGTGCCGAAAGGAAGCGCCCGTCTGCGCATTTCGCTTTCAGCCGCACATTCGCCGGAACAGCTTGAGCGGCTGATTATCGCTCTGCGTGAATTGTCATGATCCTGGAAACCTCTGTTATTTACCGCAAAGGCGCAAAGAGCGCAAAGGACGCGAAGAAAATCAAAGATTTGTCGGCTGAAGGTGTTTTCATTTGCCCTTCAGGTGGGCTGGAAAAACCCCATCAATTTTTGTTTTCTGTAGGAGACGCTGATTTATTCCCCTCGCCCGCTTGCGGGAGAGGGGTTAGGGGAGAGGGTTTCGTTTTTCCAATTAAAAAATCTTGGAAAATCAAGCGCCTCCCCCTCTCCCCCGCCCCTCTCCCGCAAGCGGGCGAGGGGAGAAAACCAGAGGCGTTGATTAAGTCAGCGTTTCCTTTGCGATCTTTGTACCTTTGCGCCTTTGCGGTGAGGGTTTAAGGATGCACGATCTGGTCCTGATTCATGGCTGGGGGGTGGGCAGTTACGTCTGGGCTCCCTTGCTCGAAGCGCTGGCAGTGTCTGCGCCGCGTTGCCGTATCCATTTGTTCGATCTTCCCGGCTATGGTAGCGCCGTGCCGGATTCCGGCAGCTTTGTCGCACAGGCGCAAAAGCTGCTTGCCACGCTGCCGCCGGACTGCACGCTTTGCGGCTGGTCGCTGGGTGCCCTGTTTGCCCTGCAGATGGCGCAATGGGCAGCGCAGAAAATCCGTCGGCTGGTGCTGGTGGGCGCCAGCCCCTGTTTCATGCAGCGTGAAGACTGACCGCAGGCGCAGCTCCCCGCCCTGCTTGACGGCTTTATCCAGGCCATCGGCGTTCAGCCCGAAGCGACGCTGCAACGCTTTATTGCCCTCCTGAATCAGGGCGATACCCAGGCCAAGCGCATTGGCCGTCTGCTCCGGCAGGGGCTGCTTGCCTCCGTGTTGCCGGATCGGGACAGTCTGCTGCAAGGCCTGGGCTACTTGCGCGATCTTGATCTGCGGGCCGCCGTTCCGGCCATCCGGACGCCGACCCTGCTGATTCACGGTGAGCACGATCCGTTGATGCCTGTTGCTGCGGCGCACTGGTTGCAGACCGCGCTGCCAACGGCGCGTCTCGAAAGCTTTGCCGATGCCGCCCACGCCCCTTTTCTCAACGACCCTGAACGCTTTGCCCGACTGCTTGGCGAATACGCTGATGCTTCCTGACCCGATCAAACAGCGCGTGCGCGAATCCTTTGACCGCGCCGCAACGACCTATGACAATGCCGCGGTGCTGCAACGTCGGGTCTGTGCGCGCCTGCTGGACATCCTCCCGCCTGAAACCAGCCCCCGCAGGATTCTCGATGCCGGTTGCGGGACAGGTTACGGCGCACGGCTCTTGCGTGAACGCTGGCCGCAGACGCACATCACCGGTGTCGATTTTGCCCCAGCGATGCTGACGCTGGCGCAAGACGCCAGCGACGCCTGTTTTGCCGCCGACATCGAAAAGCTGCCCTTTCCTGCGAAGGCTTTTGACCTCTGGTGGTCGAGTCTGAGCCTCCAGTGGTGTGCTGCCGACGTTGTTTTTGCCGAGGCAGCGCGGGTTTTGCCGCAGGGTGGCGTGCTTGCCGCCAGCACGCTTGGCCCGGATACCTTTCATGAATTACGCACGGCGTTCGCCCAGGTGGATCAGCATCGCCACACCCTGCCATTCAGCACCCCGGAAGCCATCGGTACATCGCTTGAAAAGGCCGGTTTTGTCCCCGTCAGGCTGTTGCGTGAACGGCATACGATGTACTACCCGGAACTCAAATCGCTGCTGCGCGCGATCAAGGCCATCGGCGCGCAAAACGTTGGTGAAGGCGGGCGTAGCGGCATGCTGGGGCGTCAGGGCTGGCAACAGCTCGAAGCTGCCTATGAAAGCTTCCGCCAGGCGCGAGGCCTGCCCGCCAGCTACGATGTGCTCTTCGTTCTGGGAGAGAAGGGCGCGGCGGGGCAGGCTCATCAGCGCTGATCGATGAGGCCCGGTCGGTTTGCCACCTTTCACCTTTCACTTTTCACGGCTCTCTCATGAACTCCTGCTTCATTACCGGCACCGACACGGAAGTCGGCAAAACCTTCGTGACCTGCGCCCTGCTGCTGGCCCTGAAACAGCGGGGAATCCGCGCGATCGGCATGAAGCCGGTGGCAGCAGGGACGGACGAGCGGGGGCGTAATGACGATGTCGAGGCGCTGCTGGCGGCTTCCTCTGTGCGGGCCGCGCGCGAACTCGTCAACCCCTGCCTGTTTGCTGCGCCCATTGCCCCGCATATCGCTGCGCAGGAGACGGGTCGCCCCATTGATCTGGCGCACATCGTCGGCTGTTTCCGGCAACTGGAACAGCAGGCCGACGCGGTCCTCGTCGAAGGCGTCGGTGGTTTTTGCGTTCCGCTCGGCGAGCGTGTCGATGCTGCCGATCTCGCGGAACAGCTGGCGCTACCGGTCATCCTCGTCGTCGGCATGCGCCTTGGCTGCATCAATCATGCGCTGCTAACCCAGGCAGCGATTGCGGCGCGCGGGCTGAAACTGGTCGGCTGGGTCGCCAACGGCATCGATCCGGCGATGTCCCGCCTGACGGAAAACCGCGCCGCGCTCGAAGCGCGTCTTGCTGCCCCGCTGCTTGGCACCATCCCGGCCGGGAGCTCACCGGAAGCCGCCGCAAGGCTGATTCGCTGGTGAGCGGCTCCGGGGGCGGGAAATGGACAGCGTCCCGCCTAATCCGTGATAATCCCCGCCTGTTTGCACCGTCTTTGGAATCCTCATGAAATTTCTCTTCGACCTGTTTCCGGTCATCCTCTTCTTCGCGGCCTTCAAGCTGGGCGACATCTATCTGGCGACCGGCGTGGCGATTGCCGCAACCTTCCTGCAGATTGGCTGGTCCTGGTTCCGGCACCGCAAGGTGGAGAACATGATGTGGATCAGCCTGGCGATCATCAGCGTGTTCGGCGGCATGACCCTGTTGCTACACGACGAAACCTTCATCAAGTGGAAACCGACCGTGCTCTACTGGACGTTTGCGTTGGTGTTGGCCGTCAGCGCACTGGTGTTCCGCAAGAACCTGATTCGTACCCTGATGCAGGAGCAGATCACCTTGCCCGAGGCCGTATGGACGAAGCTGAATCTGGCCTGGATCGGTTTTTTTGCCTTCATGGGCGTCGCCAACCTGGCCGTCGCCTTCGCATTTGGCTTTTCCACCGATGCCTGGGTCAATTTCAAACTCTTTGGCGGCATCGGCCTGATGCTGGTGTTTGCCCTGCTACAGGGCTTGATGCTGTCCAGATACATTGATGAGGAGAAAAAGTGATGCTCTACGCGATTGTCGGTGAAGACCATCCTGGAACCCTGGCCGAGCGTCTGGCCGTCCGGCCTGCCCACCTTGAACGCTTGAAAGCCCTGAGCGATGCCGGTCGCCTGCTGGCTGCCGGGCCTTGTCCGGCAATCGATTCGCCCGATCCCGGCGCGGCCGGGTTTACCGGCAGCGTGGTCATTGCCGAATTCGATTCGCTCGCGGCGGCGCAGGCCTGGGCTGATGCCGACCCTTACGTCGCTGCAAGTGTCTATGCCAGAGTGACGGTCAAGCCGTTCAAAAAAGTCCTGCCGACGTGATGGGATCGTCAGAAGAAAAACGGCAATAGGGTGTAGAATCCCCGCCTTGAATAACATCAATG
>RRZU011476205.1_pt1 | contig 10598 bp, 11 predicted proteins | sample 2165561 | NCBI WGS metagenome assembly RRZU01 (sample SAMN10456909, study PRJNA506462) | wastewater metagenome | isolation source: wastewater sludge | place: USA: Moscow, Idaho | reverse complement strand
ATATAGATACAAAATATGGACTTTCAGGAAGTTTAACAAAAGATGATATCAATAAATATGGAAGAAAATATGGTGATCCTGATGACAATATGAAAAAAATAAGTAATGATGTTAGTGCATTATATAATTACAATAACGATAAAATAAATATATTATCAATACTTAACTATAATCATCAAAATGTAAAGAGTATATATAATAATGTTTTCTTTTATACAAGGCATGATAAAATAGATAACTATAAAACGAGTAATACATTAAATTATGCATATAATAAAGGTTCAAATATATTATTTGGATTAGATGCACAATACAATAAAATGGATGTTACAACAAATTTTTCAAATTATATAAATAAAAGAGAATCATATGATGTATATGTAGTAAATGATAATGAATATCAATTGGAAAATAGTAAATTAAAATTGCAAAAAGGAATGAGATATAATAGGGTTCAATATAAAGATGTTGATAATACAAAATATTCAAATATGGCATATTTATTATCTGCAAATTATAACTATAATAATATTGACTTGTATGCTTCTTACAATAGAAATTTCAGAACACCAAATGTTGATGAAATATCATATTATGGAACAACAGCAGATTATATAAAACCACAAAAATCAAATGATGTTGAGATTGGTGCTGGTTATAAAACAAATAATACAAAATCAAATATATCAGTATTCTATTCACGTACAAAAAATGAAATATACTATAATCCAAACGCTAATTTTGGATTTGGTGCAAATGAAAATATAAATGGGACAAGTGAAAGAATAGGGACAGAAATTTCATTATCACAAAATATAAATAAATTAACATTTAATGAATCATCTACATTTATGCAAACAAAAATATTAGATGGACAATACAAAGGATCTAAAATACCTGGTACATCAAATGTAATATTTAAATTGGCATCAAATTATAAAATAGATACTAAATCATCAGTAAATGCAGATTTAGCATATTATTCTAAACAATATGCAATATCAGACTTTTATAATAAAAATGAAAAACAAAATGATTATACAGTAGTTAATATAGGATATAAAAGGAAGTTTTATGATAGCCTAACAATTGGTTTAGGAGTAAATAATTTATTAAATGATAAATACTATGAAAGTGTAGTATATAGTAATTTCAAAAATATGAATGTTTACTATCCAGCAGCAGAAAGAATGTATTATTTAAATATTAACTATGAACTTGGAGGAAAATAATGAATAAATATGCAATGATATTTAGACAACATGGTGGAGTTACATCTATAGTGTTATTTATTATTTCTGTAATAGCATTTGCGATAGTAATTAACAAATTAAAATTGATAAAATATTATAAAAAAAATTTAAATAGTACCAATGATACATTGTATGATGTAGAAAAAATAATGGATAAAAATATATGGATATTAAAATTTTCGTATGTTGTATCACCACTATTAGGAATATTAGGAACAGTTTTAGGACTTATAAATGCATTTTCTGATTTAACAGTAAATCAAGAACTTGTTGCAGTTAGCATATCACAAGCATTGTATACAACTGCAATAGGGCTTGTCCTAGCAATCACATTTCAGTTTTTTTATTTTTTTATAACAGAAGAAATTGAAAATATATTAGATAAATTGGAGAAATTATATGCGAAAGAGGAAGAAAAGAAATAATGATGATGAAATAAATATGACGCCATTAATTGATGTTATATTTCTAATATTAATATATTTTTTTGTTATTGGTCATAATAATATGTCATCATTTTCAATAAAATTACCTAAATATGGGAAAAGTATTAAAAATCAGCAGTCAAGTATAATTGAATCAAATTTGATTATTAATAGTAATGGTAGAATTGATATATTAACATATGAAGATAATAATAAAAAAAGTGAGACAAAAAATATAAATATAGAAGATTTGACAAAATATATAAATAAAGAGTATGAGATAAATATACTTGCAGATAAAGAAACAAAGTATGACATTATTATTAATGTTGTAAACAATCTTAAAAATAAAGGTGTAGAAAAAATAAATTTAAAAACATCAGTTCAGAGTGATGGAAATGGGAAATAGAAGTATGAAGCAAGATTTTATTTTATCTTTGATTTTAAATATATGTTTAATTATTTTTGTACTGTTTTTTGTAAAAAATTGTAAAATAGAAAATACAGATACAATAAATGCAAATGATCTTATTGAGATAAATATTTCAGATGATACAAAAAATGAAACAGTCCATTTAGTGAAAAATGATATAGTACAAAAAAATATGCATAATAAAATAAATACATCCAACGATATTAGTGATAAATTTGAAAAATCAGTTGATGGAAATAATGGTGTTTCGAGACGAGTTGAGACTAAAAATGAAGTAAAAGAGACAGTTGAAAGTAAAATGGAGAATAAGAATTTAGTTAGTAATAATCAAATAAAACAAGAACTACAAGCACAAACTTCTGTTGATAATGGAATAATTGATAAAGGTAATTATTATGTAGCGGAAAAAGTTGATAAATCAAAGATAAATTATTCAATATTAAAAAAAGTTATGCCAAGTAATGATATACTTGTTGAAAATGGGTATGACAAAGATTTAGTCATCAAGGTTAAAATGTTTGTTTCAGAAAATGGAGATGTACAGAATGTAGATATATTATCTGGTGAAAATGTATATGGAATACATAATGAAGTTATTAGGGCTATGAAAAAATGGAAATTTTCCAAACTATCATATAATGGAAAGCCACTTAAAATATATTTTACATACACATTGAAATTATAAAACTATGAAAGGCAGTATATGATGAAAAAAATTGGTTCAATAATATATATATTAGGATTTATTACATTGCTAATAATATCAGTATCATTTGGCAGTTTTTATATAAATCCAATTACATCATTTAAAATACTTGTAAATTTTATTTTTAATCATAATATTTATAATGTAAATTGGGATAAAACTATAGAAATAGTAGTCATAAATATGAGGTTAAGTAGATTTACAATAGCATTTTCTGTAGGTGCATTATTAGCGTTAACAGGTGACATAACACAAAAAGTAACTAAAAATCAATTGGCAGACACTTATATATTGGGTGTTTCATCGAGTGTTGTATTTTCAAATATAATTTTAATGACATTTAATTTAAATAATATAATATTTCGAATTATATTGTCGATTATATTAAGTTTAATAGTATTTTTTATAATAAATAATCTATCATTATTAATAGGGAATAAAAAAAATAGTACAGTAATATTAATTGGTATATCAATTTCATTGTTTTTAAATTCAATAAATGGAATACTTTTATTTATAAATTCAAATGGAAATGGATTTAAAAATTTCATTTTTTGGATGATGGGAAGTCTAGAAATATACGAACAGTATGTACCAATGCTTTTAGTTTCTATTTTAATATCATTAATATTAATACTATTCATACTTCGTAAAGAATATGAAATGCTACAGTTAGGAGAAATAAATGCTATCTCATCAGGGATGGATTATAAAAAATATGAATTCATATTTTTATTTACTACAGTAGTAATAACATCAATTGTTGTTAGTTTATCAGGAATAATAGGGTATATTGGTGTTATAGTACCAAATTTATGTAGAAGTATTCAAAAAAGTAAGAATATGGCAAATTATATCTTTAATTTATGCTTTTTTGGATCTTTTATTTTAATAATATCAGATGTACTTTCGAAAGTTATATTACCACCTTTAGAAATACCGATAGGTATAATAACATCAGCTATTGGTGCATTGTTTTATATTTATTATATGGTGGTGAATAGAATATGAATATAATATTAGATAATATTCTGCATTCATATTATAGAAATGCTAAAAATAATGATGATTATGTATTAGAAAATATAAATATAAAAATAAATGAAAATAAAACAACGTGCATATTAGGAAAAAATGGTAATGGAAAATCTACATTATTAAAGATTATTGCCAATATTATAAAACCATCAAAAGGATATGTATTATTAGAATCTAATTCGAATAATTTAGATATTTCAAAAATAAATATTAAAGAATATTCTAAATATATATCTTATTTGCCTCAGAGATTTGATATGTTTGATTCTATGGATGTTCTAGATTATGTAGTTACAGGAAAATATAACACAAAACGTTTACATGAAAAGTATAGTGGAAATGATTATAAAGAGGCTATCGATATATTAGATCAAATTGATATTATACATTTAGCAAATAAAGATATGATGAGTATATCTGGAGGTGAATTACAGAAAGTATTATTATCAAAAGTATTTTTACAAAATGCAGAAATAATACTGTTAGATGAACCATTTAATAATCTTGATAGAGAATCAATAACAGAAATATTAAAAATAATTAAAAAAATTAATAAGTCAGGGAAAACCGTTATAATATCAATGCATGAACTAGAAATTGCAATAAATCATTTTGATGAATTAATTTATTTAGAAAATAAAAATGTAAAATTTAGCGGAAATAGGGTTTCATTTGTTAATGAATTGAAAGAAGGAAATATAATTAATAATATAAATATATTTGAGTACGATGGGAAATATTATTTAAAGTAAAATAACCTATGTTTTTTATGTGAAAATATGGTATAATGAGTTTCACAAACAAATCATATTAATTTAAAAAGGAGAAATATGAATACATTATTACTAATTGTATTAGCTTATGCACTTGGCAGTATACCAAATGCTTTGTGGATAGGAAAAGTGTTCAAAAATATTGATGTAAGAGAACATGGAAGTAAAAATACTGGTTCTACAAATGCAGCACGTGTTTTAGGAGCAAAATTAGGATTATTTACATTAATATTAGACATATTGAAGGGGAGTATACCGACGTTATTAGCATTAAATTTTTCAACAACGTTATCAAAATTATCTGGAATATCTATGATGGATGCTATAGTTGTTGGTCTAGTATCAATTTTAGGTCACACATATTCGATTTATTTAAATTTTAAAGGTGGAAAAGCAGTGGCTACAACATTAGGTGTTTTTGCAGTACTTGCGCCATATGCGATATTAATATTAATTATAGTATTTTTTACAACATTTGGATTTTCAAAATATGTTTCTTTAGCATCTATAATAAGTGCTACTATATTACCAATTGCAGTTTATATAACAACTGGTCATATAGTATTAACAGTTTTTTCAGCAATAATAGGATTATTAGTAGTGTTGAGACATAAAGGGAATATTGAGCGTATAAAGAATGGGACGGAATCAAAATTTAGTTTAAAGAAACAAGAAAGAGGTAATAATGAATAAGAAGGTACTAGTAATTGGTGGAGGAAGTTATGGGACGTGTCTATCTAATTTATTATTAGAAAATGGGCATGATGTTTATTTATGGGAATATAATGAAGAAATAAGAAATGCAATAAGAGAAAATAATGAAAATCCTATTTACTTACCTGAAATTAAATTACCTAAAACATTAAATGTTATTGATGATTATTGTGAAATTATTGAAAAAGTAAAATTTGATGTAATACTATTAGCAACACCAACACAGTTTATAAGACCAATCTTAAAAAGATTGAAAAATTCATTAAATTATAATATAATAATCACAAATGTTGCTAAAGGTATAGAAATAAGTAGTCAGAAAAGAATTTCAGAGATTGTTGAAGAAGAACTTGGAACAGAATTAGTGAGCTACGTATTGTTAACAGGTCCAACTCACGCTGAAGAAGTTGCAAAAAAAATGCCTTCAGCTATTTTAGCGGTATCGATTGATGAAAATGCATCAGTGGTAGTTCAAGAAACATTTAGTAATTCTTATTTTAGAGTTTACACTGGTACAGATATTGTAGGAGCAGAATTAGGAGGAGCTTTGAAAAATTGTTTAGCTATAGCAGCAGGTATAGCAGATGGTTTAGGATTTGGAGATAATTCAAAAGCAGCTCTTTTAACAAGAGGATTAAATGAAATGTTAGAAATTGGTAAATTTTATGGAGCTAATGAAAAAACTTTTATGGGATTATCAGGATTAGGAGATATGATTGTAACATGTACTAGTCAACATAGTAGAAATAGATATGTGGGAGAAGAATTAGCAAAAGGCAGAAAAATAGAAGATATAATATCACATATGAAAATGGTGTCAGAAGGAGCAGAAACTATAAAAGTCTTATATAAGATTATCAAAAATAATAATATAAAAGCACCGATATTTTTAGCTTTATATGAAGTTATTTATGAAAATTTACCAGCACAACAACTACAACAAATTTTTATGAATAGAGAACTAAAATCAGAATTTTAAATTGGAGAGTATAATGGAAGAAATGAATAATTTTAATCTTATATCTTTGTATATAAATGATGTACAAGACTACGAATTATTGACAAGAGAAGAAGAGGTCGATTTGTTAAAAAAGATATTAGAAGATAAAGATGAAGAAGCTAGACAGAAATTAATATTATCAAATCTAAGATTAGTAATAAGTATCGCTAAGAAATTTATGGGAAAAGGATTATCGCTGGTTGATTTAATAAGTGAAGGAAATATTGGATTAATAAAAGCTATTAATAGATTTGATGCGAGTAAAGGTCACAGATTTAGTACATATGCAGTTTGGTGGATAAAACAATCGATTAAGAAATCAATTATAAATAAAGGTAGAGATATAAGAATACCTTCTTATAAATATGAACAATTATCAAGAGTAAATAAAGTTGTGATGGATTATGCAGCGGAACATGGAGAAACACCAAGTACAAAATATATAGCTGATAATGTTAATTTAAAAGAAAGTAAAGTAATATTACTTTTAAATGAATTTCAAGAAATAATATCATTAAATGAAACAATAGGAGATAATATTTATTTAGAAGATATTATTGGCGCAAGTGATAATATAGAAGAAAAAATTATACAAGAAGATCAATTGACAGAAATGAGAGAACTACTAGAAAGTATATTGAATGAAAGAGAAAAAGAAATATTAGAATTACGTTATGGACTTTATGACAATAAAATACATAAATTAAAAGAAGTTGGAGATATATTAAATATAACAAGAGAAAGAGTTAGACAGATTGAAAAAAAAGCAATAACTAAGTTAAAATATCATTTTGGTGAATATAGAAATTAAATTAGTAGTTATATTAATTTATTGGAGGAAAAATGTTAAAAATAAAAATAAATAGAAAAGATTTTTTAAAAGCATTGCAAATAGTTGAAAATGCAGTTTTTGAAAATAAAGTGAGAGAAGTTCTATCAGGTATCTATATAGAAGCATCTAATAATAAAATAACATTAATAGGAACAGATTTAGAATTATCTATAAAGACTGAAATAAAAGGTGAAATTATATCTGAAGGAAAATTGGTAATAAAACATAAATTAATAGAAGAATTTTTGAAACAAACAAATGATGATTTAATTGAATTTAGTGAACAAGAAGGAAAAATTGTAATTAAAACTGATAAAACAAATTCAGAATTTTCTTTTTATAGCGCAGAAAATTTTCCAACTATACAAGCACTAGAATTAGGTGTAGAGTACAAATTTAATAAAGAAAAATTATTAGACCACATAGAAAAAGTAAAAATATCAGCATCAACAGCAGCAGAGAATTTAGCTGTTAATTGTATAAGATTTGAAATTGAAAATGGATGTTTGAAATTAGTGGCATCTGATACATATAGATTAACATATATAGAAGAAGAATTAGATGAAGCAGAAAAACATAAAGAAAGTTTGAGTATTAGTATACCTTTAAAAGCTATAGAGGGACTAACTAAAATAATGAAAATGATTGATGAAGAAAATGTTATTTTCAAGTCAGATGGGACAAAAGTATTTTTTGAATTTTCTAATATTGAAATATTAACAAGGGTAATAGAATTACAATTTCCTGATTATAAATCAATATTAGCAAATGCACATCATGATAAAAAAATATTACTTAATACTAAGGATTTTTTATCAGTACTAAAAAGAACACACATATTTGTTAGAGACAATACAGAAGCTAAAAATTCGGGGATATTTAATTTTGATAATAATAAATTATTTTTAACTGGTGTAAATGAAAATGCTAAAATAAATGAAGAAATACCAACTATTCAAGAAGGAGATAATTTGAAGATATCACTTAATGTTAAGTTTATATCAGATTATATATCTACAATAGAAGGTGAAGTCACAGAATTAAAACTTTTAAATGCTAAAAGTTCAGTGTTAGTGAAAGATGAGAAAAATGATAAATCATTATATTTCACTATGCCATTAGCACTAAAAGAAGAATAAAAATAAGAAAAGATTACTTTTACATAAAAATGTAGTCTTTTTTTAATATTATAGTATTATATATCAAATAAATTAAGGATAAAAAAATATTTTCTAAGTTTGAAAATAAAGCATAAAAATGTTATAATTACACAAATATTGTATAAAAGAATATTTGTAAATAAATGCAAAATAAAAGTAAGGATGATGCCATTGAATATCACGTTATATAGAAAATATAGGCCACAAAATTTTTCTGAAATTTCAGGACAGTTACCAGTTGTTAAAGCAATAAAAAATTCATTAGAAAATGATAAAATGTCACATGCGTATCTATTTACAGGACCAAGAGGTGTAGGTAAAACAACAATAGCTAGATTAATTGCAAAAGGAGTTAATTGCTTAAATAATGGGATAACATCAGATCCATGTGGTATTTGTGAAAATTGTGTAGAAATATCAAAAGGAATATCGATGGATATGATTGAAATCGATGCAGCATCTAATCGTGGAATAGATGAAATTAGAGATTTAAAAGAAAAAATAAACTATCAACCTGCTAAAGGAAGAAAAAAAATATATATAATCGATGAAGTTCACATGTTAACGAAAGAAGCGTTCAATGCTTTACTAAAAACATTAGAAGAACCACCTTCGCATATAATCTTTATATTAGCTACAACAGAAATAGACAAAATACCTGATACAATAATATCAAGATGTCAAAGATATGATTTTAAAACATTAAGTAATATAGAAATAATAGATATGTTAAAAGAAGTTGCAAAAAAAGAAAATATCATTATTGATGATGAAAGTTTAGATTTAATATATCGAAAATCAGAAGGTAGTGCGAGAGATAGTTTTTCTATTTTTGAACAAGTAATATCAAATTTAAGTGGTGAGGAAATAACAATTGATAAAACGCAAAAAGCACTTGGAGTCATACCAGATATATTGTTAGAAGATTTTTTATCATTAATAAAACAAAAAGATAAATTGGAAACATTAAACTACTTAGATAAAATCTGGAATGATGGCTTATCAATAGAAAATTTCTTAAAAGATTTTGCATATTATATAAAATTACAGTTGAAATTAGGGAATGTAGATGTTGATTTTACTTTGAAAACAATAAGTTCCATATACTTCATACTCAATGAATTTAAATATGAAGAGGACAAAAGGTTATTAGGATATGTACTTACTAATGAAATATATAAAACAGAGTATAAACAAGCACCTATACAATCAAAAGAAAATATTGTGATTGATGATAATGTTAAGCCTAAAGAAGTAATAAAAGATATAAAAAATAAAAATATACCAAAAACTGTAAATACTTCAATAACAGAAATTGAAAACAAATGGATTGAATATAAACAATTATTAAAACAAAAAAATGTTATGTTAGCAGCATTTTTAGACAATTCATATCCAGATCGTATTGAAAATGGAAAATTATATTTAAAATTTCCAAGTAATCAAAAATTTCATAGTGAGAAAGTTATGGATCAAAAAAATAGGATATTAATTGAAAATACTATACAAAAATTTTTTGGAGAAAATATAGAGATAGTTTCTGAAATAGAAGGTGGACATAGACGATCAGAAGATGAATTTATAAATAAAGTAATTGATTTTTTTGACGCAACTATTATCGAACAAAAATAAATATTTATAAAATGGAGGATTAATTATGAAAATTAAAGTTATTTTGAAAGAAAATATAAAAGGTGTAGGTAAAAAAGATGAAATAATAGAAGTAAAAGAAGGGTATGCAAATAATTTTTTATTAAACATGAATAAAGCAGTTTTAGCTACACCTGAAAATTTAAATAAATTGAAAAGTAAAAATGAAAAAGACAAAAGAGTTCATGATAATGAAGTGAAAAAAGCAGAAGAATTAAAATTACAAATTGATGGCAAAGAAATAATAATGAAAGTTAAATCAGCAGCTAACGGAAAGGTATTTGGATCAATAGGGTCAAAGGAAATAGCAGATTCAATAAAAAAGACATATGGAGTAGAAGTTGATAAAAAGAAGATAAGCTCAGATTCTAGAATGAAGGAATTAGGAATTCATGATGTAGAAATTAAATTGCACCATGAGGTAAAAGCAACAATTAAAATAAATCTAATAAGTGGAGAATAATATGAGTAATGATAATTTGAAAATACCTTACAATATAGAAGCTGAGGAAGCTTTGTTGGGATCAATATTTATAAAACCAGATGTATTATCAGAACTTATGAGTATTGTCTCAGTCGATGATTTTTATAAGAATAATTATAAAAAAATTTAT
>RRZU013461803.1_pt1 | contig 10599 bp, 10 predicted proteins | sample 2165561 | NCBI WGS metagenome assembly RRZU01 (sample SAMN10456909, study PRJNA506462) | wastewater metagenome | isolation source: wastewater sludge | place: USA: Moscow, Idaho | reverse complement strand
TCCCGGCATTCGCCGGGATGGCGGAAAAGGGGTCGCGACCAACGGGAGACATACCCAGCGCGACCGGAGGCCCGGGACTCAGGGCAGCAGGTCCAGGTCGTCCACAGTGACGATGCGCGCGGCCATCGCATACTCGACCAACCGTGCCTTGCGGCTGCTGGCCAGCTTGGTCGGCCCCCCGCGCAGTCCACGCACGCCCACGTCGCTTAGCTTCTCGCACACGTTGTCGAGCTTGCGGTTGAACTTGGTCACCGTCCAGCCCAGCCGCTGGGCCGCCGCACCCGACTGCGGCACGTGCCCTGCCCCCCGATCACCACGGCGCAGCACGTTCTCGCACAGGGCGATGATCAGCAGCTTCTGGTCGGGGGTGAGCTGGACGCGTCCGATGGTGAGGTTGCCGTCCACCGCCGGAACGGCCTCGACCGGCTCGTAGCTGCTGTCGTCCAGAAAGACGTCGAACTCGTAGGTGGTCGACCCGGCGGTGAACCACACCACGGTGTGGGCGAACACCACCGGCAGGGCACCCCCCGGCGCCAGCCAGGCCTGCAGGCCACCCTGCCCGTCCGAGACGGTGGCGGTCAGCTGGCTGCCCACGTTGTTGAGCCACCACAGGCCCTGGCGCTGCGACAGCATCAGAAACTGGCGGTGCAGAAAGGCGTTGTCCTCATCGATCACCACGTCGGCCTCACGACCCAGGGTCAGGGTGTCGCCCGCGTCGCGCTGGTACAACTCGCCGCAGAAGTCGACGGTCAGCCTGTTCACTGCACACACCCCTTCTCGTAGGTTCGGGCCGCGTCCTGCCCGCTGGCCCGGTGCACCCGCACCCAGATGCAGACCTCGGTGCCCTGGGGTCGGCCGGTCAGCCGCAACCATGGTTCCTTGACGGTACGCGGCTGCTCGCCCTGGGCCAAGAGGTAGTAGAACTCATCGGTCGGCAACGGGTTGGTGTAGGTCCAGGTGAACGTGACGGTCGTGCCGTCCCGGCTGCCTTTGATCACCGGACGCCCCGGCGGCCCGATCGTGTGCCCCGGATCGGGTGGATCCTCGGAGAAGGTGGGCGTGGGCGTGGGCCGGGCCTGGGGTTGCAGTCCTCCGGCCAGCGCCCAGATCAGTCCGCCGGCCAGCACCGCCACCACGGCCAGCGCCAACCAGCCGGCCCAGCGTCGTGGCCGGGGTGCGTCCCCGGCCTGAAGTTCGGGGTGCTCCAACGAGGTCGCCGGACGGTGCACGGTGGCGTCCTCGGGCGCATTCACCCCGCGGACGGCGGGCAACCGGCGCCGGGTGCGCAGGTCTTCGGTCGGCGGCGTGTGCCCGGACGGGGTCTGCGCGGCCAGCAACTGCGGACCCTGCATGCGGGTCTGGTCGCCGCCACCGACGTCCGTCGCGGTCGGCGCGGCCAGGTCCTCGGCCACCACGATCTCGGTGCGCGGCAGCCGCAGTTCCTGTTCGATCACCTGCAGCGAGCGGGCGAAGTCCATGGCCGAAGCCGGACGCAGGCCCGGATCCTTCGCCATGCCGGCCTTCAGCAGCCGCTCCAGGCTCGCCGGTACGTCCGGACGCCCGGTATCGGGGACCGGCTGATCGCGGATGCGTTTCATCAGCGCGTAGTGGCTGTTGTCACCGCCGGGCACCTCGAACGGGGATCGTCCGACCAGCAGGTGCCACACGGTGGCGGCCAGCGAGTAGACGTCGGAGCGGGTGGACGCCGGCTGCGTCACATACTGCTCCTCGGGCGGCGCCCACGGCACCGAGACGCCGGTGTCGTCGCTCTCGGCCTCGCTGACCTCGGCGGCGATGCCGAAGTCGGTCAGGCCGGGCGTGCCGTACTGGCTGGTCAACACGTTGGCCGGCTTGATGTCGCGATGCAGCAGGCCGGCCCGGTGTGCGGTCTCGACCGCACTGGCCAGCTGGATGCCGATGCGCAGCGCCTCGGCCACCCCCAACCGTTCGTGCTTGACCCGCTCGGCCAGGTTGGCGCGCGGGTAGTACATCATCACCAGGTACGGACGCCCCTCGGACGTGCTGCCCGTGGCGTACACCGGCACGATGTGTGGATGCTCCAGCAGGGCCATCGCGTTGGCCTCGCTGCGGAAGCGCTGCAGCACCCCCCGGGCGAGGTCGGAGTCGCGCAGCACCTTGACCGCCACCCGGCGGGCCGGCAACGCCTGCTGGTACAGGTAGACGTCGGCGTAGCCGCCGGCGCCGAGCTTGCGAACATAGCTCAGGCCGGCGATCGTGGGGGCGGGCCGCTCGGTCATCGTGCCTAGCAGCGCCGTGGTCGGCTCACGGCGTCGCTTCGAACACGAAGCTGAACACGCCCGCCAGGATCACCGTGGTGCCGGGCTCGATCATCATCGGATCGTTCGGACGCAGCGTCACCGGGTTCTCACCGGGCAGCACCACCTGGGTGCCGTTGGTCGAGCCGAGGTCCTTCACCGCCACGTGCCAGTACTCGAGCCGCACCTCGAGGTGTTGACCCGACACGTCCTTGTCGGGGTCGATCAGCTTGACCAGGTTGGGACGCTCGCCGGCGTACGGACTCGGCACCCGCGGATTGCGGCCCAGAATGCAGCCCCGGTCGAGCAGCACCGTGTCGCCGTTGCTCAGCCGCAGCACACCGAGCGGCGGCCGGGGGATCTCGACCGGCTGCTGGGGCGGCATCGGCTGCCCGCAGACCCTGCAGACACCTGCATAGGCCGGGCTGAGATGTCCGGACGGGCAGCGCGCCGCGACGACCGTCTGCACCGCCTCGCCCGGCAACGAGTCACGGCTGATGGTCGCCTCGGACGGGGCACCGGCGGACCCCGCGTCCGAGGGCAAGGTGGGCACTGGCACCGGTGCGGTGGGGGCGGCGGCGGCCCCGGACTCGTCGTCGGTGCTCCAGGGCAACGATTCGATGAAGGTGGGCTGCTCGATCGGCGCCGCGGTCACCGCCGGCGGCGGGCTGGGCAGCTGCGTGATCGGGCTGGTGAAGGGGCTCGGCAGGGTGTGGCCGGTGTGCCCGCTCTCGGGACCCGCCGGGACCGACGCTGCGTCCGGTGAGGGTGCGTACGGCGAGGGCTGCGTCGGTGGGAGTGCTGCCGGGGAGGCCTGCGACGCGACCGACGGCACCTCGGACGGGACGGCTGCGGCCTCCGGTGCTGAGGGCGCGAACGTCCCGGACGGCGCGGGCGGTCCGGAGTGCGCGGACGGCCCGGACGGCACGGAGCTCACGGAGGGAACCGAGGGTGCCGAGACTGTGGAGGCAACCGGTGACTGCGCCGTCGCTGCCGGACCCTCGGAACCGCCCCCGCCTGCGAGCCGTGCGGCCAGCACCACCCCGCCGGGCAGCGGAAGGGTGACTTCGGCGGCGTCCGATTCGGGATCGATGAGGGTGAACCGGTCCGCTTGCACGATGCGGTCGGTCCACAGGCCGTGGCCGGCCAGGGTCTGGCCGCCGGCGTTGACCAGATACCGGCCGCGCACCAGCACGCGCAGGCCCTCGTCGGTGTGCTCGGCGAGGGCGAAGTGAGCGATCGCCCGCAACCCGGGGGTGATCAGCAGTTCGAGTACCTCGTCGAGGTTGGCCTCGGGGCTGCCGATCAGGTCGAACAGCCCGGGCACCAGGCCGGCCTCAGGTGGCAGGTCGACCAGCGCCGCGACCCGCGGACCGCACACCCCCAGGGCCCGGCCCGGTGAATACTCGTACCAGGCACCGCTCATGCTCGAACCTCCTGCATCAGGTCGTGCGCAACGGTCGTCTCGTCACCTCGGCCGTTCTCGTCACCGCGCACGTCGATCACCACCACCGTCACATTGTCTCGTGCCTTTTCGGCGAGCACAGCCTGCACCAAGGCCGCCGCCGCTTCGTCGGGGTCGTCGTGCCGGGCCAGCACCTCGGCGATGCGCGCATCGGGCAGTTCGGAGTTGAGCCCGTCCGAACAGAGGACGAAGCGCTCCCCCGGCACCTGCGGCAGCACCCACACGTCGACCTCGGGGGTCGGACGCATGCCGACCGAGCGGGTGATGATGTGTCGTGCAGGGTGGATGCGGGCCTCTTCGGCGTCGATCAAGCCGTGCGCGACCAGCTCTTCGACCTCGGAGTGATCGACGGTGACGCGGCGCAGCCGACCCCCGGCGTAGCGGTAGACCCGCGAATCGCCCACATTGAACACCGCCCAATGCGGCTCACCATCGACGCTCACCTCGGCCAGGCCGGTCACCGTCGTGCCCATGCCGAGGGCCTCTGGATGCTCGTCGGCGTAGCCGACCAGGGCCGCATTGGCGCGTTGCACCTCTGCGACCACCGAGGCGGGGCTGAGTTCGCCGGGTTCGTCCAGTTCACGCAGCGACTGGACGGCGAGGCTGCTGGCCACATCGCCGGCGGCGTGGCCGCCCATGCCGTCGGCGACCACCCAGACCCGGGTGCCGATCAGCAGCGCGTCCTCGTTGAGCGAACGGTGACGGCCGACGTCGGTGCGCGCGCCGACCACGACGTTGGGCATCGATTCCCCCTGGTGGGCACGCGGCCGGGGACCTCCCGGCACAGGCGAGAAGGCTACCAAGACCGACCGACACTCAGGAGGTGCCGGGTGCAACGGCCGGGCCTTCGCCGGGTTCGAGCGCCGCTCGGGCGTCCAGGGCGTCGCTGGTCAGCGCACGGCCCAGTTCGATCAGCTCGTGGGCCCGGTGAAAGTCGAGCGTCCGTGCGGCATCGGCGGGCACGGTGACGAGCACGTCCGGTGGTTGGGCGGCCAACCGGAACCGGGTGATCAGGCCGCCCATGGTGTCGAGCGCCAGGCCGGCGACCTCGGCGATGCCCAGTCCGGCCGGCGCCGGAGCGACCAGCATCTGGTCCGGGTCCGGCTCGGGCGCGTCCGGCGCGGGAGCGTCCGGCGCGGGGGCGTCCGGCGCGGGAGCGTCCGGCGCGGGAGCGTCCAGGGCATCGGGCGCGCGCCCGAACCGTGACAGCATCGAGGCCACCCAGTCGTTCTCGAAGATGCCGGCGGCGGTGCGCCGGAACTGGTCCAGCCATTCCACGGGTGGCCGGGGCTCCGAGGTGGCCCTGGCCGGAGTGGCGTTGAAGTCTCGTGGCGTCCAACCCGACAACGAGATGGCCAGGGTGAAATCGGCGGGCACCGCAGCCACGGCGTCCACCGGCAACGGGTTCAGCAAGCCACCATCGGCCAGCAGCCGTCCGTTGACCATGATCGGTGCGATCGCACCGGGAATCGCCACGGAGGCCCTGATCGCCACGTCCACCGGGCCGGCGGTGAACCAGACCTCGCGCCGGGCACCCAGGTCGGTGGCGACGGCCGTGTAAGGGATGGGCAGGTCCTCGATCCGGGCCCCGCCGAGAATCTCCGTCATGCGGCTGAGGACCCGCTCCAGCTTGATGGCCCCGGCGCCGAACGGGGAGGGATCGAGCAGCCGCATCACGTCGCGCGGCCCGAGGGTCGTGACCCAGTCGGTGTAGTCGTCCAGCTTGCCGGCCGCCTCGAGACCACCGATCAGCGCACCCATCGAGGTGCCGGCGATGCCGACAATCTGGTAGCCGCGTTCGCGCAACACCTGGATCGCACCGATGTGGGCATAGCCCCGTGCACCCCCCGATCCCAGCACCAGCGCGACCCGTGGACTCATGGGGCTCATCGTAGGTCAGCCGGCCCGGCGGACCGCTCGTGAAGCCCGCCGGGCTTCACAGATGGCTCACAGCAGGCTCAAAGCCGATCGGCGGACGGCGTCCATAACGTTCAATCATCACGATCGAACGAACTTAGGAAATCCCCATGACTCTGCTCAGCCTCGGCATCGACCTGGCCGCCATTCTCGTCCTGGCCTTCGGCATCTACTTTCAGCGCTACCGCCGCCGCGAGGTGATGGTGGCCATGATCGGCCTCAACGTGGCCGTCGTCGCGGTCAGTGCGGCGCTCGCCAGCGCGTCCGTCGGGCTGGGGCTCGGGCTCGGGCTGTTCGGCGTGCTGTCGATCATCCGGCTGCGCTCCTCCGAGCTCAGTCATTCCGAAGTGGCGTACTACTTCGTCTCACTCGCCATGGGCCTGCTCGCCGGCCTGGCCTTCGACCCGACCTGGCTCGGCCTGCTGCTGATCGGGCTGCTGGTCGCCGTGATGTACCTCGCCGACCACCCCGCCCTGTTCCGCGGCTACCGCCACCAGGTGCTCACCCTCGACCGGGCGATCACCGACGAGAAGGAGCTGCAGACCGAGCTGGCGATGCTGCTGGGCGCACAGATCAAGCAGTTCACCGTGCAGCGGGTCGACCAGGTGCGCGACACCACCGTGGTGGACGTGCGCTACCGGGTGCGCGATTCCTCCCCGCTGGCCCGCGATACCGCCGCCAACACTGCCGACGACGCGCTGACCCACTGACCCCACCGACCCACCCACTCGAATCGGAGAACCTGACATGACCTTTCTGGCCAACACCAAGACCTGGATCGCCGGCGGCCTCGCCGCCGTGGTGCTCGCGGTGGGCGGCTGCACAGCCGCGACCGTGGCGGCGACGACCTCCACCTCGTCCAGCACCGGCACGTCCACCTCGGCGACGGTGGCGTTGACCGCCGATCACGACAGCACCGACGACCACACCTGGGACACCAGCACAGAGGTGACCATCGACCTGTCGAACCCCACCGCGACCGACGGGGTGAGCGTGAAGGACGGCGTGATCACCATCACCGCGGCCGGCGCCTACCGGTTGACCGGCACCCTGGCCGACGGTCAGGTGGTGGTCGACACCGAGGATTCGGGCAGCGTCTACCTGATTCTCGACAACGCGTCCCTCACCAACCATGACGGTTCTGCGATCGTGATCGACAAGGCCGACCTGGCGTTGATCGTGCTCACCAAGGGCACCACGAACACGGTCACCGACGGCGCCACCTATGCCGCGACCGGCGACGACGACCCCAACTCGGCGATCTGGAGCGATCCCGACCTGACCATTCTGGGCGAGGGCACGCTGAACGTGACCGGCAACTACAACGACGCCATCAACGGCTCGGACGGAGTCGTGATCGTCTCGGGCACGATCAACGTCACCGCGAAGGACGACGGCATCCGCGGCAAGGACTATCTGGTGATCAAGGGCGGCACGATCAACGTCACCAGCGGCAGCGGCGACTCGCTCAAGTCCGACAACGAGACCGATACCGGCCTTGGCTACGTCAGCCTCGTGGACGGCACGGTGACGCTGAAGTCGGGCGACGACGGCATCGACGCCTGGAACGCGATCAGCATCACCGGCGGCACCCTGACGGTGGCCGAGTCGGTGGAGGGGCTCGAGGCCAAGACGATCAGCATCGCGGGCGGCACCACCACGGTGACGGCCAGCGACGACGGCATCAACGCGACCGACTCGGCGTCCACGTCCGGCGACATGCAGGCACAGGACGGCACCGTGCTGAACATCTCCGGCGGCGAGTTGACCGTGACGGCCGACGGCCACGGCCTCGACTCCAACGGCAACATCACGATGAGCGGCGGCACGGTGGTGGTGAACGGACCCACCAACAGCGGCAATGCCGCCCTCGACTACAACGGCACCTTCACCATCACCGGAGGCTCACTGATCGCCGGCGGCTCGTCCGGCATGGCGCAGGCACCCAGCACGGACTCGTCGCAGAAGTCTTTGATGTTCAGCGTGAACGCGGCGGCCGGATCGACGCTCGAGGTCAAGGACTCCTCCGGCACGGTGATCGCCACGTACCAGGCGACGCGGCAGATCGGGTCGCTGGTGGTGTCGAACTCGAAGGTCAAAGAGGGTGAGACCTACACCGTCTACGTGGACGGCACGTCCGCGGGCACCTCGGACACCTCGCAGGTCAGCAACGGGGGCGGTTTCGGTGGGGGTGGTGGCGGCGGTGGTGGCCGTCCGGGCGACCAGACCACGCCCTGAGTTCGCTGGCGGGTATTGCGGACGGTTCCCAACCCCCGCCATTCGGCCGCCGGCGGGTATTGAGAACCGTCCCCAACCACGCCACCCGACTCCTTCACCCCTCGGCAGTGGTAACCGGTTCCTCGGACGCCGCATCGCGGCCCAACCGGGCCAGGATCACCGCCGCGGGAGCCAGCACCACCGCGGAGGCCACCAGACCGACCGGCACGGACGTGCGCGTGGCCAGCGCTCCCAGGGGCGGTCCGCCGGCGACCTGCCCCAGGGCGTCCACCTGTCCGATCAGCGACAGCGTGGTGGCCCGGGCCCGCGACTCGATGGACCTGTTCAACCACGCGGCCTGGACGGGTTCGGCCAGGGCACGCGCAGCGTCCCGGAGCCACAGGCAGACCAGCGCCACCAACACCGAGCCCACCAGGGCGAACCCGATCACACCCACTACCTGAAGCACGACCAGGGCGGCCAGTAGCCCCCCCGGGTGCAGTTGCTTGAGCCGGCGGGCGGCCAGCCGGTTGGCGATCAGGCTGGCCACCAGCGACACCACCGTGCCGACCAGTGCGAACAGGCTGAACCACAGCGCCGTGCCCTGGGTGCCCGCCAACGGCGGCAGCGCGAACGACTCCAGAAGGCGGGCCGTCCACAACCGGTCGACCGCCTCGGACGACAATCCGACGAACAGCCCGACCCAGGCGAAACCCCTGATCAGCGGACGTCGCCGGGCCAGCCCAATGCTGATTCGCAGGGTCTGCGTGAGGTGCCGCCAGTTCTGCCGATCCGCCCTCGGCGCGGGCTGGAAGGCAGTCTCTGGCATCACCACAAAGAGCAGGGCGGCGAGCAGCAGGTAGCCCACGCCTGCGAAGACCATCGGCAACCGGAGGTCGAACTGCCCGAGCAGACCGGCGAGCAGCGTGCCGACGATCGTGGCCCCCAGTGCCCCTTGCACGCCGGGGGTGAACACCGGCTGCACGGCCTGCTCACCCACCTCGTCGGTGATCCACGCCTGCACTGCTCCCGAGATGAACGTGTAGCCGATGCCCCACAGCGCCTGAGCCAGCAGGGTCGGCCAGAAGATCGGCCACAGCCCCTGCACCAGCAGGCTGACGCCGATCACCGCCGCACCGATCAGCACCGACCGACGCCGGGAGTACACGTCGGCGACCACGCCGGTCGGAATCTCGAACAGCACCAGGGTGAGTTCGAGCACCGTCCCCATCAGCACCAGTTCGAAGGGCGACAGGCCGACCACCTGCACCTGCAGGACCAGCATCAGGGTGAAGCCGAGCGCGTTCAGCAGTGCGGCACCGCCCTCGAACAGGTAGTAGGCCGCGGGCGCGCCGATGGACCGGTTGGTCACTGCTGCCATCGGACGTCCTCTCGGTCCCGACCACGGGACGGACGACAGTCTGCCCGGTCACGCAGACCCGCAGCGCGCCAACTCGGAATGCCAGGTCGGCGGCATCTGCCTGCCTATCCGGTACCCCAGGGCCCCCCGGACGTGGCCGCGCACCATCCGGCAACCCCAGGGCCCCCGGACGGGGCCGCGCAGCAGGCGCAGATCGGTGGATCCAGGCTCAGCCCGCCGCTCGCCGCACCATTTCCTCGGCGATCCACCGCGCGGTTTCCCGGGTGCAGGCGCCGGGCTCGCTGAAGCTGACCGCGAACACCCCGGTGATCTCGGTCAGCTTCGGCACGCCCCGCAGCGACAGGATCGCGTCCGCCTCGGCCGCGTACTCGTCGCGGGGCGCACCGGTCGCGATCAGCCCGACCGGGTCCGCCTCGGCCAGAATCTCGATCATGTCCTCGCGTGAGAGCGCCATGGGCTGAGCTTAGAAGAGCCCCGGACGGCTCGCCGCACTACGGTTCGACGCATGGACGCCACCCGACCCTTCTGGCTCAGCGCATTCATCGACCTGCCGGGCGCCCGGTTCGGGGTCACGACCGCCTTCTGGGCCGCGGTCACCGGGTATGCACTCTCGCCGTTGCGTGGCCGCGACCGCGAGTTCGGCACCTTGGTGCCCGGCGACGGCGACGACTACCTGCGGGTGCAACGCCTCGGCGATGAAGTTCCACGGCTTCACCTGGACGTGCACGTGCCCGATCCGGACGCCGCCGCCGATCGCGCTGTCGCACTCCGCGCGGATGCGATGGCGGATCAGGGCCTCGGCGACCGGGTACTGCGCTCCCCAGGTGGCCTGGTCTTCTGCCTGGTGCGGCACCCCAACGGCACCCGTCCGCCAGCGGTCACCTGGCCGTCCGGGCACCGCAGCCGCGTCGACCAGGTGGCCCTCGACCTGCCCCGCGACGTCCACGCCGTCGAGAGCGCCTTCTGGTCGGCCCTGCTCGACGAGCCGGTCCGTGCGCTCAGTGGCGATGAGTTCACCGCTGTCGATCGCCGCCCTGAGCTGCCGATGCGCCTGCTGCTGCACCGCCTGGACGAGCCGACCGGCCCCACCCGCGCCCACCTCGACCTGGCCACGGACGACGTCGCGGCCGAGGTGGCCCGGCACGTCGCGCTGGGCGCGGCGCACGTCCGCGACCACGACGGCTGGACGGTGCTGCGCGACCCGTCCGGGCTGCCCTACTGCGTCACCGGACGGGATCCGTAGGCGGCGGGGCAGGAACCCGCCCCCTCGACGTAGCCCGCCGACCGCACGTCCGGGCGAAACTGCACCACATTTCGCGACCACGACACCGGACGAGCGCACT
>RRZU012232513.1_pt1 | contig 10599 bp, 8 predicted proteins | sample 2165561 | NCBI WGS metagenome assembly RRZU01 (sample SAMN10456909, study PRJNA506462) | wastewater metagenome | isolation source: wastewater sludge | place: USA: Moscow, Idaho | reverse complement strand
GCATTCCGGCGCACAGGCAAACCTGGCAGTATTCTTTGCGATGCTGGAGCCCGGAGACAAAGTTATGGGTATGAACCTGGATCACGGCGGACATCTGACACATGGTTCTCCGGTTAATATTTCCGGTAAATATTTCAATATCGTATCATACGGAGTGAACGATGAAGGTGTGATCGATTATGATAAGGTACGTGAGATTGCAGTGAAAGAAAAACCAAAGATGATCATTGCAGGAGCCAGTGCTTATGCAAGAATCATTGATTTCAAAAAGTTCCGTGAGATTGCAGATGAAGTAGGAGCATACCTTATGGTTGATATGGCACATATCGCGGGACTTGTTGCAGCAGGACTTCATCCAAGTCCGATCCCGTATGCAGATGTAACTACAACTACTACACATAAGACACTGCGCGGACCAAGAGGAGGTCTGATTCTTTGCAATCAGGAAGCAGCAGATAAGTTCAACTTTAATAAAGCTGTATTCCCGGGGATTCAGGGAGGTCCACTGGAACATGTGATCGCGGGAAAGGCTGTGTGCTTTAAAGAGGCACTGGAGCCTGAATTTGCAGAATATCAGAAGCAGATCATCAAAAATGCACAGGCACTCAGCAAAGGTCTGATGGGTCGTGGTGTAAAGATCATATCCGGCGGAACAGATAATCACCTGATGTTGATTGACTTAAGAGGCGAAGAGGTAACCGGTAAAGAACTGGAAAAACGTCTGGATGCCGCACACATCACATGTAACAAGAATACGGTACCGAACGATCCAAGATCTCCGTTCGTGACAAGTGGTGTCAGACTTGGAACACCTGCAGTTACAACAAGAGGATTAAAAGAAGAAGATATGGATGTGATCGCAGAGTGCATCGCACTGGTACTTCAAAGTGAAGACAATATTGAAAAAGTCAAAGGAATGGTTGCAGAGCTGACTGCAAAATATCCTCTGGATATGTAATATTCGAGAATAACGAAAGAAAATAAGAAAATCAAGGATGCGTCGGAGTATGGTTTTTAAACTTATTCAGACGCATTTTTGCTGTGCAGATACCAAAAATTTTAGTAATAAGACAGCGTATTTTTATGAGTTTTTATGAAAATGATAAAAACAAAGCAATAACAGGGTGGAAATTTAAAAGCAGGAAGCGTATAATCAAAAATAATGTATATTAATCTATACAAGAAGAATCTCGATAACAGCGATGAGATAAAACAGCATATCACGACAACAGGGTAAGAACAATATAAAACGGCGGAAGAAACAGTAAAAATAAAGCAGACGGAATTACAGCAACAGGAACGCCGGTGGTAGAAGGTCAGACGATTGCGGTTGATCCAAGAGTTATTCCTTACGGAACGAAAGTGATCATCGGAGGTCATATATTTACAGCTGAGGATTGCGGCGGTGCAATTCAGGGAAATCACATTGACATCTATGTAAATAATCATGCAGAGGCAACGGCGCTCGGGGTGACAAATGCAGATGTATTTCTTGTAAAATAAGAATAAAATAAAAATGAGAAAAGACAGCTTTTTCAGATTTGAAAGTTTGAAAAGCTGTCTTTTAATATTACGTTGCATTCATAAAAAACGCTGGATAGATATGGATTATTTACAGATCTTTAAAAGTTCTTTCAGATAATCCCACATACGCTTTGTAGATTCGATATGTACGCGCTCATTATAAGTATGTACACCTGTCAGTTCCGGTCCGAAAGAAATGATATCAAGATCATTCTTCTTTCCGAATAAGATTCCACATTCCAGTCCTCCGTGAGTTGTCTCAACGGTAGGCTCTTTGCCGAACATTTCTTTATAAAGTTCAATTGCTTTCGGACGGATCACGGAATCTGCATTGTAGCTCCATGCCGGATATTCACCGGAGATTTCGCGGGAAGCACCTGCAAGATCTGTTGCAAGATCCAGTTTGTTTCGCATATCATCTAACTTGGTAGCAACGGAGCTGCGAACCTGGAATTTGATCTTTACCGTATCTTCTGTGGTTTCAACGATACCTGTATTCAGGGAAGATTCTACAGCTGTAGGGAACGCACGGTCATAGCATTGTACACCATCGATTGCTCCATACAGGAATCCGATTACATGTGCGGTAGTATCTGCGTCAAATGCTTTTAAGGCAGTCTCGCCTTCGGAAACAGCGTTCAGAGATAAAGTTGGTTCCTGTCCGGCAAACTCAGCGGAGATCGTCTGTTCCAGTCCGGTAACAGCATCTGCGATAGCCTGAGCCTGTGCAGGGTCAGCAATAATCTCAGTCGTATTATATTGTGCGATTACGTTTGCTGCATTTCCGCCGTTTGTGCTTACAATGTTGAAGTCGTAATCTTTTGCAAGAGCATACAGGACGCGTCCCATGATCTTGTGTGCATTTCCAAGCTGGTTCTGGATTTCTGCGCCAGAATGTCCACCTTGCAGATCGGAAATGGAGATCGTCATCTTTGTTCCGTTTTCTTCACTCCATTCGATCGGGATGAAGGTATCGTAAATGTAGCCGCCGGCACATCCGACAGTCATAACACCTTCAATTTCAGAATCAATGTTCAGACAGATCTTTCCTTTTAATACAGATGTATCCAGGTGATGTGCACCGCCCATACCAATCTCTTCATCAATTGTGAATACAGCTTCGATCGGTGGGTGTGGAATGTCTGTGCTGGCAAGGATTGCCATAGCGTAAGCAACGGCGATGCCATCATCGCCACCGAGAGTGGTGTTCTTTGCCCCAATCAGATCACCATCTACAAAAAGGTCTAAAGGATCATTTTCAAAATCATGATCACTGTCGGTTGTCTTTGTAGCGACCATGTCCAGATGTCCCTGGATGATAACCGGATCACTGTTCTCGTATCCGGCAGTACCAGGTTTTTTGATGATTACGTTGTTCACTTCATCCTGGATATATTCCAGATTGTGAGCTTTTGCAAATTCCACACAAAAATCACTGATTTTTTTTGTGTGGAAGGTACTTCTGGGTACCATACTTAATTCTTCGAAGTAGTGGAATACTTCTTTTGGTTCAATATTAGACAAAATTCCCATTGTTCATTCCTCCGTTTGTCTTTAGTCTCTATCTGTCATTGTACCATGAAATTCAGTACTTTACCATGATAAAATTTAATGTATACATAACGGAATGTAATAGCTATAATAACTGTAGCTTATAAGATTTTATTAAAACATTCAATAACTGCAGGACTACACAAAAAAGAAGAAAAAATATATAATATTTAAGTTAAAAATAATATGAATCGCCATGCGTTCGAAAGAAATTTACAGGAGGATATATATGAGTACAAAAGAAGCAAAACAGATGGACAAAGCATTATTTGATTTTTATGGAAAACCATCTATCGGACAGGCTTTGCCACTTGCAATCCAGCATGTACTTGCGATGATCGTCGGATGTGTAACACCATCGATCATTATTGCGGGAGTGGCCGGAATTTCACAGGAAGATTCCGTGATCTTAATACAGGCAGCACTGGTGATGTCGGCACTGACGACATTACTGCAATTGTTTCCATTTATAAAAACAAAGAATTTCCGGATCGGTTCGGCACTTCCGGTTATGATGGGAATCAGCTTTGCGTATGTTCCAAGTATGCAGGCAATTGCGTCTGATTTTGACATTGCAACAATTCTGGGTGCACAGATTATCGGAGGTGTGGTTGCACTTCTGGTGGGATTGAATATTAAGAGAATCCGCAAATTCTTCCCGCCGCTGATTACAGGAACGGTCGTATTTTCTATCGGTCTTTCTCTGTATCCGACAGCAATTAACTATATGGCCGGAGGTGCGGGCAGCAAGACTTATGGATCATGGCAGAATTGGGTGGTTGCGATTATTACATTGATCATTGTAACAGCATTGAATCATTACGGAAAAGGGGTATGGAAACTGGCATCCATCCTGATCGGAATTATTGCAGGATATATCGTAGCGTTGTTCTTTGGAATGGTAGATTTTTCATCTGTGTCATCGGCAGCGTTCTTCCAGCTTCCGAAACCAATGCATTTTGGAATCAAGTTTGAACCATCTGCATGTGTTGCGATCGGAATTCTGTTTGCGATCAATGCAGTACAGGCAATTGGTGATTTTTCGGCAACAACAACAGGATCTATGGACCGTATGCCGACAGATGAAGAACTGACAGGTGGAATTGTAGGCTATGGAATCAGTAACATTTTCTGTGCATTCTTTGGAGGACTTCCGACTGCGACATACAGCCAGAATGTAGGTATCGTATCAACAACAAAGGTCGTCAGCCGTGTGGTAATGGGGCTGGCAGCAGCGATATTACTGGCAGCAGGATTGATTCCGAAGTTTTCTTCTCTGCTTACGACAATTCCGTATTGTGTACTCGGCGGTGCGACAATCTCTGTATTTGCTTCGATTACAATGACGGGAATCAAACTGATCACGACAGAGCCAATGGATTTCCGTAATACAACAGTTGTAGGACTTGCAGTAGCAGTAGGAATGGGTGTGACACAGGCAAATGCTTCACTGGCACAGTTCCCGGAATGGGTGACAACAATTTTCGGAAAATCTCCGGTTGTTCTTGCAACGATTGTAGCAATTGTGTTAAATTTAACCCTTCCAAAAGCAAAGAAAAAAGAGGAGAAATAATCCTTATATGATAATAAGTTATATAAATGGTGAATGGAAAGAGCCTGGCAGTTTATGCCAGGCTATTGGAATTTTTAAAGAAAATTTTCATAAGACGGTATCCGTTGTCGGCGGAGGCGGAAAGACGACAGTGATCCGCAGGCTTATGGATGAATGCCGGAATGCCGAAATTCCATGTGCGGTTTCTACAACAACTCATATACAAAAATGTGATGCTGGATATTTTCTGGGAAAACCTTCGGTGGAAATGTTCCGTCAGATTATGATAAAATATGGTGTTGTATGGATGGGAAGAGAGACAATGGATGGGAAGCTTGCATCTTTTCAAGAAGAATATCTAAAAGAGATCAGCCGTGAACCAGGTGTACTGCTTCTAGAGGCAGACGGAGCGAAGCGTCTGCCGGTTAAAACCCCTGCGGAACATGAGCCGGTGATCTGTGAGCAGACAGATATTGTTTTGAATGTATATGGGATGAGTGCGGTTGGAAAGAAGCTGAAAGAAGGTTGTTTCCGGGTGAAAGAGACCGGGAAGATTCTCGGAAAGACAGAAGAAGATATTCTGTGTCCGGAAGATATTGTCACACTTGCGGTAAGTCAGAGTGCGGGACGAAAATACGTGACGGATGATATGGAATATCAGGTGATACTGAATCAGGCAGATACTAAGGAGCAGAAAAAAATGGCAGTGGAACTTGCGGAAGAGATCGTAAAGCAGTTGTCAGACAGGCATGCAGATAGTATGGAATGCCCGGGGCAGATCCGCAGAGTGCATGTGGTATCGGACCTGATTCCGTTGAAAGAAAGATGGTAACTATGTCAGAAATGTATAAAAACAGAAAAAAAGTATTAATCAGAGGAGCCGGAGATCTGGCTACGGGTGTAGGAGTGGCACTTCACAGGGCAGGATTCCGGGTGATCATGACGGAGATTGCAGTGCCGCTTACCGTCAGACGTGAAGTTGCAATGTCACGGGCAGTCTATGAAGGCAGGATAGAAGTAGAAGGAATAGAAGGAATTCTTGTGGAAAATTATCAGGAAGCCAGGAGGGTACTGGCAGCGGATAAGATTGCCGTAATCGTAGACCCGGAGGCAGAGATCCGGAGAGAATTCAGACCGGATGTACTTGTGGATGCAATTCTTGCAAAAAGAAATACAGGAACCAGCCGGGCAGATGCACCATATGTGATCGGTCTCGGACCGGGGTTTATAGCGGGAAAAGATGTCCATGCTGTCATAGAGACAATGCGTGGATTAACACTTGCGGATATCATCTATGACGGACAGCCGATTCCCAATACCGGCATTCCGGGATATGTGGGCGGCTATGCGCTGGAACGTCTGATCAGGGCGTCAGCAGCCGGACGGATGGAGCCGAAAGCACAGATCGGGGATGTTGTCCGAAAAGGACAACTTCTGGCTCTGACCGGAGGAAAACCGGTCTATTCTCAGTTGGACGGTGTGATCCGGGGGATGTTACAGGAAGGCGTGCAGGTAAAAAAGGGTCTGAAGATTGGAGATGTGGATCCGAGAAAGGACAAGAAATTGTGTTATCTGATTTCGGATAAGGCAAATGAGATTGGCAGTTCCGTGGTAAAGACAGTAGAAGCACGTCTGTCAGATAAAGATTATGCGATGATTCTCCTGGCAGCCGGAAAGTCAAGCCGGTACGGGAACAATAAGCTGCTGGAGAAACTGGATGGAGGGCAGATGTTCGAACATACCCTTCGTAAAATGCGTGCATTTCCATTGTGTACACAGGTAGTGGTAACAAGATTTGAAGAGATAGAGAATGTGGCAAAAACACAGGGGATGCTGGTGGTACAGAATACGGAGCCGGATCTTGGAATCGCACATTCGCTGAAGTTAGGATTAAAGAGAGCATTAGATGAGAATCCGGGGTTAAAGGGGGCTATGTTCATCGTATGTGACCAGCCGGGATTGACAGCCGGGACATTTGCCCGTATGCTTGAGATGGGGAAGATGCATCCGGGAAGGATTGTATGTGCCGGATGGAAAGGAAGAACCGGGAATCCCGTATTATGGGATTCGTGCTTTTTCCGGGAGTTGTGCAGACTTTCCGGTGATAAAGGCGGAAAACAGATCATCTGTGCACATAAAGAAGATGTGGTGCTCTGTGAGACAGAAGAAGCAGAACTCCGGGATGTAGATGTACCGGAACAACTGATAAAATGGGAGAGAGATTATGGAGAATCAGGAAAATCAAGAGAAGAAACATAAACGGAGAGTCCGATATTCCGGAACACATCCGAGAAATTATAAAGAAAAATATAAAGAACTGAATCCGGAAAAGTATGCAGATACTATTTCAAAGGTGGTCCAAAAAGGCGGAACACCGGCAGGAATGCACATTTCCATCTGTGTACAGGAGATCCTGGACTTCTTTGATATCCAGCCGGGACAGCAGGGATTGGATGCAACGCTTGGATATGGAGGACATACCTCAAAGATGCTGGAAAAACTGCAGGGAGAGGGCCATATCTACGGACTGGATGTAGATCCGATCGAATCAGCAAAGACAAAGAAACGTCTGGAGGAAAAAGGATTCGGATCAGACATCCTGACAGTAAAGCTTGAGAACTTTGCTAATATTGACAAAGTAGCAAAAGAAGCCGGAAAATTTGATTTTGTACTGGCAGATCTTGGTGTGTCATCCATGCAGATCGATAACCCGGACCGGGGATTCACATTTAAAGCAGAAGGTCCTCTGGATCTGCGGATGAATCCGGAGAAAGGAATCAGTGCGGCAGAACGGCTGCATGACATTTCAAGAGAAGAACTTGCAGGGATGCTGGTTGAAAATGCAGATGAACCTTATGCAGAAGAGATTGCAGAAGCAGTTACGGAAAAGATCCGAAAAGGCGGAAAGATTGAAACAACAACGGGATTGCACCAGGTAATCGGAGAGGCGCTTGCATTTATTCCGGAAAAAGAAAGAAAAGAAGCAATACGTAAGTCGAGCCAGCGGGTATTCCAGGCACTTCGTATTGATGTGAATCATGAATTTGAAGTATTGTATGATTTCCTGGATAAGCTGCCGGGTGTGCTAAAACCGGGAGGAAAAGTGGCAATCCTTACCTTCCATTCGGGGGAAGACCGTCTGGTAAAGAAATCATTCAAACAATGGAAAAAGGAGGGCCTGTACAGTGAGATCGCAAAAGACGTCATCCGACCGTCCAAAGAAGAATGCTTCCGCAACAGTCGTGCGAAATGCACGAAAATGCGCTGGGCAATCAGGTCAGAAGAGTAAAGTACAGAAAAATAAAAAGCAGACACGGAATCAGACTTCTGCATGTAAAATCGATAAAAAATGTGGCGGCTGCCAGTTCCAGAAGATACCATACAAAGAACAGCTGAAAAGAAAACAGAAGCAGGAAGAAAAATTATTGGGCGGCTTTTGCAAAGTCAGTCCGATCATCGGTATGGAGCATCCATATTTTTATAGAAATAAAGTACATGCGGTATTCGATCATGACAGAAAAGGAAATGTGATATCCGGCATCTATGCAGAAGGAACGCACCGTGTGATCGCAGTGGAAGAATGTCTGATCGAAGATAAGAAAAGTCAGGAGATCATCCGTACAATCCGTGAACTTCTGCCGTCTTTTAAGATTAAGACATATAATGAAGATACAGGATATGGACTTTTGAGACATGTATTGATCCGCAGAGGCTTTGAGACTGGTGAGATTATGGTCGTTCTGGTGCTTGGATCGCCAATTCTGCCATCAAAGAATAACTTTGTGAAGGCTTTGAGAAAAGTACATCCTGAGATTACGACCGTAGTACTGAATGTGAATAACAAGCAGACCAGTATGGTGCTGGGAGAAAAGGAAAAGCCGATCTACGGACCGGGATTTATTAAAGACAGATTATGCGGCTGTACGTTCCGTATTTCTCCAAAATCGTTCTATCAGGTGAATCCTGTACAGACGGAGATCCTTTATAATACAGCCATGGACTATGCGGAACTGACCGGAAAAGAGACGGTGATCGATGCGTACTGCGGAACCGGTACAATTGGTCTGATTGCAGCCAGGAATGCAAAGAGAGTCATTGGAGTAGAGCTGAACAAAGATGCGGTGAAAGATGCGAGAATCAACGCAAAAGAAAATGGCATCAAGAATGCCGAGATCTATGCAGGTGATGCAGGAAGATTCATGGTAGATATGGCTTCGAAGAACCAAAAAGCAGATGTGGTATTCATGGATCCGCCGAGAGCCGGAAGTGATGAGAAGTTCCTTTCTTCTGTAATAAAGCTCGGGCCCAAGAGGGTTGTCTATGTGTCCTGTAATCCGGAGACACTGGCAAGAGATCTGAAATATCTGACGGGAAACGGATATCAGACAGTGAAGATCCAGCCGGTGGATAACTTCCCGTTCTGCGATCATATCGAGACGGTAGTAAAGCTTGTGAAAAAGAGATAGATAAAGGAGGAAAAATATATGGGACTTATCAAAGCAGCAACAGGCGCAGCAGGTGGAACACTGGCAGACCAGTGGAAAGAATTCTTCTACTCTGATTCATTAGACAATGACACGTTGATGGTACGCGGAAAGAAACGTACAGACAGGCGTTCATCGAACACAAAAGGACACGATAATGTGATCACGAACGGATCTGGAATTGCCGTGGCGGACGGGCAGTGTATGATGATCGTGGATCAGGGGAAGATTGTGGAAGTATGTGCGGAACCGGGAGAATACACATATGATATGTCTTCGGAACCAAGTGTTTTCTGCGGCAGTCTTGGAGAAGGAATCAAGGCGACCTTTCAGACGATCGGGAAACGATTTACGTTCGGCGGAGATACGGCGAAAGATCAGAGAGTGTATTATTTTAATACCAAAGAAATTACGGACAATAAATTCGGCACGGCGAATCCGGTATGGTTCCGTGTGGTAGACAAAAGAATCAATCTTGATAAAGATATCGAGATCCGCTGTAACGGAATCTATTCGTTCCGTATCACAGATCCACTGTTATTCTATACAAGTCTCGGCGGAAATGTGACGGACTGCTATGAGAAAGACCAGATTGCTCCACAGTTAAAGACGGAATTCGTGAATGCCCTGCAGCCGGCATTTGCGAAGATTGCAGAGCTGGAGATCCGCCCGAGTCAGATCCCGGCACATTCGATGGAAATCAGTGATGCGATGAATGAGATCCTGACGAAGAAATGGTCAGAACTCAGGGGAATCTCAGTTGTATCGGTTGCATTTAATCCGGTCACGATCAAGGATGAGGATGCAGAAGCGATCAAGCAGGCACAGAATACTGCTATGTATACAGATCCGAGTATGATGGCTGCAACGCTTGGCATGGCGCAGGCAGAGGCAATGAAGAGTGCGGCAGGTAATCCGAATGGAGCAATGATGGGCTTCATGGGTATGAATATGGCGTCCGGTATGAATGGCGGGGCGAATCTGCAGGGTCTTTATAACCAGGGGGCAGAGAAACGTCAGCAGGAAGAACAGGCAAGACAGATGGCTGCACAGGAACAGTCTGCACAGCAGCAGACCGGAAGCTGGACTTGCAGTTGTGGCACTTTGAATGAAGGAAAGTTCTGTATGAACTGCGGAAGTCCGAAGCCACAGGCACCGGAGAACTGGACTTGTAGCTGTGGAGCTGTAAATCATGGGAAATTCTGTACAAACTGCGGCAAACCATTTGCTTAAGAATTACGATTGGATGAGACTCAGATAAGGAGTATATATGTCTGCTATAAAAGAATATAAATGTCCGGCCTGTGGAGGAACGATGGAATTCGACAGTACTTCCCAGAAGATGAAATGTCCTTATTGTGATACAGAAATTTCGGTGGAAGAATATGAAGCACTGAATGAATCACAGACGAGTGAGGACAAAAAAAGCGGACAGACGGAAAAGAATACGAAAGAAAGCACTTTTGTTACATATATCTGTGAATCCTG
>RRZU011461984.1_pt1 | contig 10599 bp, 8 predicted proteins | sample 2165561 | NCBI WGS metagenome assembly RRZU01 (sample SAMN10456909, study PRJNA506462) | wastewater metagenome | isolation source: wastewater sludge | place: USA: Moscow, Idaho | reverse complement strand
GATGCTTTTGAAAAAGACTTGGAGAATTACATTGGTGGAGAACATCCAGTCGTAGCTTTGGCTTCAGGAACATCTGCCATTCATTTAGCTCTTGTTGCTATGAATGTTGGTCCGGGAGACGAGGTGCTCTGTCAGTCATTTACTTTTGCCGCATCGGTTAATCCGATAGTCTATCAAGGTGCTACGCCTGTTTTTATTGATTCTGAATGTAAAACCTGGAATATGGATCCTGAGCTTCTTGAAAAAGCTATTAAAGATCGTATTGCCAAAACGGGGAAAAAACCTAAAACAATTATTCTTGTTTATCTTTATGGTATGCCGGCCTATATAGATGAAATAATGGAGGTGGCTAGTCGTTATGAAATACCTGTTATAGAAGATTCTGCTGAAGCTTTCGGATCAGTTTATAAGAATAAAGCCTGTGGTACTTTCGGCCGATTTGGTGTGATGAGTTTCAATGGCAATAAGATGATTACTACATCAGGCGGTGGAGCTTTGATTTGTCCGGATGAACAAACTGCTTCACGTATTCTTTATTTTGCAACTCAGGCCAGACAGCCGAAATCCTATTACTTGCATACAGAAATCGGTTATAACTATAGAATGAGTAATATTTGTGCAGGTATAGGAAGAGGCCAGATGACAATCGCTAACGAGCATGTTGCTCATCATCGTCATTTGAAAGATCTTTATGTTGAAGGATTTAGGAATGTTGATGATATTTCAGTACATGTGGCTCCGGAAAAGCTTATGCAATCAAATTATTGGTTGAATACCATTACTTTTAATAATATCCGGTGTCCGGTAGCCGGGGAACCGGATCCTTTTGTTAAGAAGGTCCAGCAACATCTTGCTTCTGTAAGAGTAGAGAGTAGACCATTATGGAAGCCTATGCATACTCAACCTGTATTTAAAGATGCGCCAGCTTATATCAATGGAATAAGTGAAAAATGTTTTTCAAAAGGATTATGCCTTCCTTCTGGCCCTTATGTTACAGATGAAGATGCAGGTTTTATTGTCAAGGAGATAAAAAAATGCTTATAAGATTATATAGGAAAATAAAATATTGGTATTTTTCCAAAGAGGCTCTTCCTTATTGGACGATTCTTCTCATGGATATCTGCATAGCTTACTTATCTGGATTTTTTGTATTCTGGCTCTATAATAGTGGTGCTGCTACTCTAGGTAATATTGTTCTTCTTTCCCGGACTTTGGGCATATATCTTATCTTTGATTTGATTGGATTTAAAATTTTCCATACTTATGAAGGTATTATCCGTTATTCTTCTTTTAAGGAATTGAGAAAAATAGGTATGGCTATTTTGTTTTCACTTCTTTTAGCAGTGATTATGCATCATTTTGTCCTTTATCGTAGTGCAGCCTTATTGCCATTAGAGGAAAGACAACTTGTTGCTATGTATTTAGTTACAATGATGGGCATGTGGACAGCACGTATTATCATTCGCGGTGTTTATGATGTTTCTTTTCGTGATGCTGGAGCCAGCAAAACTTTGATTTATGGTTTTCGTAATGGTGGTATCAGTTTGGCTCGCTCAATCATGTCAGATAAGCCATCTAAATATCTTTTTAAAGGTTTTATTTCACAGGATCCTTCTTCAAAGATAGATAGGGTTATTGGTGAAAAAGTGTATCAAGTAAATGATCATTTAAAAGAGATTATTCATAGTCTTGATATACAGACGATCTTTATCTCTCCTTTGCAGAATAAATCTTTCCGTGAGGATAAGAAATTGCAGGATATTCTGTTAGATTCCGGCGTGAAGATTTTTATGGCTCCTAGGGACATCAGCGAATGGAATCAAAATACAATGGTTGATGTTGCTTCACTTAAACCTATTAGCATCTCTGATCTATTGCCACGGGCTCAGATTCGTATTGATATGAATCAGCTTCGTAATATGTTTACTGGTCGGCGTGTACTTATTACTGGGAGTGCAGGAAGCATAGGTAGTGAGATCGTTCGGCAAATTGCTTCTTTCCGTCCTTCTTCAATGATGTTAATTGATATGGCAGAAACACCTCAGCATAATATTCGTCTTATGATGAAGTATGATTTTCCTGATGTTAAGGTCGAAGAAATTGTTACTTCTATATGTAATATGAAACGGATGGTAAAAATATTTTCGACCTTTTGTCCGGATTATGTCTTTCATGCAGCTGCATATAAACATGTTCCGATGATGGAAGGTAATCCTAGTGAAAGTGTCCAGAATAATGTATATGGAACAAAGGTTATTGCTGACTTGAGTTCAATATATCATGTGAAGAAATTTGTTATGATTTCAACAGATAAAGCTGTTAATCCGACAAATATTATGGGATGTAGTAAGAGGATTTGTGAGATATATATTCAGTCGCTCAATCAAATTTCAGATACAGAATTTGTAACAACTCGCTTTGGTAATGTACTTGGATCAAATGGATCTGTCATTCCATTATTTGAGAAGCAAATTCAGGCGGGTGGCCCGGTGACGGTTACTGATCCGAATATTATCCGTTATTTTATGCTAATACCAGAGGCTTGTCAGTTGGTATTGGAAGCGGGGGCGCGTGGCAAGGGTGGATATATCTATGTCTTTGATATGGGTAAACCCGTTAAGATCGTAAATCTCGCCAGAAAAATGATAGAACTTTCTGGGGCTAAGAATATTGATATTAAGTTCACCGGGCTTCGGGCAGGTGAAAAACTTTACGAGGAGCCTTTGTCAGCAAAGGAGAGTTCTTTACCTTCTTTTAATGACAAAATAAAGATCGCTAAGGTACGAACATATGACTATGCTCATGTATCTAAAGATATAGACGAATTAATCCGTATTGCAAATACTTTTGATGATGTAGCTATTGTCAGGAAAATGAAACAAATAGTTCCGGAATTTAAGTCTCAGAATTCAGTTTATTCTAAATTGGATATATGACACAAAAAGATTTTTTTCTTATGCAGAATCAATCTTCACTTTAGATATGCAAATTCCTAGGTGATTTTTAAATTAAAATTTATTATCGCTTTCGTTTCTTTTGACTTTCCCTTCATCAAAATCTAAGTGTTATTACGGGGACTGCCAAATAAAAAAAGAAAGGCTCTGAAAGAATAATTTTCAGAGCCTTTCTTATTTTATTTGGTATTTTTTGATTTAACCATGTTGCCACCAGTGTCTTTTCTTGGGCATTTCATCTTTAGAGATATATCCTAAGCTATCTTTAATGATATCACCATATGATTTATTCTCATGGATCATGTGGTAAATTTGTCCCCAATCTGGTAATCCCCCGATATTTCTATCATCAATAAAAATATCAGCTTTAATTTTACGGGAAAAATGATTATTGTTCTTGGAGCCATTTTCTTCAGGATAATCTTTATTTATAGCCCAAAATTCAATTCCTCTTTCTTTGCACCAGTTTACTGCATCATCAAGAAGTTTACCTTCTCGAACACTCCATAATATAATTTTGTGATGCTCTTTAATAAGCATTTTCAACGTTTCAGTTGCAAAGGGAATTTCTTTTCCTATTTCCGGATACTTATGTTCAACAATTGTACCATCAAAATCTACTGCTATTGTCATTTATAAAGTATTGTTTTATTTTTTTATAGATGTATCATCAGATTGGCTATAATGACTGTTACTGTAATTGCCATAGGATCCGTAAGATCCATATGTACCATATTGTCCATATTTGCCGTAACTACCGTAATGACCATAGTTGCCATATCTGGCAAATTTACTGTATCTGCCATATTTGCCATAGCCATAGTAATAGCCATATTTCTTCCTTGACATGTCAATGCCATTAATGGCAATACACATATTTGGTAACTTTTTCTCGTCGTTTAGATTATTGATCAGACCAAAACTATCTTTGGATGTGTAATCGGCACGGCACATGTAAACTGTAGCATTAGCAACATGTCCAATTTGAAGGGTATCTGTTACTAAGCCTACAGGTGCTGTATCAATAAGAATATAATCAAAATGATTTTTCAGTTCTTGCATAATCTTATTTAAAGATTCTCTCGCTAAAAGTTCAGATGGATTTGGTGGCGTAGGACCAGCCATTAACAAAGATAAGTTTTGATTGATGCCAGAAGGAATGATCTGTGTTTGGATTTCCTCCCAAGTAGGGTTGTCTTTTGTCAATAGTGTGGTGATGCCGTGCATGTGGTCATCTATTTCAAATAGTTCGGCTAAGCGTGGTTTTCGAATATCAAGACCAACCATAATCGCTTTTTTGCCCAGGAGAGCAAAACTGATGGCTAGATTCGCTGCTGTAAATGTTTTTCCCTCACCTGAAGTAGAGGATGTGAAAATAATAACCTTTTCATCTTGTTTTAGCATAAATTGCAGGTTAGTACGCATACTTCTGAAAATTTCTTCCATCAGGTTATTCTTGTTTTCGTGTACCACAATATCTGCTTTGGTCTTAGCAGATTCGCTAGCGACAGGGATGTCACCCAAAATTGGAAGTTTTGTCAGCCGAACAACATCTTGATGTCCTTCTATCTTATAATGGAGGAATTGAAGTAAAAAGAGGATAATTGCAGGAATTATGACACTTATAATTAAAGATACCAAAAGGATAATAGAACTTTTTGGACTGACTTTTCCAATATACTGAGGGGAGTCTATTAATTTACCTTTATCGGCTGTTGCTGCAAGTGAAATGGAATTTTCCTCACGTTTCTGTAACAGCATTAGATAAAGTCCGGATTTGACCTCTTGCTGGCGTCCAATTTGAGTAAGTGCTTTTTCCTGTTCAGGAGTCTCGACTACCTGATTCTGATATGTTCCGTATTGAGACGCTACGGCATTACGGGTGATTTCTAAGTTGCGTCGTGCTTGATTCATTGCTCGGCGAATAGCTATAGAAAGTTCATTCAACTGCGCTGTTAATGGAGTAACAGATGGAGAAGTTTCACTTGCGCTGCGGAGCAATCGATTACGTTCTAGAACAATATCATTATATTTGTTGATCAAGTCTGTTGCAGTCTGATCTTCAAGACCAACGTTGGAAGGAAGAGTCTGATATCTATTGGAAGGTTGGTTCAACCAAGCCGCCATGGAATTGATAAGTGATACTTGAGTTTGAGCATCAGCCAGTTTCTGCTGGTATGCATCTGCATTTGTTGCAGCTTGGGTCCCGTTTATTTTTAGCTCTACCATGCGGTTCTTCCGCTTATAGCTTTCAATGGCACCGTCTGTATTTCCTAATTCTGCATTAATTTTAGCAAGACGGATATTGATAAACTTTTCGGTCCTTTCTGCAATTAAATTTTTATCTTCATTAGCCTGGCGATTATAGCAAATAGCCAGCTGATTTAGATAGTCTATAGAACGCTGCTGATCAGCATCATTTATCGTCAGTTGGGCTATAGTTGTTGTTTTAGAGGTTTGTGTTACTCCGAGTTCATTTACATATTGTTGTGCTGCCATCCTTGGAGAAACCAGAAATACTTGATATTTTTCACCAACTTTCATAACCTCGAGAGCATCTGGATTAGGTGAAAATTCTATATATCCAGCGTTAGTTGGAAAAGTTGTAGGGAGTGAAGATAAGGTTTGATCAATCTGTTTGATATCTGAAGCTTCATTTTCATTAATAGGTACTCGATAAGTACCAGTAACGTGATACCCATCTTTAGTACGCTCTACAATTAGTGAAACAGGTGTGTTCAGTCTTCTAAGGTGTGTTTTGTCCATGTCTATACAAAATGGTTGGTTTTTATAGACTAGACGATTTTTCACCTTACCTACATGGTAATATTCTGCATAAAGTTTTAAATCCTCAACGGTTTGGGCCGCTAATGAATGAGATGTTAAAATCTCCATTTCATTATCAAAACCATTAGAATTGGAAATAATTCCTAAGTTTGTTATATTTTGCAAGTTTGAGCTGCTGCTACTTTTATTATTGTCATCATCTTTGACCAGTAATTTTGCTGAAGTTTGGTATATTGGAGTAGCATAGCGCAAATATATAAGAGCAGTGCCCATGCAAATGATTATTGAAAGAACAAACCATTTCCAATTGAGAACTAAAGTGGTATAGATTGCAGCAAAATCAAATGAGGATTTTTCTTCTGTTTCTTGTTTCAGTGCTGCTAATTCAAGATCACTATTATTATTCGAATTTTCCATTTATCTGTTTTGTTTGTTTCCTTATTATTTTTCTTGAGCTAACTGAAGCAAGTATTTGCCATAATCGTTTTTCTGCATCGGTATAGCTGCCTTTCTAAGTTGCTCGGCATTAATCCAACCTTTTTTAAAAGCTATCTCTTCAAGGCATGCAATTTTCAGTCCTTGGCGTTTTTCTATAACTTCAATAAAGGTACTTGCTTCTGACAAACTATCCTGAGTACCTGTATCAAGCCATGCGAATCCCCTTTGTAATGTCTGTACTTTCAGGGATTTCCTGCGAAGGTACTCTTGGTTGATACTGGTAATTTCCAGTTCTCCACGGGAACTCGGTTTGATATTTTTAGCAATCTCAATGACATCGTTTGGATAGAAATAAAGTCCAACAACTGCATAATTACTTTTCGGATATTCTGGCTTTTCTTCAATACTCAGGCAGTTGCCTTCTGTATCAAATTCAGCTACTCCGTAGCGTTCAGGGTCATTGACATAATATCCAAAAACAGTAGCATTACCTTCGTCACATGCTTTAGTACTCTTTTTTAGTAATCCGGTAAATCCTGCCCCATGAAAAATATTATCTCCAAGTACAAGGCAGACATTATCTTTACCGATGAATTTCTCACCGATAATAAAGGCTTGAGCAAGCCCATCTGGAGACGGCTGTTCCTCGTATTCAAAATTTACACCTATTTCGTGTCCATCACCCAATAGATGTTTGAATCCGGGTAAATCGAATGGTGTCGAGATAATTAAAATATCACGAATCCCCGCCAACATCAATACTGAAATTGGATAGTAGATCATAGGTTTATCAAAGATAGGGATCAACTGCTTAGAGATTCCTTTCGTAATCGGATAAAGACGGGTGCCTGATCCGCCAGCTAGTACAATACCTTTCATAACTTTGTTTTTTATATTCTAGAATATTTAATTTCATTCTTTTAATAAGCATGTCCATCAGGTATGATGATATTCTTTATGGTCATAAATATTATTTTTAAATCCAGCCATGGTGACCAATTTTCAATATACCAGATGTCGCGTTCTATACGCCCTTCCATTTGCCACAATTCTTTGGTTTCACCTCTGAAACCTGTTACTTGAGCCCATCCTGTGATACCAGGCTTACAAAAATGCCTTATCATATATTTGTCTATCAACTTACTATATTCCTCAGTATGTAGGAGCATATGAGGCCTTGGTCCTATAACGCTCATATTACCTATTAAGACATTAATGAATTGTGGGAGTTCATCTATATTTGTTTTTCTCATGAAATTACCAAATGAAAATTTTCTAGGATCATCTTTGGTTGCTTGTATCTGATCGGCATCTTTGTTAACATGCATTGAACGAAATTTTATACATTCAAATGTTTTCCCATTAAGTCCTGTTCGTTCCTGACGAAAAAAAACAGGACCGTTGCTTGATAATTTAATGCCTAGAACAATAAAAGGAAAAAAAGGCAATATACAGAGACAGGCAATTGTACTAAAAAAAATGTCGAAAGAACGTTTCAGAATACGGTTACCTAAATAACTTAAAGGCTCTCTGAAATTGGTAAATGCCATTGTATCGCCAAAGTATTCTGGTGATAGTTTTAAGCGGAATCCAATAAATTCTCGGGGTACATAATAGAAGTGGATCATATTCCGGTCGCAGAATTTAACGATCTTGCTGACTTCCTTTGATTCAGTATGGGAAAGGCAACAAAATAATTCATCGACATTAAGAATTTCATTATTGAAGGAAGGGTTATCTTCTAACATTTGTTCTAAGTCTGATCCTGTTCCAAGATATTTTAAGCCTTTCGGACAATATTTTTTTGCAATAGGTTGATTGTTTTTATCAGAGAAATAACCGATAACACGGTATCCTGTAGACGGATCATTAACCATGCTTTTATATAAAGTGACAACAGCTGGATCATTACCGACAAACAGGACTTTTCTCGTATTTCTTCCTTTGGAACGATAGCGTTTCAAAACATAGCGTTCTGCATAACGAGATAGAATCAAGGTAAACCATAATGCTGCAAAAAATAAAAAAGCGAAGTTGAACATGCCCCCGCCATCACTTAAAAAGCGAAGTAAAACAAAGAAAAGACAAACTTGTACGCCACAGAGCTTAACTGTTCTGGAAAGAATTGTCTCAAAACGAATTTTACGGCGGATAACTAAAGTCGAAAAAAACTGTTCAGATATTGCAAGGGAAAAATTAGCTGTAAGGACCGTTATTTTTGTAGCTGAATAAAAATAAGCAGGTACAAAAATTTTAAAGCCCTTGATAAATGAGAGCAATATGAAATTAAGAATAACAAAGTCTGTCGATAGAACTAAGATCTTAATCACTCCGTTCGCATTTGAATATTGTCTCATATTTAATTTTCTTTTTTACGAGTTCTCTCTAATTGCAATTTGGGTACAAAGATAATGTTTTTTACTGGGACTTGTTTAATAATTAAGGAAAAATATTTAGCGATATGTTGTGTTTTCATATAATTTGTGGTAACTTTGCGACTGTAAATAAGAAAAATAATATTGTTAATTTATAAATTATGAGTAATTTGTTTTCGAAAATATTCGGGAAAAAGGAGAGAAAAGAGAGAATTGGTGGCATGGAAGATTATATGACACTAGTTAGAGTGTATTTTCAGGCATCCTTGGCTGCAAACTTGAATATCACTAATTTAGCTATGCTTCCTGATCTTCGTACTTTTAAAACGACATTACATGTGTCTACACAAAATAACAAATTGGGAGTAGGAGAAAAAAGTCGTTGCAAAAAGATGATGAAAGAACTTTATAAAATGGATGATGATTTCTTCAAGGAAATTGATTCCAGTATTCGTAAAAATTGTCATCATATTCAGGATGTTAACGTTTATCTTATTCAATTTCAAAATTTTACCCAAGAGATGTTGATGCTGGTGAGTAATCTGATGAAATTCAAACTTCGTCTTCCTTCTATATTTAAGAAAACTCTTTATTCGATGACTCAACAGCAAGTAAGTAATATTTTTTTGAAAAATGACTGGAATGATGTTAGTGTAGTTAAGTCTGTGGCTGCTGTACGTAAATATAATCAGCGTTTGGGTTTTAGCCAGAAATGGATTACTGATTTTGTGTTTCAGGTTGTTATGCTTGCCAAAAAAGAACCGAAGCCAAGTAGCGAGGACGCAGAGAAGGCAAAGAAAGCAATGAAGTAAACTGATGTTTATGTAGAGGTTTGTTTTGTAATAAGATGAAAAAAGCGTGTAATAATTTGCATTATTCAATAAAAAAAAGTAAATTTGTACCCAAATTGTAACCAATATGTCGACTGATGAGAAGGCTTTGAATACGTTTACGACTCGTGTAAGACAGATGATCCTCCAATACAAGGAATTGCAAAAGGAGAATGAAGAACTGTATACGCTGTTGGATGAGCGTGATTCCAAAATTCAAAATCTGGAAGAAAAGATCCGTCAGGCACAGAATGATTATGATAGTCTCAAAATGGCTAAAATGATTTCCATTACGGATGGAGATATGGAAGGTGCCCAAAAAAGAGTGGCTAAGCTGATAAGAGACGTTAATAAATGTATTACGCTACTGAGTGATAAATAATCGGAGCGATGGTTAAGGAAAATAAGGAAAAACTTCATATAAGATTACACGTCTACGATACAGACCTTGCAGTAAATATTCTTCGCGAGGATGAAAAGTACTATCGTGATGGCGCTAAACTTATTACTGATACCGTGAATACCTACGCTGAAGTGTTTAAAGGACGTAAAAGCGATAAAGAGATATTATACATGGCCCTTATTGATATAGCGCTTCGCTATGAAAAAGAGAATAGTCGAAATGATACTGCACCTTATCTTGATGTTTTGGAGAAACTTACTTCAGAAATAGAGGATGTGGTTAAAAAGTAGAATAATTCCTTTTACCGATATTCCATCTTTTAGTAGCCTGTTGGATACGAATGTGAATATTATGAATTTATAAAAGTTATATCTATGGCATTAATTATAGCAGTCATCGTGGCGCTTGTCGTTGGTGGTGCAGGTGGTTTTTTTATTTTCCGTTATGTTATTACCGGAAAATATAATGAAATGATCAAGGCCGCAAATAAAGAAGCGGATGTGGTTAAAGAAAAGAAGTTGCTTGAAGTTAAAGAGCAGTTTCTAAATAAAAAGTCAGAATTGGAAAAAGTTGTACAACAGCGTAATTCTAAAATCCAACAGACTGAGAATAAACTGAAGCAGCGTGAGCTTTCTCTGAACCAGCGTCTGGATAGTCTTACTCATCGAAAAATGGAGCTCGACCAAAATGAGCAGCGTCTTGAAAGTGAAAAGAAATTTCTTTCTACTAAGCAGCAGGAACTTGATACGATGCAGGATCAGGAAAGAGCTAAGCTGGAGGAGTTGTCCGGATTAAGTGCTGATGAAGCCAAG
>RRZU010568791.1_pt1 | contig 10600 bp, 10 predicted proteins | sample 2165561 | NCBI WGS metagenome assembly RRZU01 (sample SAMN10456909, study PRJNA506462) | wastewater metagenome | isolation source: wastewater sludge | place: USA: Moscow, Idaho | reverse complement strand
GAGTTCTTTCAGCTTCTTGGCGTTGTTCGAAGCGAGGACGAGTTTCATGCGCCGAGCGCCTCCTTCTGCGCGGCGACGAGACGGGCGATGCCGGCCTCGGCCAGATCGAGCAGGGTGTTCATCTCGGCGCGCGAGAAAGGCTCGCCCTCGGCCGTGCCCTGCACTTCGACGAGGCCGCCGCGCCCGGTCATGATCACGTTCATGTCGGTGTCGCAGCCAGAATCCTCGGGATAGTCGAGGTCGAGCACCGGGACGCCCTGGTAGATGCCGACCGAGATCGCGGCGACATGGTCGCGCAGCGGGTTGGCGGCGAGCTTGCCCTGGGCGACGAGGCCGGAGCAGGCGTCGTGCAGCGCGATCCAGGCGCCGGTGATGGCGGCGCAGCGCGTCCCGCCGTCGGCCTGGAGCACGTCGCAGTCGAGGGTGATCTGACGTTCGCCAAGCGCCACGAGGTCGGTCACCGCGCGCAGCGAGCGGCCGATCAGGCGCTGGATCTCCTGGGTGCGGCCGGTCTGCTTGCCCTTGGCGGCTTCACGCGCGCCGCGAGTGTGCGTGGCGCGCGGCAGCATGCCGTATTCGGCGGTGACCCAGCCTTGCCCCTTGCCGCGCAGGAAGGGCGGCACGTTTTCATCGACGCTGGCGGTGCACAGCACGCGCGTGTCGCCGACGCTGATCAGCACCGAGCCTTCGGCGTGACGGGTGAAGTTGCGGGCGATGGCGAGCGGGCGAAGCTCGTCCGGGCGGCGTTGGCTGGGGCGCATGGCGGGGGTCCTATTTGGAATATTTCTGGATGGTGGCGCGGATCTCCTCGATCGCGCGCTCGATTTCGTCTTCGGAAAGTTCGCTCTTGTAGTTGGGGTTGCGCCCGAACTCGTCGAGCCGGGTGGTCACCGTATCGCGCGACATGGTTTGCGTCGACACGAGACTCGGCGCGCTGGCGGCATCGATGTAGCTGTCTTCCCAGCGCACGGCGATGATCGACAGGTTGTCGGCGGTCGGGCCGTTGCGGATTTCGGCTTGGCCGAGGAGCATCGGCACGGCCTGCATCAGGTTGTCGCGCTTCAAGGCCACGGCCAGCATGTCATCGGGGAAGGCGCTCCACACCCCGTCGGTACACAGGGCGAGGACGTCGCCGGCTTCGAGCGGCGTCTTGCGCGAGAACTCGATCTCCGGCGTCTGCGGCCCCCCCAGGCAGCTATAGACCCGGTTGCGTTCGGGATGCACTGCGGCCTGCGCGGGTGTGATCACGCCTTGCTCCAGCAGCAGCTGGATGCGCGAGTGATCGCGGGTGTGGGTCTGGACGCGGCCTTCGCGCAACAGGTAAAGGCGCGAGTCGCCGGCGTGCGCCCAGTAGGCGATGTTGTCCTGAACGATGCAGGCGACGCAGGTGGTGCGCGGCGAATCCTTGAGGTTGTGCGCCTCGGTGAAGTCGAGGATTGCGCTGTGCGCGTTGAGGATGGCTTTCTGCAGGAACAGGAAGGGGTCGGCGATGCTTGGCGTGGCTTGCCGCTGGAAAGCCTCGGTCAGGGTCTGGACGGCGATCTGGGCGGCGACTTCGCCGTAGAAATGGCCGCCCATGCCGTCGGCGACGACCATGAGCAGCGCGTCGCGCGAGTAGGAGTAGGCGAGCCGGTCCTCGTTGTTGGCCCGTTTGCCCAGTCGGCTTTCCTGATAGATGGTGAACTTCACGACCCCTGGCCTTTCTTTTTGAATTTGCCGATGAAATTCTCGAGCCAGCCTTTGTTGACCGCCTTGGGCGGCGGCTCGACCTTCTCGGTCAGCGCCTTCTGCAGCGCGAACACGCTTTGCGGACGGTAGAGGTGATTGAGCGACAGGCACCAGTCGATCGTCTGCAGCAATTGATCCGAATACGCGCCTTCCCAGCGCACCATCGCCGGCGTCAGCTTGTCTTTGTCGCGGCGCAGATCGGCCGCTTGCGGCGCGGCCTGGGCGAGGCAGGCGTACATCGAGGCGCCGACGCTGTAGATGTCGCTCCAGGGGCCGAGTAACTCGCGCTGCTGGTAATGCTCGGGCGAAGCGAAGCCGGGGGTGTACATCGGCTTGAGCATCGGCGTGTCGACCGCCAGCGTCTGGCGGGCGGCGCCGAAATCGATGAGCACCGGCGTGTAGTCGTTGCGCATGTAGATGTTCGACGGCTTGAGGTCGAGGTGCAGCAGTTTGTGCGCATGCACCTCGCGCAGGCCGTTGAGCAGCTTGGTGAACACGTTGCGCAGGAAGTTCTCGGTGACGACCGCGCGGTTCTTCTGGATCAGCTCCTGCAGCGTGCGCCCGTGTTCGTATTCCATCACCATGTAGACGGTGTCGTTGGCGCGGAAGAAGTTGAGCACGCGAATGACATTCGCGTGGGACAGGCGGGCCAGCGCGCGCCCCTCCTCGAAAAAGCACTTCATCCCGTAGCGGAAGGCGGGCATGTGTTCTTCGCTGATCTGCGGGCGGATCTCGCCGTCGCTGCGCAAGGCCAGGGTGTTGGGCAGGTACTCCTTGATGGCGACGAACTGGCCATTTTCGTCGGTTGCCAGATAGACGATGGAAAACCCGCCCAGCGAGAGTTGGCGTTCGATCCGGTAAGCATCGAGCTGAAAGCCCGAAGGCAGGGCGTGGTTGGCTTGTTGCGCCATCGCGAAGGAGGCTATGATCTGGGTTCGACGCATTTTCGGGGTTTGCGTCCGGGCTGTAAAGCCGGCCGCACTGTCTGGCCGTTCCGTCCCCACGATTCTTCCGCGTCCCGAGCCGCGGAACCTTTTTCCGGACCCTCCATGATCTACAGCATGACCGGCTATGCCGCCCGTACGCTCGACGTCGAGCACGGCGTCCTGCACATCGAATTGAAGAGCGTCAATTCGCGCTTTCTCGACTTTCAGTTCCGCGTCGGAGAAGAGCTGCGCGCAGGCGAACCCGCGCTGCGCGAGCTTTTTTCCTCCCGCCTCTCGCGCGGCAAGCTCGAATGCCGCGCCGGCTACACGGCGGCGGCGACGCGCAGCCAACCGAAGGCGCTCAACGCCGAACTCATCGCCCGGCTGAGCGATTTCGACGCCCAGGTCCGCTGCGCGTTGCCCGAAGCGGCGCCACTCTCGGTCAGCGATGTGCTGCGCTGGCCGGGGATGTTCGGCGACGAGGGCGTCGATACCGACGCCCTGTTGCCGGTGTTGTTGGAACTTGCGCGCGCGGCGCTCGACGACTTCTCCGCCAGCCGGGCGCGCGAAGGCGAGAAGCTGGCTGGCGTGATCGGCGAGCGCGTGGCGCGGATGCGCGAACTGGTGCGCGAGGTGGCGCCGCGAATCCCGGCGGCGCAGGCGGCGTTCCAGGAGAAGCTCAAGCAACGCCTCGTTGAGGCGCTCGGTAATGCCGATGACGACCGCATTCGCCAGGAGCTGGCGGTGTTCGCCATGCGCATCGACATCGACGAAGAGCTGGCACGACTCACGACCCACCTCGACGAAGTCGAGCGCGTGCTCAAGGCCGGTGGTGCCTGCGGCAAGCGGCTCGACTTCCTGATGCAGGAACTCAACCGCGAGGCCAACACCCTCGGTTCGAAGTCGGTGGTCAGCGAAGTCTCGCAGACGGCGATGGAGCTCAAGCTCTTGATCGAGCAAATGCGCGAGCAAGTCCAGAATCTTGAGTGAACGGACGTTTCCGTTGCGTTACCCGGCCCGCTTCGGCGGGCTTTGTTTTTGGCGCGCCCGCGCTTTCAGCGGGCGATCGGGCGGTCGCGTCCGGAGTAGCGGTCGCTCATGCGCAGGCCGCCGTCGGCGTAGCTGCCCTGCGGGTTGTCCTTGCAGTAACGGCTGACGAAATTCTCGATGGTGCCGTTCGAGACCACCGACACTTGCTCCTGCTGGCGGGCGTAATTGTGGCCGGTGAGCAGGCCGCGTAGCCAGGCGAGTTGCTGTGCGCGCAGATCGCCGTCGTTCGCGCCGGTCTGCCAGGCTTTGCAACTCGGATCATCGAGACCGAGCACGTTGAGCGGCGCGGCCTGGGCAGGCTGGGCGAGGAGCAGGAAGCTCAGGGCAAAGGCGCTCAGAACGCGGTGCGGCAGGAGGCAATTCATCGGTAACCGACCCGGAAAGTGAATCTGCATTGTCGCCGGATTGGCGGCAGGCGTCCATAGACGCTCCGCGGTGCCGCGAGGTGGCAGGCGGGCGGTGATAGAATCATGCTTTGCAACGAGAGCGGGGTGCGGACGCAATGAGCGGACATCTTTTCATCGTGGCGGCGCCTTCCGGCGCCGGTAAGACGACGCTGGTGCGGCTGCTCTTGGCGAACGATGCCCAGCTGGGGTTGTCGATCTCCTGCACGACGCGTGCCCCGCGCCCGGGCGAGGAAGATGGACGTGACTATCACTTCGTCGGGGTGGAGGACTTCCTCGATCAGGTCGGCCGGGGCGAATTCATCGAATGGGCCGAAGTGCACGGCAATTACTACGGCACCTTGCGGCGTACCATCGAGGAGCAACTGCAGGCTGGGCGCGATTTGGTGCTTGAGATCGACTGGCAGGGCGCGCAGCAGGTGCGCAAGGCGTTTCCGCAGGCAATCGGGATCTTCATCCTGCCGCCGTCGCTGCCGACGCTCAAGGAGCGTCTGGCCGGTCGTGGCACCGACAGCACCGAGGTCATCGCCCGGCGCTTCGCCGCCGCGCGGGACGAGATGCGGCATGTGGATGAGTTCGAGTATGTTATTATCAACGACGATCTGCAGCAGGCCCTTGCCAACCTCCGTTCGGTGGTTGCCGCCGCGCGGCTCCGCTACCCAAACCAACGCCAGCGCCATTCGGCGCTGTTCGCGTCCCTCCTTTGATACAGACAGGATACGAAAATGGCACGAGTCACCGTTGACGATTGCATGAGCACGATTCAAAACCGTTTCCAGATGACCCTCGCGGCGTCCTATCGCGCCCGCCAGATTTCGGCTGGCGCTTCGCCGATGGTGGAAGCCGATCGCGACAAGCCGACGGTCATCGCCCTGCGCGAACTGGCGCAAGGCCTGTACGGCGTCGAGGTTCTCAACCGCGCGCATCCCTGAGACCCTGCTTGACCGGTGCTGTCCGCGATGCCCGCTGGCACGGAATCGGCCCCTCAAGAAGGCGCCGGACTGACTGAGTCAGCCGGCGCCGTTCAGTACGACAACGACGATCCCGCCTACCGGGTCTTCGTCGATAGCCTTAACTACCTCACCCGCTCCGAGATCGAGTCCGTCAAGGACGCATACCGTTTTGCCGACCGGGCCCACACCGGGCAGAAACGGCTGTCGGGCGAACCCTACATCACGCATCCGCTGGCTGTCGCCGGGGCGCTGGCCGAATGGCGGATGGATGCCACCGCCATCGTCGCTGCGCTCCTGCACGACGTGATGGAGGATACCGCGGTCACCAAGCTGGAGATCGCCGAGCGTTTCGGGCGCGAAGTCGCCGACCTCGTTGATGGCCTCTCCAAGCTCGACCGCATCGAATTCCAGTCATACCAGGACGCGCAGGCGGAGAACTTCCGCAAGATGTTGATGGCGATGGCCAGCGACCTGCGCATCATCCTGATCAAGCTCGCCGATCGCCGGCACAACCTCGAGACGATGGCTGCCGTCCGCCAGGAAAAGCGGCGGCGCATCGCGCACGAGACGCTGGAGATCTACGCGCCGATCGCCACCCGCCTCGGCCTGAACAATTTTTCGCGCCAGCTGCAGGACCTGTCGTTCAAGCTCATCCATCCGCGCCGCTTTTCCGTGCTCAGCAAGGCGCTCAAGGCGGTGCGCGGCAACCGGCGCGAACTGCTGGGCAAGATCCTCGACGGCATCCGCAGCAAGCTGGCCGAAGAGCGCATCGAGGCCGGCGTTTTCGGGCGTGAGAAGAGCCTTTATTCGATCTATCACAAGATGGTCGACAAGCACCTCTCGTTCTCGCAGGTGCTCGACATCTACGGCTTCCGGGTCATCGTCAAGGACGTGGCGACCTGTTACCTCGCGCTCGGTGCGTTGCACGAGCGCTTCAAGCCGGTACCCGGCAAGTTCAAGGATTACATCGCGATCCCGAAGAACAACGGCTACCAGTCGCTGCACACCACGCTGATCGGCCCCTACGGCACGCCGATCGAGATCCAGATTCGTACTCAGGCCATGCACCATCTGGCCGAGGAAGGCATCGCCTCGCACTGGTTGTACAAAGACAGCGAGGAGAGCGGCGCCGACCTGCAGAACAAGATGCACCTCTGGTTGCAGTCGCTGCTCGAACTGCAGAGCGCGACCGGTGATTCGTCCGAGTTCCTCGAGCACGTCAAGGTCGATCTCTTCCCGGACGAAGTCTATGTGTTCACGCCCAAGGGCAAGATTCTCGCCCTGCCGCGCGGCGCGACGGCGGTCGATTTCGCCTACGCGGTGCATACCGACATCGGTCACCGTTGCGTGGCGGCGCGCATCGACCATGAGTTGATCCCGCTCTCGGCGGCCCTGGCCAACGGCAATCAGGTCGAGATCATCACCGCGCCGCACGCCAACCCGAATCCGGCCTGGCTGTCCTTCGTCAAGACCAGCCGCGCGCGGACCAAGATTCGCCAGTACCTGCGTGCCTTACAGCAAGACGGTTCGAGCGCGCTCGGCGAGAGCATGCTCAACCAGGAGTTGCGGGCGCTGGGGGTGGTGCCGGCCGAGATCCCGGGTTCGGTCTGGGAGCAGGCGATCCGCGAGACGGACAAGAAAAGCCGCCGCGACCTCTACGCCGACATCGGGCTCGGGCACATCCTGGCCGCGGTGTTCGCGCAGCGCCTGGTGGCGCACGACGAAGTGCACCAGGCCGCGGGAGCCGACAGCGCCGGCGGCGCGCCGCTCGTAATCCGTGGCAGCGAGGGCGTGGCGGTGCAGTTCGCCACCTGTTGCCGACCGATTCCCGGCGATCCGATCGTCGGCCACCTGCGCAAGGATCAAGGCCTGCGCATCCATACCGAAAATTGCCGCGCCGCCAGCCGTTCGCGCAGCACCGAGCCGCAGAACTGGATTCGCGTCGAATGGGCGCCGGACCCCGGGCAACTCTTCGACGTGCGCATCAAGGTGGTGGCCAAGAACATGCGCGGCGTCCTCGGTCGCGTCGCCACCGGCATCGCCCAGGCGGGCATCAACATCGAATTCGTCAGCATGGACAACAAGCGCCAGGGCTATTTTGCCGACCTGCACTTCCTCGTCCAGGTAGGGAGCCGGCAGCACCTTGCGTCGCTGATGCGCGCCCTGCGTCGGGTTCCCGATGTCATCCGTATCTCACGTGAACAGGAGTTGCTTTGAAGGTCTTGATTCTCGGCGCCGGGGTGGTCGGCGTCAGCAGTGCGTGGTACTTGGCCAAGGCCGGTCACGAAGTGACCGTGATCGACCGCCAGTCCGCCGCGGGCCTGGAGACGAGCTTCGCCAACGGCGGGCAGATTTCCGTCTCGCACGCCGAGCCGTGGTCGAACCCGCACGCGCCTGCCCGGGCGCTGGCCTGGATGGGGCGCGAGGACGCACCGCTGCTCTTCCGCCTGCGCTGGGACCCCGCCCTCTTTGACTGGAGCTGGCGCTTCCTGCGCGAGTGCACGCCCGGCCGCACGCGCGAGAACATCCGCGACATCGTCGCCCTCGCCCTTTACAGCCGCGACCGCCTGAAGGCGCTGCGTGAAGAGATCGGTATCGAATACGACCACCTCGAGCGCGGCATCCTGCACGTCTATACCGACCCGAAAGAATTTGCCGCCTCGATCGAGGCTTCCAAGGTGCTGCGCGAATTCGGCTGCGACCGGCGCACGGTCGACGCCGACGAATGCGTGGCGATCGAACCCGCGCTGCGCGCGACGCGGCCGATCCTGGTCGGCGGCGACTACACGCCGCTCGACGAATCGGGCGATGCCATGAGCTTCAGCCAGAACCTTGCTGCACGTTGCCAGGAGCTCGGGGTGAGCTTCCGCTACGGGGTCGAGGTCGAACGCCTGCTCGACGAGGGCGGTAAGGTCTCCGGGGTGCGCGTGCGCACGCCCGAAGGAGGCCACGAGGTGCAGCGCGCCGACGCCTACGTCGCCGCGCTCGGCAGCTACACCCCGCGCTACGTCAAATCGCTGGGCGTCCACCTGCCGGTCTATCCGGCCAAGGGCTACTCGGCGACGATCCCTCTCGGCGAGGACAGCGTCGCGCCCAGCGTGGCGATGACCGACGACGGGCACAAGCTGGTCTTCTCCCGCCTCGGACAGCGTCTGCGCGTCGCCGGAACGGCCGAGTTCAATGGCTACAACACCGAGCTCAACGACATCCGCTGCCAGGCGCTGATTACCCGCACGCACCAGCTCTTCCCGGAGTTGCGGCCGGCCGGTGATCCGGTTTTCTGGTGCGGCCTGAGGCCCTCGACGCCGTCCAACGTGCCTTTCGTCGGTCGCAGCCGCGTCTCCAACCTCTACCTCAACACCGGGCACGGCACGCTCGGATGGACGATGGCCTGCGGCGCTGGCAGCGCGCTCGCCGACATCGTCGATGGGCGCGAACCGCCGGTGCGCCTGCGCGCCATGTAGCCTCTTCCGTACCGGTCCGCGCGCATGCTGATCGACACCCATTGCCATCTCGACGCCGCCGAGTTCGCGGTCGACCGGCAGGCAGTGCTCGAAGCAGCGATCGCGGCCGGGGTCACGACCCTCGTCGTCCCGGCGGTCTCGTTTGAATCCTGCGTCGCGGTGCGCGAACTGGCCGCCGCGCTGCCCGCGTGTCGGCCGGCCTATGGCCTGCATCCGCTCTACCTCGAGGGTTTGCCGGTGGATGCGACGAGCCGGCTGCGCGACTTCATCGCAGCCGAAATGGCCGGCCCGCGGCCGCCGGTGGCGATCGGCGAAACCGGCCTCGACCATTACCTGCCCGGCTACGACGCCGGTCGCCAGCAAGCCTTTTTCCTCGCCCAATTGCGCCTGGCGCGCGAATTCGACCTGCCGGTGATCGTGCACGTCCGGCGCGCCGTCGACGACGTGCTCGCCTGTCTGCGCCGCGTGCGCGTGCGCGGTGGCATTGCGCATGCCTTCAACGGTAGCCGGCAACAGGCCGAACAGTTCATCGGGCTCGGTTTCAAGCTGGGCTTCGGAGGGGCGATGACCTATTCTGGTTCTACCCGCATCCGCCGGCTGGCGGCTGAATTGCCCTTGTCCGCACTGGTCCTCGAAACCGATGCGCCGGACATTCCGCCGTCCTGGTGTCCGGGAGGGCGTTGTGAACCGGTTTTTCTGGCGCGTTATGCCGAAGAACTGGCGGCCTTGCGTGGTGTCGACGTTGCCACGGTGCGTTCGGTGACGTCACGCAATGTTGTCGACGTGCTGTCGGTCGCGGGATGATTCTTGTTCGTGGGTAAATGCACGCAAGTGCCCGAGACTTTTGAATTTTTTTTTCTATAAAAACTCTTTGGACGGGAGGGTGAGTGGGGCTAGAACCCTGTATTGGCGGCACTTTGAGCCGTGTCGGTCGGCCAAAAGTTGTAGTCAATTCAAAAAATAAGGATAATGATCTGTGGTTAGCATCGAGCCCGGCGCGGACGACAACCCGCGCTGGAGTTTAGGTAATGCGCTGGTCGTAGTTGAATTCGCGTAAAGCGAGAAAGGATTGGGCGTGGAAATTTACAAAGCAGACGTAGTCATCGTGGGGGGGGGCGGAGGCGGCTTGCGTGCGGCGATCGCCGTGGCCGAGGCGGATCCTTCGCTGAAGATCGCACTGGTCTCGAAGGTTTATCCGATGCGCAGCCATACCGTGGCTGCCGAGGGCGGCGCCGCAGGCGTCAAGAAGCCCACGGATAGCCTGGAGTACCACTTTCATGACACGGTCGGCGGCGGAGACTGGCTCTGCGAGCAGGACGTCGTCGAATACTTCGTCGAGCAGGCCCCGAAAGAGCTGACCCAGCTCGAGCACTGGGGCTGTCCGTGGAGCCGTACCGCGGACGGGCACGTCAACGTGCGCGCCTTCGGCGGCATGAAGATCGAGCGGACCTGGTTCGCGGCCGACAAGACCGGCTTCCACATTCTCCACACCCTGTTCCAGACCTCGATCAAGTACCCGTCGATCAAGCGTTTCGACGAGCACTTCTGCGTCGACATCCTCGAAGAGGACGGCAGTGCCCAGGGCGTGGTGACCATCGAGATGGGTACCGGCAAGTTCCACATGATCGAAGCCAAGTCGGTGATCATCGCCACCGGCGGCGCCGGCCGCGTCTTCCGCGAAAGCACGCTGGGCGGCATCGTCACCGGCGACGGCATGGCCCTGGCCTTCCGCCACGGCGTCGCGCTGCGCGACATGGAATTCGTCCAGTACCACCCGACCTGCATGCCGATCACCGGCCTCTTGTTTACTGAAGCCTGCCGCGGCGAAGGCGGCTACCTCGTGAACAAGGACGGCTACCGCTACCTGCAGGACTACGGCCTCGGCCCGCTGGGCGACAAGCCGAAGAACAAGTACATGGAACTCGGCCCGCGCGACCGGCTCAGCCAGGCCTTCTATCACGAGCAAAAGAAGGGGCGGACGATCCCGTCCAAGTGGGGCGACGTCGTCCACCTCGACATGCGTCACCTGGGCGAGAAGAAGATCAACGAGCGGCTGCCCTTGGTCCGCGACCTGT
>RRZU012254748.1_pt1 | contig 10601 bp, 11 predicted proteins | sample 2165561 | NCBI WGS metagenome assembly RRZU01 (sample SAMN10456909, study PRJNA506462) | wastewater metagenome | isolation source: wastewater sludge | place: USA: Moscow, Idaho | reverse complement strand
GCAATTTCGTGGCATCCGGACTGTCTATAGCGTCGCCAAAGGTCAGTTGATCAAGGAAAACGCGGTTTTCCGCCTCCAGTTGATCATTTTCGATCTTGTATTTGACGAAGAGCGACAGCTTTCCTTTATCGATGGCATAACCAGCATACTTGCCGGCATAGGTCGAGAACGAAGTCATCTCGATGCCCTTGATTTCTGCCTGCAAATCCAGGTACGGCTTAACGGAAAGCGGGTTAATCTGAGCCACGATCGTCAGCGGGGCCGCATTGTCATAGCTGCCACGAAGATCGAGATTGGCGACGGTGCCTGGCTCAGAGGACAGACCGGTGATACGACCACCGATTTTTTTCAGATTTGCGGTGTAGTTGGGTTTCACAAAGTTGTCAGTGAAACGGACATCCCCGCCTTGCAGAGTGATCTTTCCCACTTTGACCGGCATTGTCGGTTTGTCCGAAACAGCCTTCGGAACGACCGGCGCACTTGCCTTGCCTTCTTCCGGGTTTTTCTCCGCAACAGGTACCGGCGCCTGAGCCGCAGCTGGCACATCATCTTGTCGAACCAGTTGCATCAGATTAAGTTTGCCTTCCGGACTGACGATGATGCGCGCAAAGAAATCCGACAGCGCGATTTCCCCGACAGAAACCGACATCGGATTCAGACTAACATCGATATTACCGACATAAAACGATTTCCAACGCAGAAAATCCGCCGAATTTATTTTATCGACCGCCAAGAAGTCTCCGAGCGTTGCCTGGCCGGAGAACGCCCCTTCAATTCCGACATCCGCGCTTGCCGCCTTGCGCAATTTAATATTGCCGTTCGCCGTCACCTGTCCGCGCGTTACCGCAACGTTCAACTTTTCCGCAAAGTAGGGCTGGAAAGGCAAAAGTTCGAACGTCTTGACGCCAAGATTCAGATCCGCCGACAGATTGAACGGATTGACCGAACCCTCTACGCTAATCTCGCCGCGCTTGTTGATTTTGAAACGGGCGGCCAGTTCGGCCGACTCGGTACCGCGACTTTCGAGTTTTTTCAGGTTCAGGTCAAACGCCTCGATACTGCCCTTGAACGGCATTTTCCTCGAATCATCCTGCAATCGGATCGTGCCCCCGGCAATCGCAAATTCACCGAGCGACCAGACCACGGACGGGTCCATTAAGGCTGTTTGCTTCGTTTCTACGCCTCCGGTTGCGTTGGCATTCTGGGCAGAAAGCGTGGTCCAATTCAAAATCCCTTTTTTGTCGATACGAACACTGATATCGGGCGAATCAAGAGCAATGCGGTCAACGACAAAATTGCCCGCCATCAAATCGCACAACCCGAGCTCGATATCGAGACGTTTGAAAGCAAACAGCGCATCGCCGTTGCTCTCCTTCACTTCGAGATTCCGAATCGACGTCTTTCCGGCGACATGCAGGGATGCTCCCTTGGCCTTGTCCAGCGTAAATTTGTATTTCACCGCTGAATCGAGCGTCCCCGCCTGCAGTTTGACGGGCAACTTCACCGGCAAGTAATCGATGTACTGGGTTAATTTGAGGTCTGCAAGCTCCAGCGACAGCTCACTCTCGAGCGAGTCAGCGAAGGGTTTGCTTTTACCAGACGCACGAATCATTGCCCCATTGATGACAGCCGAAAAAGCAGGCTCAACAAAAACATCCAATGCGTAGGCCATGTTGGAGACAAAAGGCAGCGACAGATTGACATCCCGAATCTCGTGCTTCTCGTGCATCGGACGATCATCAAAGATGATGCCCCCCCCTTGTAATTGAATATTATTGACGGAGAACAGCGGCGTTGCTCCCTGGGTCTTGGGCGCTTTGGGTTCACTGGCGGCTTGTTCGAGCAAATCCGAGAAGTTGTAGCGGTTGTCACTCAGTCGAACAACATGAAACTTCGGATTCACGAGACGCACCTCGCCGATCACAAGCCCCCTCTTGACCAGCGAAACCGACTCGAAATTGACATGCAGGCTGTCAAAACCGGCAAAGAGCTCATCACCTTCGCGCTCCTTGATCGACAAACCTTCGACATCCAGTGTCATGGCAAATGGGTTGATGCGAACCTGCTTGACCACAACCGGACGGTGCAGGAATTTGCTCGCCTGTTCAATGGCAATGGACTTGACCACCGGCGGCAAAACGAAGAAACCGAAGAGTGCAAAAACCAGCGTTACCGCCAGAAAATACACGGCATACCGAAACACGCGGCTGCCTCGATACAACCCTGCAATTTTCTCGTTTTTCATAACGGTACCTGCCCAAGATGACCTGACGCTATGAATCTATCACAACCACGCCGAACGAGAGAGCCTGGCGCGCTCCGACGTTCGGGGAAAACGTCGCCACAAGCGCATTGCGAAATGTCAAAATGCGATCTTTGACATTCAACAGACGGTCCGCAATGAAAATCCTCGTCATCGAAGACAGTAAGAGCAGCCTCAAACGTCTCTGCGATTACATCCAGAAGATGTGTTTTCACCCGCTGTCAGCCGAGACCGGGCATCAGGGCATCGACGTCTTTCTCAATGAACGACCGGATCTGGTCCTTCTCGACATCATCATGCCGGATATCGACGGCTTCGAAGTCGCGCGCCAGATCAGACAACTCGAGCCACCGGGGGAATGGACACCAATCATTTTCCTGAGTTCGCTCAGCAAAGATCAGGATATCGAAAACGGAATCGCTGCCGGTGGCGACGACTATCTACTCAAACCCGTCAGTGAAGTCGTGCTCGGAGCAAAAATTCGCGCGATGCAGCGCATTATCCAGATGCGCCAGTCGTTGGTGGTATTAACACGGAAGCTCGATACAGCCAATCAGGAACTCAAGCGGTTGACATCCCTCGACGGACTGACCGGCATCGCCAACCGGCGTCATTTCGACGCCATGCTTATGCGCGAATGGCGTCGCGCCATGCGGCTTGGTGAAGAACTTTCGATCGTGATGGCAGATATCGATTTCTTCAAACAATACAACGACACCTTCGGGCACCAGAGCGGCGACGAATGTCTACGTCAGATCGCGCAAATACTCAGCCTAAGTCTGGATCGCGGCGGTGACCTGATGGCACGTTACGGTGGCGAGGAGTTCGCCGCCATCCTGCCCGGCACGTCCCTCAGCGGAGCATCGTTTGTAGCCGAGCAAATGCGCAAGGCTGTGAGCGAACTCAATATTAGCCATCCGGGAACAGCTTTCGGTCATGTTACGGCCAGCTTCGGTGTGGCCTCGGCCATCGCCATGCCCGAGACCGACCCTCAGGATCTCGTCGGCGCCGCTGATCTTGCGCTATACAAGGCAAAGCATCGAGGTCGCAATCGCGTCAACCAGACCGTCTCATTCGATCCACAGGAAAGCTAGACCATCGACGCCATGATCTCATCACCGAAAATCCTGATTGTCGATGACAACGACCTGATGCGGACCCTCCTCCGAGGCATCCTCCGCAGCGAGGACTACCCGACTGTCAGCGAAGCCAGAAACGGGATCGTCGCTCTCGACGCCATTGCCAAGGATAAACCGGACATCGTCTTTCTCGACGTCATCATGCCGGAGATGGATGGCATCGAGACGCTACAGAATATCAAGGAGCGCTATCCTGACATCGCGGTGATCATGATCACCGGCAATCCGAGCAAGGAAAACGTTGAAGAGTCGATTCAGAGTGGCGCCAGCGGTTTCATCGTCAAGCCGTTCAATTCAGCCAAGGTACTGAATACGCTTGATCGTGCCTGGCAAAGCAGAAAACCGCCGCTGGAGCAACGAGACGACTAAGCGTCAGAATGTGTTTTTCCAGTCGCGCAGTGCGGCAAAAACATCGGCGGGATCTGCGCTTGCAGCGCCGTGCTCACGGGCCGTAGCCACGACTTCCGGTACGGCACAGCGCAGAAACGGATTGGTTGCCTTTTCCACTGCCATTGTTGACGGCACGGTCGGCAATCCTTTGGCGCGTGCTACCGCGACCTCATCGACGCGGTCACGCAAACGGCGATTCCCGGGTTCCACCGCCAACGCGAAACGTAAGTTGGACTCCGTATATTCGTGAGCGCAATAGACGCGCGTCTCGTCCGGCAAGACGCAGAGATCATTTAAGGAACGCCACATCTGCGTTGCGCTCCCCTCAAAAACACGCCCACACCCCCCTGCAAACAGCGTATCGCCACAGAACAGGCATCCGTTCCCCACGTAGACAAGATGCCCACGGGTGTGACCCGGCGTCGCCAGCACCTGTAGCTCAAACCCGATGCCACCCGGCGCAATGATCTCCCCGCCGCACAAGGGATGCGTCACGGCTGTGATAGACTCCGCCGCCGGACCGAAGACGTCGGTCTGGCGATGCTCGAGCAATCGGGCAATTCCGCCTTGGTGATCCTGATGATGATGAGTGACGAGAATCGCCGATAACGACACGCCCTCGCGCGCAAGAACATCGAGCACGGGAAGGGCATCACCAGGATCAACGACGACTGCTGAAACACCTTTGCGCAGCAGCCAGATGTAGTTATCCTTGAAAGCCGGAATTCTGATGACTTCGAACATGCTTTGATTGTGGAAGAACTGATAAAAAAGTCAATTCCCGATATCGACAGTTGGCTCGACACGCCGCAAGGGCGCTATGTCATCGACTGGGAACAGGCACGTGTCGATACGCTTGTCAGCGACCTGTTTGGCTACAACGCCTTACAACTCGGCTTGCCGCAGGTCCGATTGCTGCAACACAATCGAATTCCGCTGCGCCAGTTGGCCGGCGAGGCGGGCAACGTGGATGTCCTCTGCGATCTTCACGAACTGCCCTTCTCGGCAAACAGCATTGACCTCGTGGTCATGCCGCACGTTCTTGAATTTCATGATGATCCCCACCAGATTCTGCGCGCAGTCGAGCGTATTCTGATCCCGGACGGACAACTCATCGACACCTGTTTCAATCCACCGTCTCTTTGGGGATTACAACGCCGGATTCCGGGATGCCGAAAGGACTTTCCAAGTCACGGCAATTTCATCTCGGTACCGCGTCTGCGCGACTGGCTGCACCTGCTGAGTTTCGAAGTCGACCGTGGCAGTTTTGGTTGCTATGCCCCGCCCTTCCGGCAGGAACGCTGGCTGAAACGATGCCGTTTTATGGAAGCCGCCGGCGACCGCTGGTGGAGTTTTGCCGGCGGCGTTTATGTCCTGCGGGCAGTCAAACGCGTTCGCGGGATGCGCCTGATTCTTCCTGGTTGGAGCAAAAACAAAGCACCTCGAAAGGCACTTACAACCGTCACACACAAGGAAATCGGATCTCGTGAACAATGAATTGATAACCCAAATTTATACCGACGGTGGTTGCCGCGGCAACCCTGGACCAGGCGGCTGGGGGGTTGTACTACAGGCGGGATCGGCAGAAAAGGAACTGTGGGGCGGAGAAGCGAACACAACCAATAACCGCATGGAACTCACGGCCGTGATTCGTGCGCTGGGGGCACTCACGCGTCCGGCTTCGGTACAAATCCACACCGACTCGCAGTATGTGCAAAAAGGAATCAGCCAGTGGATTCACAACTGGAAACGTAATGGCTGGAAAACCGCAGACAAAAAACCAGTCAAGAACGCCGACCTTTGGCAGGAACTCGATCGCATCAGTCAGCAGCACCGCATCACCTGGCTCTGGGTGAAGGGACACGCCGGTCATCCGGGTAATGAGCGAGCCGATACCCTGGCCAATCGCGGCATCGACGAGTTGCTGGCTGCATCGGCGTCACGCCAACCTTGATCCCTCTTTGACGGACGAAATGAATCATGCGACAGATTTTCCTGGACACTGAGACCACCGGCCTTGAACATAAGCTTGGTCACCGGATCATCGAAATCGGCGGGGTCGAGATGCGGAACCGACGACTGACGCACCGACATTTTCACCAGTACGTCAATCCCGAACGCGATATTGACGAGGGTGCACTGGCAGTCCATGGCATCAGTCTTGATTTTCTGCAGGACAAGCCTCGTTTTGCCGAAGTGGCAGCGGAATTCATCGATTTCGTCCGTGGCGCCGAATTGATCATCCACAACGCCCCTTTCGACATCGGTTTTCTTAACGCCGAACTCGCACGGCTCGACATGGCCCCGATCGAAACGGTCTGCCACGCCATACAGGACACGCTCCGCATGGCGAAAGAATTATTCCCAGGCAAGCGGAACAACCTAGATGCGCTGTGTGACCGCTATGGCATCGACAACTCACGCCGAACGCTCCACGGGGCGCTGCTCGACGCTGAGATTCTTGCCGAAGTGTATGTCGCGATGACACGTGGCCAGGAAAGCCTGATCATGGAACTTGTCGACGACACGCCGGCCGAGATCAGCACCTCAGATCTCTCAGCCGTGACCACAAAATCAGGCAATCGGCGCGTTTTGCGTGCCAGCCCGGAAGAAATGGCCCAGCACACGGAGTTGCTCGCAGCCATTCAGAAGGAAAGCAAGGGAAAGTGCGTGTGGCTGGCGGAAAAAACGTCGTCGTAGTCAGTCGGCTAGGAATGACGCCACGACGGCATCCGGATCGGTCTGGCGGGTTACCACTGTCTCGATCCCCCAGGCAGCCAACCGACTTCTCATACCGTCGCCAGCGCTCGCGGTAATCAGCACGTCGACTGATTCGAGCGGATGCTTCCCAGAAGCATTCCATTCGTGCAATGACTGTTCCAAGGGCAGTTCCAGCAACGACTTATCGACCACCTTGCCGTCACGTGTATCGTAAATCCAGAACTTGCGACACTTGCCGGCATGTTCTGTCACCGTCTTGCGATTCTGGCAGGTCACGGCAATTCTGAGAGATCCGGCCCGCCTCCTCGGTGCCGCCGCAGTGGCATGGCCTTGGCCAGTACCGGAACAGCATCGGCCTTGCGTCTCGCCGTGCCCGCCACACCCACTGGCGCAACCACCACCGCCATGCCGAGTGTCCACCGAACCCGAATGACAGCCGGCGCCACTCGAGTTGTGCTCATCATGCCCATGACACCCGCCACCACAGCCTCCTGCGCAACCACCAACGCTTTCACCAGCCTCGTCGGGAATCCGGAATATCTCGCCGCTGGAAAACTCGTCCAAGGCGACTTGCACGGTGAGTGCATCGCTTAGAAACACTTCGACCCCACGCTGTCGCAATGCCAGAAATACCTGCCGGTTGATTCTGGCACAAATGACAGCGTCAAAATCCATCACCGGACCATCGTGCGTACTCAGATCCAGTTCGACAAAAGACTGGTCTTCCAGGTTAAAAAAATGAAGGAAACGGGCTTCTGCCGGATCGGCTTCGATCACCGACGACAGCCCCTCCGGATGCACTACCGGAATACAGATTTTCATGGTCTTCTCAACAAGGGATAAACACCTTGGGGAAATAGTTCGCAACGGATTCGAGGTCACGACCGGCCAGCCAGGCCGGCCGAATGCTCACGAATTGCCTTCGGTATTTCCCGATGACGGTGGCGCCTGCGGCACGGATTGTTGTTGCGGCTGCCCCTCGATTTGTGGACGCTTGGGGCGCCGGTGCTGACGCTTGGGAGGACGTCCCTGCCCCTGTCCTTCCGGACGACTCCCCTCAGGACGCGCACCTTCCTGACGGTTGTCTTGCAGTGGTTGGCGCGGTTCGACACGCTGACCGCCCCCCTTCTTCACGTGTTGCCCCTGCCGCCGCCCTTGGCCAAAACCACCTTGCCGTTTGGCATCAGGGCGGTCCGAAGGATAACCGTTATCACGATTACCGGGCGCCGTCCGAATCTCGAGCTCGTTCAATTCGTCCCACTCGGCATCGGTACGATCCCGGTCAGGAATGGAAAGCAACTCGCGAATGCGGCGACGAATATCAATTGGTTGTGGATCATTCATGGCCCTATTATGAACCACTCTCCGAGTTGCGTTCAATACTCACGAAAAACCAAGGTCGCCGGATTTCTGATCCGGCCCTATAATTCATCCCTTTTTTCGAGTCTTTCGCATGTGGTTCAGAAATCTCCAGATCTATCGGCTTCCTCGCAATCTTGAGGGTAGCAGTGAAGCCCTCGACGAATCGCTCGCAAAATCGGCCCTGCATCCTTGCGGCCCGACCGAACCCCAATGCGTTGGATGGGTGGCCCCCGCGCGCAGCGGCGCTTTGGTTCACGCCATCAATCGACAGTGGCTGGTCGCGCTCGGTGTTGAGCAACGCTTGCTGCCGACGACGATCGTCCGGCAACTGGCCGCTGACCGGGCAAAAACCATTGAAGAGGCCGAGGGACGCCGCGTCGGACGCAAGGAATTGCGAGACCTGTGCGAGGCTCTGACGATCGAACTGATGCCCCGCGCGTTCATTCGCCGCCGTACCACATTTGGCTGGATCGACCCGATCAACGGCTGGTTAGTAATCGATGCGGGGGCACAAGCCAAAGCCGAAGAATTCCTCGAACACCTGCGCAAAACGGTTGACGGTTTTCCGGCCAGTCTGCTCAAGACTGCCCTGTCGCCGTCTTCGGCCATGACCGGCTGGGTCGCCGGTAACGAGCCGCCACCTGGTTTTACGATCGACCAAGATATCGAACTGCGTTCGGCCGAAAATGCATTGATCCGCTATACCCGGCATTCGCTCGAAGGCAAGGAAATCCGCGAACACATCGGAGAAGGCAAGGTCGTCACCCGTCTCGGCATGACTTGGAATGACCGCATTTCCTTTGTGCTCGACGAAAAGCTGCAGATCAAGCGTCTGTCTTTCCTTGACATTATCAAGGAGGAAACAGACGGACTGGCGGAGAACGAAGACGAGCGTTTCGACCTCGATTTCACACTGATGACCGGAGAGTTAACGCACCTTCTGGAAGCACTCGTCACCGCACTCGGCGGAGAGCCTGAAGGCCGCACCTGACTTTATCATGCCTCCCGCTGTGCCATCCTGGTTTGTCTACCTAATTGAATGCCGCGGCGGCAGCATCTACACGGGAATTGCCATCGACGTCGCTGCGCGTTATGCGGCACACGCTTCAGGCAAAGGCGCACGTTACACGCGCGCGCACCCGCCCGAGAGACTCCTGGCCACTATTGAATACCCGGATCGTTCCAGCGCGCTCAAGGCGGAATACCGAGTCAAGCAACTCAAGCCGGCTGAAAAACGGCAACTGGTTGCAACAATGCAGACGGTCAGTCGAACAACCCCGGCTGTAACGGAGCCAGATTCTCGCGCTTGACTGTAAACCGGACAGGGGAACCGCTATGTCCGATGGCCTCGACCAACATACGATTGGCGCTGGTTTCAGCGACAATGCGAACGTTGTAACCGCCCCTTGCCAGACGGCTTGCCCGTCCCACATAGGTCGCCAAAACGCCAATCTGCGGTTGCCAAGTCGATTTCTTGCGTGCCATTGCCATATACCCAAGGTGTATATGAGGCGAATCGTAGCAGTGCCGCTAGAAAACTGCCACTGGAAACACAAGGATTCGACACGATCTCCTGAAAAAACAAAACGTCAGATCAGAGAAGTCGCACCTCAACCCCGCTGCCTCAGCGTATAAACCGGAAATTCGCGAGGTTCAACGTATATAATTGCGGGTTTCATCGAACACGCGGGACATCATGGAAGCAGAACAGCTTAATCTCATCGCCAACCGGCTCGTGGATCTCGCCCAGCGCGCCACAGAGCTACGGAGGTATCTTTGACTACGATCAGAAATTCGATCAGTTAAGCGCCGTCAACCGCGAGCTTGAAGATCCCAAGGTCTGGGACAACGCCGATCGAGCGCAGGAACTCTCCAAGGAAAAGAAATCGCTCGAAAACGTCGTACTGACACTAAACCGCGTTGGCGATGGACTCAAGGATGCCGATGAACTCTTCGCCATGGCGCGCGAAGAAAACGACGATGACACTTTGCTGGCTGTCGCGACCGACATTGACAGCATCGAAAAGGAAGTTGCCGGCCTAGAGTTCCGCCGAATGTTTAACAACCCGGCCGACCCGCTCAACTGTTTTGTCGACATCCAGGCCGGCGCCGGCGGTACCGAAGCGCAGGACTGGGCCTCGATGCTGCTGCGTATGTACGTCAAATATGGCGAACGCAAGGGTTACGCTGTCGAAGTGCTGGAAGAGTCAGAAGGTGACGTTGCCGGCATCAAGACCGCGACGATCAAGCTTTCTGGCGAATACTGCTTCGGCATGCTGCGCTCGGAAACCGGCATCCACCGCCTCGTGCGCAAATCGCCTTTCGACTCGAACGCACGCCGTCACACAAGCTTCGCCTCCGTCTTCGTCTACCCGGAAATTGACGATTCGTTCGAAATCGATATCAATCCGGCTGACCTGCGCATCGACACCTATCGTGCCTCGGGCGCAGGCGGCCAGCACATCAACAAGACCGACTCGGCGGTTCGGATCACACACATGCCCTCGGGGATTGTCGTACAGTGCCAGAACGATCGGTCGCAGCACCGCAACCGGGCTGAAGCGATGGCCATGCTGAAATCACGGCGGTATGAAGCGGAAATCCGCAAACGCCAGGCAGAGCAACAAAACCTCGAAGACGCCAAGACCGATATCGGCTGGGGTCATCAGATCCGTTCCTATGTCCTTGACCAGTCGCGCATCAAGGACCTGCGCACCAATGTCGAG
>RRZU012581448.1_pt1 | contig 10603 bp, 9 predicted proteins | sample 2165561 | NCBI WGS metagenome assembly RRZU01 (sample SAMN10456909, study PRJNA506462) | wastewater metagenome | isolation source: wastewater sludge | place: USA: Moscow, Idaho | reverse complement strand
GATTCACCCAATATCAGCTTTAAATCGCTGGTGTATAATCTGGGTCTTAAATATCAATGGAAGTATAAGATTGATGATGAACATGGCAATATCATTTTCACCGTGATGCCTTATTGGAGCTATTTCAATATTCCGGATGAAGACGTCACCAGGTTCAATTTACTTCTCAATGATCCACTATTCGAAAAAGTAAATAAAAAAGCAGGGATCACCGCTTTTGGCGCAAAATCAACGATGCAGTATAAAAACTTCCTCTTCTTTTTTGACCTGCGGTATAACAATAACACCAAACGGTTGAATGACGATAATCCGCTTAAAGGAACCAAGGTGAACATAGGTTTTGTTACGGCCTTTTCTCTGAAGCAATTTTAAATGATGCAAGCCGAACAGGCAACTCATTTTAAGTAATATAATCCCTGTGTAAACACAAGGCCCGGAATACCGGGTCTTGTTGTTTACAGAGAAACCATTTATGATAAATCGCCTGAATTTCCTGATATTTGATCGCATGACAGCCAGGGAATACATCCAATACTTACATCTTCTTCCTCATCCCGAAGGAGGCCACTATGCAGAAACATACCGGAGCGGTAACAAATTTAATTTTCCCGGCTTTGAGGGAGAAAGGGTTTTGGGCACCAGTATTTATTTCCTGCTTGAGAAAGGCCAGCATTCAGCCATGCACCGGATCAAAAGCGATGAATTATGGTATTATCACGATGGGGGCTGCCTGGAGATCATCGAAAGAAACCCCGATGGGTCTGAAAAAGTGACGAAACTTGGCAAACGTTTGGATATTGGCGAATCATTGCAACACGTGGTGAAAGCGGGTACCTGGTTTGGCGCGAGGCCGGCTCCCGATACCGCATTCAGCCTCGTGGGATGCCAGGTTAGTCCGGGTTTTGATTTTCGTGATTTTGAACTGGAATAAACCTGGGCATTTGTTTAACAGTAGCCTCTGTCTTCGCAGATGTATTTCAGCCTGGTCACAAGCTGCATATCCACACTGCCCAACTTCAGCATCATACAAGCATTCATCTATTCCTGCTGAAAGAAGTATCTTCCCTTTGAAATTATTCATCCATGCAAGTTTCAACAGCCCATCGCATCATCGGTATCCTGGGGGCCATGCCCGAAGAAATTACCGGGATATTGGGTTTGATCAGCGACCGAACTGAAGAGACCATCGGTATGCGAACTTATCATGTTGGTTTTATACATGGCAAGCGGGTAGTTGTGGCTTTTTCACGCTGGGGTAAAGTGGCGGCCGCCACAACCGTTGCCACAATGATACAGCGATATGGCGTGACCGAACTTTTGTTTACCGGTGTAGCCGGTGGCATAGGGACCGATCTGCATCTCGGTGACATCGTTTTGGCTGAAAGACTGATCCAGCACGACATGGATGCCCGGCCGATCATCCCCCGGTTTGAAGTGCCGCTCCTCGGGCAGTCATTTTTTTACAGCCGCCATGAAGCAAAAGAAAAAATATTCTCCTGCCTGCAGGATATGCTGGAAAAAAAATCCATGCATGAAATTTTATCAGAGGATTCCATTCAGCGGTTTTCCTTACATCAACCAAAGGTTTTAATCGGTGATATAGCCAGTGGGGATCGTTTTTTTGCTTCAGGGGATGAAAAGGAAAATTTAAAAAAGTTTTTGCCTTCAATAGCCTGTGTGGAAATGGAAGGAGCCGCAGTTGCACAGGTTTGCTTTGAGCATGGTTTGCCCTTCCTGGTTGTGCGCATTATCTCTGATACGGCTTCGGATGATTCTCCCGCCGATTTCAAATCATTTGTGCGTGACATTGCCACCGCATACAGCCGGGAGATCATTGATCGTGTGATGAACATCATGTAGTGCGGTTCTCTTGACCGGATGATCGGATATTTTCCGGTCTCCAATTTTTATCTTCCTTTTTGCCATTCCTTTCTTTCCTGTTATCTTTATTCCGGACAGTGAAATCAGTATTCTGCATATTTCTCATTTGTATTTCCATCTGTTGTTTTGCCCAGCCTTCGGCAAATATGACAGATAGTGTAACAACCATCCCCTTATCAACTTCTTCCCGGCAGGATGCTTTGCAATATCTCGACAGTATCGGACTTATTCCCGCCAGTAAACACTGGCCCAATATCGACCCCTTCCAGTTTATCCTGAACCTGAAACTTAATGTGGAAAAACCGGAGAGCATTTATCCGGGCAGGGAAACCAATTTTTGCGGCTATGGCGCCATTACGTACCTCGTATTGCAGGATGATCCGCTTGGATATGCCCGGACACTCGTTCGGTTATATACCGACGGCCAGGCCGATTATGGTTCTGCCAGGTTCAGGCCTTCTAAAGAAATTAAACCCGCAGCCGGAAAGCTCCGGTTCAAAGGGGTGCTTGATATCAGGCCCGCCGAGCAACTTTGGTTTCTCGTTTTGGCCGATCATTTTAAGGGCTACCTCAATTTCTTCAACCGCCGGTACGACCCTGGTGATGAAAACAGCATGTGGGCAGCGGTGAACTACGCGAAGTTTAACCGGATGGCACGTAAGCTGCTGCACTACCAGGTTAAGGCTTATGGATCAGACCTGTTCCGCCCTTCCATGCATCATACCGATGAATTCATCAGTAAACTGACTTATGATGGCGTGGTTGTGTTGTACCTGAATAACCGGATACTTCACAAAAAAAAGCTGGACAAGATCAAGCTGGCCATACCCACTCATTATGTAGTGCTGCAGAATATCCATAAGGATGGAAATACGCTCACCATGCAGTACTGGGATTACGGCAGTAAAACCCAACGCCAGATGACGCCAGCTTTCTTCCGCAAACTCGTATTTGGCATTTCTTATTGTACTAAAAAAGCGACCCGTGAATAAATGGCCTGCACGATATATCCTGGCATTTCTGACAGCCATGACACTTGTTGCCTGTACCGGTAAGAATATTACCGGTAAATTCTATACCGACCACCGGGAACAGATCGACACCATCAAAAACACTTTTGAAGAACTCTACAGCCAAAAGCCATTCTCACTCACGTTCTCGGATAAACGATTCCGAACGGTTACGCTCGATATCCAAACGGACAGCATGACCTATATCTACGATTTTCTCGTCACCGACCCCAGGCTGACCGATACCTTGCAACATTACCAGCTTGATACCGCGGTGACCAAACGTCTGATCACCCTGATGCAATCCATCAAATGTACCTGGGTCAACAGTTTTGAGTATTATGCCGACGGGATCAGGAAATCACTCATTTTTATTTCTGTCAAACCGGTTGCCTATAAACCCGTTTTTAAGGCAAGGCGGTATTATATCCTCACATATTATTCCCAACCGCAGCCATACGACAATGAAGGCCGGCTGCTCGACAAACGCCGGACACGCCGCCTCCGGAAAATCAACGGACAGGTATTTTATCGGATCAACGATACCGTTTGCTACACCATCTCCACCCAATTCCGGTAGCTCAGATATCGGCTTCTTAAAACAGATGATTTTTTATAGCACTTAAGTTATTACCAATCAATAGATTGAAAAATATTTTTCATTAATATAAATTAAACGTTTGTTTAAATTCAAACAACTGTTTAATTTTGCCTCTCATTTTGTAAGCTATGCCATACAGTGACAAGCAAATTGGTATCATGGAATCGGCGGAGGCGCTTTTTGCCGAAAGGGGATTTGCCGGAACATCGGTCAGGGATATAGCAGATAAGGCCGATGTTAACCTGGCCATGATATCCTATTATTTTGGATCGAAGGAGAAACTGCTGGAATCCCTTTTTGCCTGGCGGTCCGAATCCAACAAACTCATCCTGGAAGAGATCGTCGGTAAACCGGATCTCAGCGCCCTCGACAAGGTGAACCTGCTGGTGGATCATTATATCGAAAAAATTTTATTACAGCAGAATTTTCAAAAGGTTTTGGCCCGCGAACAGGTGAACAGCAGTACCGGTCCGGTTGCGGAGTTGATCATCAACATGAAAAAGCAAAACCTCGGGATCATCAGCAGGTTGATCAACGAAGGTCAGCAGAAAGGAGAGTTCAGGTTGGATATCGACATTCCGCTCATGATGATCACCATGGTTGGAACAGTAAACCAGCTTGTAACCACCAAGCAGCATTACTGCGTACTGAGCGGAATGGGATCCATGAGCGAACAAGCGTTCCGGTCGAGCATACATGAAAAACTCAGCCGGCATTTTAAATCACTCTTCAAAATGATGTTAGGTCATGAAGTATAGATCATTTCTTTGGCTCCTGTTAGGCTTGGCCGCTGGTATTCCGGTAAAGGCACAACAGGCACCGTCCAAAAAACTGACCCTGCAGGAGGCGGTCAGGCAAAGCCTTGATAACAGTAAACAACTGAAAAAAAACCAGGCACAGGTTGATGAAGCGGTTGCCGCATTACAGGAGGCAAGGGAAAAAAAATTACCGGGAGCCAGCGTCAGCGGTTCATACCTGAGGTTGAACAGCGCCAACATCGATATTAAATCAACATCGTCGGGCTCTTCCACAGGCACGCCATCTTCTTCTGCCTCGCCGAGCCCAAACCAGGTCATTTACGGCATGCTGAATCTCTCCGTGCCGGTTTATGCGGGAGGGAAGATCCGGTATGGTATAGAATCGGCAAAGCTGCTTGAAAAGGCCGTACGGCTGGATGCCGACAATCAGCAGGAAGAGGTCATTCAAACGGCTATAGAAGCATATGCGAACCTGTTCAAGGCTAACAGTGCCGTCAGACTCATGAAGGATAATCTTCGGCAATCCGAAGAAAGGCTCAGGGAACTGGCCAACCTGGAGAAAAACGGTTTGCTTGCCCGTAACGACCTGTTGAAGGCACAACTGCAGACCTCCAGTAATGAACTGGCCGTTGTTGATGCCGAGAATAACAGGCAGATGGCTGCTCTTGTGCTCAACCTGCTCGCAGGCTTTGCACCTGAAACAGAAATTGATCTTGATACGGCCGGCATTGCCAGGAAGAACGATGAACGTACCCTCGAGGATTTTTTGCGGTCCGCGAATGAACAGCGAAAAGATCTGGCAGCCCTTGAAGCCCGGCGAAAAGCCGCCGAAACAGGCGTAAAAGCCGTGCGGGCCGATATGCTTCCGGCAATACAAGTAACAGGCGGGTATGTAGCCGCCGATATTCCCCACGTACTGTCCGTTACCAATGCACTGAACCTGGGGCTGGGGGTATCCTATAACATTGGGTCGCTTTGGAAAACAAAATCAAAGATCAGGCAGGCCGAAGCACGCGTACGCCAGATAAGCCTTTCGGAGTCGTTGCTGGATGACCAGGTCAGGCTGCAGGTAAGCAGGAACTATCTAACATGGATGAGTACACGAAAAAAGATCGGTGTCAACAGCCTGGCGGTTGAACAGGCCACCGAAAATTACCGGATCGTCAAAAATAAATTCGATAACCAACTGGCCACATTGTCCGACCTGCTGGAAGCGGATGTGGCCAAACTTCAGCAAACCCTCGCTTATACGCTGGCCAGGGCCGATGCGTTCGTGGCTTATCATAAACTCCTGCAATCCGCCGGATTGTTAAACGCCGAATTCAAATAAATTATTCAATACAAGCAGTATGGAACACAAAACAAATACTAAACATACAAAAGAGAAAAAACGTAACCCGGTTTTCATCATCATCCTGGCCGTCTTACTGGTTGGGGGAGGTTGGTTTGGACTGGCCAAGTATTTTCACGGCCTGCACCATGAGGAAACGGATGATGCGCAGGTGAGCGCCGACATCAGCCCGGTGATCCCACGTGTTTCCGGCTATGTAAAAGAGATCAGGGTGGATGATAACCAACTGGTGAAAAAAGGGGATACGCTGATGGTGCTGGACGACCGCGACTTTCTCGTACGCCTCGAGCAGGCCGAGGCCTCACTGGCCAGTGCCCGCAGCAGTCTTGATTATGCCCGGGCCAATACGGAAGCCGCGCGCGCCAATATCGGTACGGTGAAAGCGTCCCTGCAAACGATCGATGCGCAGATCGAAGCGGCAAAGATCACCCTGTGGAGGGCCACTCAGGATTACGACCGGTATGCCAACCTGATCAAAGATCATTCCATCACACAGCAACAATATGAACAGGCGCTGGCGGCTCGGCAGAGTGCCGAAAAACAAGTGGCCGTTCTGGAAGGGCAAAAGAAACAGGCCTCCAGGCAAACCAACGCCACCACGGTTCAAAGCGAAGCAACGGCAACCCAGGTTAATACGGCCGGTACGGGTATCCGTCAGCGTGAGGTGGATGTGGAAGCCGCGAAACTTAATTTATCTTATACCGTGATCACCGCTCCTGAAGACGGAATGGTTTCAAAAGTGAACGTTCAGGCTGGTCAGTTCGTTCAGGCGGGCCAGTCGCTTTTCAGTATTGTGCACAGCGAACACAAGTGGGTGGTTGCCAATTTCAAGGAAACCCAGTTGAATAAAATGCTCGAAGGACAAAAAGTGGTTGTGCATGCCGATGCATTCCCGAATCATTCATTTGAAGCAAAAGTGGGTTCATTCTCACCCGCAACCGGTTCAACATTTGCGTTGTTGCCCCCGGATAACGCATCGGGGAATTTTGTAAAAGTGGTGCAACGGCTGCCGGTGCGTATTGAATTCGTGAACCCGTCCGATAGCCTCGTCCGCAAACTCCGCCCGGGTATGAATGTGGAAGTGGATGTTCACCTCGATTAAGCAGGAACCGTTATTTGAATCATCAACCGGCGATTTATGGATCAGTCAACATCATTGGTAGAATACGGTTCCCGCAGGGTGATCATCACGCTCACAGCCATCATCTGCGCGCTGCTCGAGATCGTTGATACCACGATCGTAAACGTGGCTTTAAATGATATGCAGGGAAACCTGGGAGCCACAACGAGTGAAGTGGGATGGGTTGTAACGGCATATGCCATCGGAAATGTGATCATTGTACCCATGACCAGCTGGCTTTCTCAGCAATTCGGCCGGCGAAACTACTTTGCCGTATCCATTATCCTGTTTACCATCAGTTCATTTCTATGCGGCAATGCGAGCGGTATCGCCGAACTCGTCATTTTCCGGTTCATCCAGGGCCTGGGCGGCGGCGCGCTGCTGGTTACTTCTCAAACCATCATTACTGAAAGTTATCCGCCCGAAAAAAGGGGGATGGCACAGGCCATTTACGGCATGGGTGTGATCATTGGCCCTACCCTGGGACCGCCTTTAGGTGGATACATCATCGATCATTTTTCCTGGCCCTATATCTTTTATATCAATATCCCGCTTGGCGTCATTGCCACATTACTAACGTTACAGTTTGTACGCAGTCCGAAATATTCCGAAAAACGTGCCATCAAAGACATCGACTGGCTGGGCATCGGTCTGCTTGCCATCTTTATCGGATCGCTTCAGTATATTTTGGAAAAGGGCCACGAAGAAGACTGGTTCAGCAGCCAGACGATCATTGTACTTACCGTAGCTTGTGTGTTTGGCGCTTTCTTTTTTATCTGGCGCGAACTCACGTACGACCATCCTGTGGTCAACCTCCGGGTACTAAAGAATGGCAACCTCCGGGTGGGAACGATCCTTTCATTCATCATGGGTTTTGGCCTTTACGGATCCACGTTTATCATCCCCTTTTACACGCAGGCAAGCCTGGGGTGGACGGCCACCCAATCCGGTTTACTGATGGTGCCGGCAGCGTTGACCACCGCATTCATGATGCCGATCATCGGGCGACTCTTGCAGGCGGGCGCGCGGCAAAAAATACTGGCGGCCATAGGGATGTTCATGTTTTTTATTTTCTGCTTTTGGGGCTATAAGATACTGACGCCTGATACCGGCAAGGATGCGTTTTTCTGGATGTTGATTTTCAGGGGAATGGCGCTTGGGCTCCTGTTCATACCGGTTACCACCATGTCGTTGAGTACGCTGAAAGGAAGGGAGATCGGGGAAGGCGCTTCGTTCACCGGGATGATGCGTCAATTGGGTGGATCTTTCGGTATCGCCCTGATCACAACATTCATGGCTCAACAGGTGATGGTACACCGGGCCGACCTCGTTTCTAAGCTGGATGCCAATAACCCGGCGATCCAGAACCGGGTACAAACGATTACCCAGGGGATGACAACGAGGGGCATTCCCGCCAACACCGCTTCGCAAGACGCCTACAAACTGATGGATTATTCCGTCATGAAGCAGGCCATGGTTTTGTCGTATATGGATGTCTTCCTCTACATAGGTCTGATGTTCCTCGTATGTGTTCCATTTGTTCTGATGGTGAAGGAAAGCAAAAGGAAAAAAGCGGTGGACATCAGTGAGGCCCTGCATTGACGTAAGACCCTGCCTCCTTAATTTCCCGTTCTGATCTATATCAGATTTTTAGAGCCGCCGATTCCTTATCTTGGCAGTGATCCTGCGCGGAAAGTCTTTCCGCATCACACCGTTACAGATCATATAAATCATTCGATCATGAAACATTTTTCAACCTGTTTGTTGTTAACATGCAGTTACTTCCTGCAATCTTATGCCCAGGTCAATACGCGTTCTGATGACAAAAACTGGTCGGCGCAATCGGTTGCCCTGGCATCCACTCCGGAAGCGGATTTCATCATCAGGCTCGGTGATGTAGACAACCTGGGTTTTGGATGGCCCGAAGGTTTTGACCCTTTCTGTTCAAGGACCACGGATGTGCATGGCTATCCCTGGGATGCACGGGCGGAAGATCTTCCGGGCTTCGACAGGATACTGCTTTCATCCAAATATAAACCGGAGGATCCGAGGGGTTGCGGCGCAGACGGTTATTCGGGCTCCTACGACAAGGTCCAATCCAGGCCCGTCATTTACCGGTTGCCATTGAGCACGTTGAAAGGCGCAGCTATCAGTAATGCATACCTGCAAATATTCATCGACGATTTCCAGTCTCCCAGCCTGTGTTCTAAATTCAGGATTACGATCAACGGTAAAAGATTTGCCGAAGCTGAAAAATTGCTGAATGTGATAGACCAGACGGGTCCGGTGGGTAAACTGCTCAGTATCCCCATGCCGGAAGAATTTTATCCGGAACTCAGCTCAACCGGCGAACTGGCCGTTTATATCGATGAAGTGAACGGTTCCGCCGACGGCTTCGCCATCGATTTTATACGACTGCTTGTGAACCGGAAAATGGAGAATGCCTGCCGGGGCAGTATCCGGGGCGTGGTGGTGGATAAGGAAACGCAATTGCCTCTCAAGGGCGCCAGTGTGTTTATGACCGATAAAAGGACCATTGTGACGGCTGAAGACGGACGGTTTGAATTTTCGGATATCCCCACCGGTTATGAAGTGTTCAGCGCCAACCTGACCGGATATAATGAAGGCGCCGTAGCGGGGGATATTGGGCAGGGAGATGATAACCCGGAAGTGGTGATCAGCCTCGAAAAAGGAAAACAGCCGGCCCGTTTCGGCAACCGGGATATTCGTGCCGGGGAATCCATCAGCCTGAACAATATCCTCTTCAACCTTGGCAAGGCTGACCTGAAGGCGGAATCTTTTCCGGAACTGGATAAAGTGGTCGCATTCATGCAGGCCAATCCCAGTGCGGAAATTGAACTGTCTGGCCATACTTCTTCGGAGGGAGAGGCTGCCATGAACCGATCACTATCGTACAGGCGTGTACGATCCTGTAAAGAATACCTGGTTGCAAAGGGTATCGACCCCGGCCGGGTGATCGCCGTAGGTTACGGTCCCGACCGGCCAGTTGCGCCGAATGATTCCGAGCCAAACCGGGCCAAAAACAGGCGGGTGGAAATGCGGGTAACAAAAATGTAATGCGGGACCTGCCGGGCTATTCCCTGACTGGCGGGATGCTCCGGATGAATGCTAGGCAGAGATTGGTCAGCACCGTCGTTCCTTTGTCATTCAGATGGTCCTGGTTCTTAAAGAGCGACAGGTCGTTGAATGCCATGTTTTCCTGGAAATCCATGTAAGGGGCGCCGGTTTTTTCAACCAGCCTGCCGATCAGTTCCCGGTTCTTTTTGTGCAAAGCGGGGTCGAGGGCGCGGTAGAATCCCGGGTCAAGCGGCATGGTGATGAGTACAGGCTGAATATGCCTGGATTGCAGCAGCGCAACGGTATGTTCCAGTTTGGCATAGATACCTTCGGCCAGGCTTGTATCGATGAAATATTTATTCCACAGGTCGCGCCGGGATTGGTAATTCGAATTCCTTTCGGCCACACTCACTTTTGAATAATCATTTTTCTGCGCCTCATATCCAAACCATTTATCTTTTGCTTTTTTATTCAGGAAAATCTCTTCCGGATCGATTCCGCAGGTGGTGATATGATATTTTTTCAGGAATGAATTATCGGTATAAGGCAGCCCCCAGTGATGGTATAATTTGGCGGCACCATTGTCTTTGTGTCCGTCGAAATAAAAAGTAAAATAATCGATGGGGATGATGACGTATTTCGCGTGTTGGAAATCACCGATATTTCTTTCGAGGATCTTCAGGTCGATATCGATGGGCTTGTTTTTTTCCGCGATATTGATCGTTTTCTCCGGGAACAGCGTAGGGTTCATGCCCCAGAAAGTGTGGCTGGTGCCTGTAATGATATAAACGGCCTCTTTTTTAT
>RRZU013561187.1_pt1 | contig 10605 bp, 12 predicted proteins | sample 2165561 | NCBI WGS metagenome assembly RRZU01 (sample SAMN10456909, study PRJNA506462) | wastewater metagenome | isolation source: wastewater sludge | place: USA: Moscow, Idaho | reverse complement strand
GTAGACCTGCGGCTGGATTCTCTTGAAGCCTGGCAGCACCTCGACCTCGGGGGTCGTGGACAGGGTCAGGGTGTCACCCACCGGCGCGCCATGAATGTCCTTGATGCTGGCGATGATGAAGCCTACTTCGCCGGCTTTCAGGTCTGCGGTCTGGGTGTGTTTCGGGGTGAATACACCCACGCTGTCGACCAGGTGCACCTTGCCGGTGGACTTGACCAGGATCTTGTCACCCTTCTTGACGCGGCCCTGACGCACGCGCACCAGCGAGACCACGCCCAGGTAGTTGTCGAACCAGGAGTCGAGGATCAGCGCCTGCAGCGGTGCATCGATCTCGCCGGTCGGCTCCGGGATGGTCTGCACCAGGCGTTCGAGCACCTCGTCCACGCCCATGCCACTCTTGGCACTGCAGGCCACCGCGTCGGTGGCGTCGATGCCGATGATCTTCTCGATCTCGTCCTTGACGCGGTCCGGGTCGGCCTGGGGCAGGTCCATCTTGTTCAGGACCGGCATGACCTCAAGGCCTTGCTCGATGGCGGTGTAGCAGTTGGCAACCGATTGCGCCTCGACGCCCTGACCGGCATCGACTACCAGCAGCGCACCTTCGCACGCCGCCAGCGAACGCGAGACTTCGTAGGTGAAGTCGACGTGACCGGGGGTATCGATGAAGTTCAGCTGATAGGTTTTACCGTCCTGCGCCTTGTAATGCAGCGTGACGCTGTGAGCCTTGATGGTAATGCCGCGTTCACGCTCCAGATCCATGGAGTCCAGAACCTGAGCCTCCATTTCACGCGCGGTGAGCCCGCCGCACATCTGGATGAAACGGTCAGCCAGGGTGGACTTGCCGTGGTCAATGTGGGCAATGATGGAAAAATTGCGGATATGACTCAGGTCACTCACAGATCAACACTCAAAGAAGGCACGGGCAAGACGCTTGCCGAAAATAGCCGCGGATTGTACCCGATCCCTCGCGACGGCGTCACGTCTGCACAGCGCTGGTGCAGATACGAAGAAGGGCGCCCGAAAGCGCCCTCTTCAACGTACCTGGGTTACTCAGCCAGCTTGAAGGTGATGAAGCTGGCTCGCCCCTGACGCAGCACACGCATGGATACCGAACGGTTCTTCGGCAGATCCTGCGCCACCTGAGTGAAGGTGCGAGTGGAATCGATGGCCTGATTGTTCAGATGAGTGATCACGTCACCAGGACGCAGGCCAATCATAGCCGCAGGACCACCGAGCACTTCCTTGACCACAACACCGCCCTTGAGGTCGAGACCTTTCTTCTGCTCGGCCGTCAGTTCGACCACTGTCACACCCAGGCGATTGCTGCTGCGCTCACCACCCTGCGCCGGCCCCGACGCGGCCAGCTCTTGCCCCTCTTCCGGCAGCGTGCCGATCGTCACATCGAGTTTCCTGCGGGAGCCGTCGCGCACCACGTTCAGCTCGGCCTTCTCACCGGGTTTCAAGCCACCGACCAGATGCGGCAGGTCAGCCGACATGATGATCGGTTTGCCGTTGAGGCTGAGGATCACATCACCGACCTGCAGACCGCCCTTGCCTGCCGGGCCGCCTTCCAGCACCTGCGCGACCAGCGCGCCAGCCGGCTTGTCGAGACCGAAGGACTCGGCCAGATCCTTGTTCACTTCCTGAATCACCACACCGAGCCAGCCGCGCGTGACCTTGCCGTCTGCTTTGAGCTGATCAGCGACCTGCATGGCCACTTCCATCGGAATAGCGAAGGAGAGCCCCATGAAACCGCCGGAGCGAGTGAAGATCTGCGAGTTGATACCCACGACCTCGCCTTGCAGGTTGAACAGCGGGCCGCCGGAATTACCCGGGTTGATCGCCACATCGGTCTGGATGAACGGCACGTAGCTGTCGCTCGGCAGGTTACGCCCCTTGGCACTGACGATACCGGCCGTCACCGAATGGTCGAAACCGAACGGCGAACCGATGGCCAGCACCCACTCGCCAACCTTGAGGTCGTCGGCCTTGCCCAGACGCACCACGGGCAAATTCTTACCCTCGACCTTGAGCAGCGCGACGTCACTGCGCGGGTCTGCACCAATGAGCTTGGCTTCCAGCTCGCTACGGTCGGACAGGCGCACGATGATCTCATCGGCATCGGCGACCACATGATTGTTGGTCATGATGTAGCCGTCCGGCGAGATGATGAAACCGGAACCCAGCGACTGCGCTTCGCGCTGGCGACCGCCCGGATTATGCGGCATCTGCGGAATGCTGCGCTCGAAGAACTCGCGGAACATCGGCGGCAGGCCTTCCAGATCAGGCAGCGCCGGATGGCCGGCAACGGCGCGCTCGGGCATCTTCTGCCGGGTACTGATATTGACCACCGCAGGCGAGGCCTCTTCTACCAGATCGGTGAAATCAGGCAGGCTGGCCTGAGCCAGCAGACTTTGCCCCCAGAGCAAGGCAACCGCCAACAACGGCGCAATGGACTTGAGTTTTCTCATCGAACTACCACTCCCCATGTAAATCAACCGACCGCTGGCGCAGTGGCCAGCAACGTACGTAGGACAACGGGCTGCAATAAGGGGTTCTCGGCAACGCGAGCGGCGCGCCAGCGAACCATCAGCCAACTGGCGAACAGGCCACTCAGGCCTGCCAGGATCACCAGAGGTTCGGAAAGACCCAGACCGTTCGCCAGCAGCGCAGCGGCAAACAGACCCAGAAGCGGAAGCAGATAAACCAGCAGAGAACTGCGCACCAAGAGATCTTCACGCACACCGATGATCACACTATCGCCAACCGCCAGCTGCATTTGACTGAGCGCGCGCACATAACCGCGCTGCCGCCCTACACCAAGACGATCCATCAGGCCCTGACCACAGGCGGCATTGGCCGAACAACTGGAGCAGGTGCTCTTGCGCAGCGTCTCGACCCAGACAGCGCCGGGCTCGAGCGCCACTACACGCCCCTGCTCCTCGATCATTGGCTAGCCTGTTCGGGCACTCCGGCGCGCATTGACAGTGCGATGCGTTCGGCGGTCCCCAAAGGAATCTCACCCACCACGGTCACCATCACGTCACCAGAGTCGGTACTCATCCGCCGCGAAACCGCGACGGTTGGGCCCAGCTGACTGCGCGCATCGTCGACAACGCTGCCGTTGAGGGGCTCGATGAAAACGGAGAAACGTGCGAGACCGTCGCCATACATCAGGTAGGCGACAGTTTCATCGGAAGCAGGATCCCGACGCATCTGCGCCGCAATAAGGGTAAAGCCCGGCGGCAACCAGTCGGATCGCCAGGTACCTTCGGCCATGCTGTCGGCAGCACGAAAACGCACCGGCCTGCAGCTCGAACTCGGTTGCATGGCGTTTTCAACAGGGGTAGAAGTGTCCAACTGGGCGAACTGAAAGCGCTCCAGAAGCTGGCCGCGCTCGTTCAATAGGAGGGATTTCAACGGCAGACCGGTCTCCCGATCCAGGTGCAATTCGAAGCCGTAGCGATGCTGGTCCTTGGGTTCAAGCACCAGTACATCAGCTGCGCGGTTGGCAATGCGCGACTGGCCAGCAACACGCATGTTGTACCAATTGCTCAACTGCTCCGCATCCAGCTGACGGGCAGGCCAGGCCTGCCCTTCACTGACCTGGTCGGCCAGCGCGCCCGTGACGCACTGAGTCTGGCCATCGACTTTCAGCACCTCTTGGGCAGGCCCATCGAGCTGCAGAAGACGCTCGCGAATCTGCCCCCCCTCTTCCACTCGGTGCCATACGGCATGAGTGGAGAAACTTCCATTGCGCTCATATATGAACGTGCCCTGGAAGCTTTGCTGGCGTTCTGCCGCAGCGAGGCGCCCGAGTAAGTCTTGCACCCCGGAGGCCTGAACCGGCAATGCCAGCAGACCTCCAAGCAGGCAGAGGGGAATCGCGCGCATGTGACTCCTTAGCGCTTAGCGGTTTTCCAGGCTCGCAGCACGAGCATAAGGCAGAGCGGTTTCACCGGCACCCATCACGGCTTCCTGCGCATGCTGGCGCAGATAGTTCGGCAGACGCTGCTCATGCCAGCTGGCAGTGCCAGCCTCGGCAGACTCGCCGACTTCCTCGCTGCTGTTGTAACCGGCCAGCAGTGCAGGACCCTGCACCTGCGGTACCGAGAGTACCGGAGAAGCATCCTGTTGAGCCAACTGAGCGCCGCTCAGATCATCCTGATTGTAGAAACGCACACCCGCCAGCACAGCAACGGTCACCGATGCCGCCACGGCTACACGCCCGACGCTGCGCCAGATCGACGTCTTGCGCGCCGGAATGGCCTCGTCGGCCAATGCCGCGGAAACCGCTGATGCGATATCCAGCTGCGGCACCACCAGCTCTCGGTGCATGGCTGCACGGGCGATCTGGTAACGCGACCAAGTGCCACGCAGCTCGCCATCCTCGCTGGCTGCGAGCACGCGCCGCAATTCCAGTTGGTCCGCTTCGTTATCCATCACCGCGGACAGCGATTCCTGCAGGGTTTCACGACTCATGGCGCTCCTCTCTTGGCTGCCGCCGCTGCCTTAGGCATCCTGCAACAGAGGTTGCAGGGACTTATCAATTGCCTCACGTGCGCGGAATATCCGCGAACGCACTGTACCTACAGGACACTGCATGACGCCGGCAATGTCCTCGTAACTCAAGCCTTCGAACTCACGCAGGGTCAGGGCCGTGCGCAAATCATCCGGCAACTGGGCGATGGTTCGATGCACGGTGGCTTCGATCTCGTCGCGCAGCAATGCCCGCTCCGGTGACTCGATGTCCTTGAGGCCGTGGTCGCCGTCATAGAACTCCGCGTCATCGCTACTGACATCGCTATCCGGCGGCCGACGGCCGCGCGATACCAGATAATTCTTCGCCGTGTTGATGGCGATGCGATACAGCCATGTATAGAACGCGCTGTCACCGCGAAAGTTTCCAAGCGCTCGGTAAGCTTTTACGAACGTTTCCTGAGCAACATCCTGAGCCTCGTGAGTGTCGTGCACGAATCGCACGATCAGACCAAGGATCTTGTGCTGATACTTCAGCACCAACAGATCGAAGGCACGCTTGTCACCACGCTGCACTCGCTCGACCAGTTGCTGATCATCTTCCTGGATTAGCATGCACTCTCCTCACAACGCTCGGAGGAGGTCTGCACCCGTAAGCGAATCAGCTTGCCAAGATAGACTCGGGTCTTAAGCAAAAGTTCTCCCCTCCAAGCAAGCTTCCCGCAGAGTTTTCTTCCCTCTGCCTGGAATGGCGCCAGCGGAACCTTTCCGCCCGCGCAAATAATCTTATCGCCGCTCATTTCCACACCCTCCGCTGACTTCAGATGCAGGCACGCGCAAGCGATCTCCCTTATATGGGCGACCCTCAATGGAACCTTAATGACTAAGAAAGTTCCCGAGCACCGAGGTCGGTCATAAGCCACCTATTGTGCCGCTGCCCCTCTCTATATACTAGGGCTCGCTTTCACGCGGAACTCGGACATGAGCCAACACTTCCAGCATGATGTTCTGGTCATCGGCAGCGGCGCCGCTGGCCTGACGCTCGCCCTCACCCTACCCTCCCATCTGCGCATCGCGGTATTGAGCAAAGGCAAGCTGGCCAATGGCTCGACCTACTGGGCGCAAGGTGGCGTGGCAGCCGTTCTGGACGATACCGACACGGTCGAATCACACGTCGCCGACACCCTCAACGCCGGGGCCGGCCTGTGCAACGAAGACGCCGTGCGTTTCACCGTAGAACACAGCCGCGAGGCCATCCAGTGGCTGATCGATCAGGGCGTCCCCTTCACCCGAGACGATGAAACCGCGCGCGAGGACGGCGGCTTCGAGTTCCATCTGACCCGCGAGGGAGGCCACAGCCATCGGCGCATCATCCACGCCGCCGACGCGACTGGTGCGGCAATTTTCAACACCCTGCTGGAGCAGGCCCGACAACGCCCGAACATCGAGCTGCTGGAGCAACGCGTCGCCGTCGACCTGATCACCGAGGGCAAGCTCGGCCTGGATGGCGAGCGCTGTCTGGGCGCTTACGTACTGGATCGTGACCGCGGTGAGGTCGACACCTTCAGCGCGCGCTTCGTGATTCTCGCCACCGGCGGCGCGGCCAAGGTCTACCTCTATACCAGCAACCCCGACGGTGCCTGTGGCGACGGCATCGCCATGGCCTGGCGTGCCGGCTGTCGCGTCGGCAACCTGGAGTTCAACCAGTTCCACCCTACCTGCCTGTATCACCCGCAGGCCAAGAGCTTCCTGATCACCGAAGCCGTGCGTGGCGAAGGCGGCCTGCTCAAGCTGCCCAATGGCGAACGCTTCATGCAGCGTTTCGATGAGCGCGCCGAACTGGCACCGCGCGATATCGTTGCCCGTGCCATCGACCATGAAATGAAGCGCCTGGGCGTCGACTGCGTGTACTTGGACATCAGTCACAAGCCGGCCGAATTTATCAAGAGTCATTTCCCCACCGTCTACGAACGCTGCCTGGGCTTTGGCATCGACATCACCAAGCAGCCCATCCCGGTGGTGCCGGCGGCGCATTACACCTGCGGTGGCGTGGTGGTCGACCAGCATGGCCGCACCGACGTGCCCGGCCTCTACGCCATTGGCGAAACCAGCTTCACCGGCCTGCATGGCGCCAACCGCCTGGCCAGCAATTCGCTGCTCGAATGCTTCGTTTATGCGCGCTCAGCCTGCGCCGATATCGTCGAGCAGTTGGACACTATCGGCATGCCCAGCAACCTCCCGGACTGGGACGCCAGCCAGGTGACCGACTCCGACGAGGACGTGATCATCGCCCACAACTGGGATGAGCTGCGGCGTTTCATGTGGGATTACGTCGGTATCGTGCGCACCAACAAGCGCCTGCAGCGCGCGCAACACCGCGTGCGCCTGCTGCTGGACGAGATCGACGAGTTCTATTCGAACTACAAGGTCAGTCGTGATCTGATCGAGCTGCGCAACCTCGCACTGGTCGCCGAGCTGATGATCCGCTCGGCCATGCAGCGCCATGAAAGCCGCGGGCTGCACTACACCCTCGACTACCCCGAGCAGTTGGCCGAAGCCCGAGACACTATTCTGACGCCGACGTCCCAGGCTCAGCCCAGCGCCGTCGGCTGAACTTCAGACGCAAGCGCAGGCGCCGGTGGTGCTCGGGCGCCAGCGCATCGTGGGCAATGCACAGCCCACGACTGAAACGCTGGCCTGGCAGGCGATAGCGCAGCACCACCGCCAGCGGCAACGCCAGACTGTCCGGGCGCAGTTGCACCGCCTGCCAGCCTGCTGCAACGCTATATAGATGCCAGCCGAATCCATCACGGCGCAAACCCGTGATGGCCTGTGGCGCAGTCAGCAAGACGTGTCGCGGTAGCACCCAGGCGGCATGTGCCAGGCAAGCCACGAGTGACAGCAGCCTGGACCAGGTGGGAATGTCGGCCAGCCACGGCGCCAGCAAGGCCAGTGCCTGGACCGACAGGTAGAGCCTCAGCAGCCAGCGTGATGGCTGCCAACGGCACTCGAAGACATCACTTGGGTTGGACACGATCCAGGATCATGCGCACGATATGGCGCAGGTCGGCATCCTCGGGCTCGCCGCGCTGCATGAACCAGCCGAACATGTCCTGATCCTCGCATTCCAACAACTTGCGATAGCGCGCCTGGTTCTCGGCATCCAGGCTCGGGTACACCTCCCTGACGAAGGGCACCAGCAGCACGTCCAACTCCAGCATGCCACGGCGGCTATGCCAGAACAGGCGATTCAGTTCACTTTGCTCAACCATGCAACGGACTCCTCGAACGAGGCCGGCAGTATAACGGCGAATTACCTCGCTGTTCACCCAGACGCTGCGCTATTGCGCTGACAAGGCCCCACCCTGCCCACTATGATGATGCCCCTGACCTTTATTCAGTGATTCGATTTGCATCATGGCCGATAGCGCTTACTTCACACTCCTCGATCACGAAGGCCTGCTCGCCGTTCGCGGCGCGGACGCAGCCAAGTTCCTGCAGGGCCAAGTGACCTGCAACCTCAATTACCTCAGCGCCAGCCAATCCAGTCTTGGCGCCCGCTGCACGCCCAAGGGCCGCATGCTGTCGAGCTTTCGCATCGTCCCGGTAGAAGACGGCTACCTGCTGGCCATGGCACGCGAACTGATCGAGCCGCAGCTGGCCGATCTGCAGAAATATGCGGTGTTCTCCAAATCCAAGCTCAGCGACGAAAGCGCCGCCTGGGTCCGTTTTGGCCTGGCGGGCGCCGATGCCGTGCTGAGCGAACTCGATCTGCAGCTGGGCACCGCCAGTGATTCCCTGGCCAGCGCCGGCCAACTGCTCGCCGTACGCCTGAGCGATGGCCGCGCCGAACTTTGGGCGCCGGCAGAGGAAGCGCCAAAGCTGCAAGCCCAATTGGCCGCTCAACTGCCGCAGGCGCCACTGAACGACTGGTTGCTGGCTCAGGTCCGTGCGGGCGTGGGCCAGGTGTTCGGCGCGACACGTGAGCTGTTCATCCCGCAGATGATCAACCTGCAGGCCCTCGGCGGCGTGAGTTTCAAGAAAGGCTGCTACACCGGCCAGGAAATCGTCGCGCGCATGCAGTACCTCGGCAAGCTCAAGCGTCGTCTCTACCACCTGAGCCTAGCAGGCCCGGCGCCTGCCGCCGGCAGCGAGCTGTTCTCGCCGGTGCACGGCAGCTCGGTCGGTGAAGTGGTTCTGGCCGCCGACGCCGGCAACGGCCAGTGCGAACTGCTCGCCGTGCTGCAGGAAGATGCGGTCAACGACGGCCGCATCCACCTGGCCAGCCTCGACGGCCCGGCGCTGCAGCGGCTGGAATTGCCCTATACACTCAACGCTGACCAAGAAATCCAGCGCTGACTACACTGAATCAGGCCCCATCACTAAGGATTGCCCATGACCTCTCTCGCCGAAAAAGTTCAGCAGGAACTGATCCAGGCTATCGAGAACGACGAACTGGTCCTGCCGACCCTGCCGGAGGTTGCCCTCAAGGTACGTGAGGCCGCAGAAGACCCCAATGTCGGCATCGCCGACCTGGCCAAGGTGATCGGCAACGACGCGGCGCTCACCGCGCGCATCATCAAGGTGGTCAACAGCCCGCTGCTGCGCACCAGCAAGGAAATCACCGACCTTCAGACGGCCGGCGGCCCCCTGCGCATCAACTACACCGCCAACCCGGCCACCGGCCTGGCCATGAAGCAGATGTTCCAGGCCACCAGCGACGTGGTGGACAAGAAAATGCGCGAGGTATGGAACAAGAGCACCGAGATCGCCGGCATCTGCCACGTCCTGTGCAAGCACTACACCCGCCTGCTGCCCGATCAGGCAACCCTGGCCGGCCTGGTCTCGCAGATCGGCATCCTGCCGATCCTGACCTATGCCGAAGACCACAGCGAACTGCTGGCCGACTCGATCAGCCTCAACCACGTGATCGAGGCCATTCACCCGATCATCGGCGACAAGATCCTGCGCACCTGGGACTTCCCAGAGCCGATCGCCTGCATTCCCAGTCAGTTCCTCAACTTCCAGCGCAACTCGGCCAAGGCCGATTACGTCGACATCGTTCAGGTCGCCATGCTGCAGAGCTACCTGGGCAGCGAGCACCCCTACACCAAGCTGGACTGGTCGACCATCCCGGCCTTCGCCAAGCTGGGGCTGGACCCCAACGTCGACATGAAAGAGGACGAAGACCTCTCCGACGCCATGGAAGCCGCCATGAGCATGCTCCAGTAAGCTGTCCGACCATGAAAAAGCCCGCCATCGGCGGGCTTTTTCATGCCTGTCTCATAAGGCTGGCAAGCGCCAGTCGATCGGCGTTTTGCCGCGCTGTTCGAGAAACTTGTTGGTGCGACTGAAATGGCCATTGCCGAGGAAGCCCCGGTAGGCCGACAGCGGCGACGGGTGGGCCGACTTGAGAATCAGGTGACGGGTCGGATCGATCAGTTTTTCCTTGCTCTGTGCATGGCTGCCCCAGAGCAGGAACACCACGCCCTCGCACTCGCGATTGACCGCCTCGATCACCTTGTCGGTAAACGGCCCCCAGCCTTCGGCCGCATGGGAACCGGCACGCGCCTGCTCCACCGTCAGCGAGGTATTGAGCAGCAGCACACCCTGATCGGCCCAGGACTGCAGACAGCCATGAGTCGGCAGGTCGATATTCAGATCGCGCTGCAGCTCCTTGAAGATATTCACCAGCGAAGGTGGCGCCGGCACGCCCGGCTGCACCGAGAAGCATAGGCCATGGGCCTGGCCAGGGCCGTGATAGGGGTCCTGACCGATGATCACGACCTTCACCTGGGGCAACGGTGTGGAGTTCAGGGCGTTGAAGATCAGCGGGCCGGGCGGAAACACCACCTTGCCGGCCGCCTTCTCGCCACGCAGGAATTCGCTCAGCTTGAGCATGTAGGGCTTGTCGAATTCCTCATGCAAGGCCGCCTTCCAGCTCTCTTCCAGCTTGACCCTGTCTGCCGCCGCCATTACCCCATCCCCATCCCGTGTCGTTGATCGCGGCACGCTAGTGAAGGGACCGCGGCAAGTCAACCGCGATGCAGCGCCCGGTAATGGCTGGGCGCCAGACCCACCACCCGGCGAAACAGCCGTGAGAAGTAGTACGGATCGGTGTAGCCC
>RRZU013210966.1_pt1 | contig 10606 bp, 12 predicted proteins | sample 2165561 | NCBI WGS metagenome assembly RRZU01 (sample SAMN10456909, study PRJNA506462) | wastewater metagenome | isolation source: wastewater sludge | place: USA: Moscow, Idaho | reverse complement strand
GGTTCTGATACTCGGTATTGTTCCGAGCTCCCTCATGACCCTGTGTTCACAGGCCATTGCAGGTTTGTTCCGCTGACTTGCCGATTGATCATTTATTCGGATTTTTGATCACGCACCAGCTATCTCCGTACCATCTTCACCATGTCGCTCTCTCTTTCTGTCTGGTTGGTGGTTGTGTTTGCTGTGGATGGTGCGAATTTGCCTTTTATCAATGATAGGTGGTTCGCAGTTTGGCCGCGCCAGACCACCAAGCCGCTTTCTATCCGTTTGCTTGAGTTGTTGGTTTTGTACCTGCTGGTAGGTGGTTGCGCCCTGATGCTGGAACAAGCGGCAGGGCAAATCTACCCTCAGAAATGGGAGTTTTACGCCACTACAGGAACCTTGTTCCTCACGCTGGCTTTCCCTGGCTTTGTCTTCAAGTATCTGCAACGGCGCTGATCAAATGGGTGCCTGGGGAGCTTGTTCGGTGGCTGCTCTTGGTTTGTATGGCACATGTCTGAATCATCATTTCTCACGTCTCCTGCATCCGATGACGGCCTGATTGAACGCGGTGTTGCCCGTTCAACCCTGTTTCAGGGGCGGATGTTGCAGGCCGTGAAAGATGAGGTGGTGCTGCCAGATGGCTCTCCAGCTGTGCGTGAATTTGTCATTCACTCCGGTGCGGTGATGATCATTCCTCTGTTGCCAGATCAGCAACTGGTGATGGAACGTCAGTACCGCTACCCGGTTGGTCGGGTCATGCTGGAGTTTCCTGCTGGCAAGTTGGATCCGGGTGAAGCCAGCTTGGTGTGTGCCGAACGTGAATTAAAGGAGGAAACCGGCTACACCGCTGCTGAGTGGGCGTTTGCTGGTGTTCTCCATCCGGTCATTTCTTACTCCACCGAGCACATCGACGTGTGGTTTGCACGCGGGCTCACATCGGGCGCACGCCATTTGGATGAGGGCGAGTTTCTGGATGTGTGCGCTGTTCACGTCGATCAACTTGCGGCCTGGGCTGTGCAGGGTGCCGTGACCGATGCCAAAACCCTGGTTGGTTTGCTCTGGTTGCAGAACCATTTGTCTGGGGCGTGGCCTTTGAATTGGTTGCCCGCTGACAGCACACAGCATGTGGTACCAGCCGGGCCCTGGTCGCCATCGGTCAGTGGCAATCCATCCACATGAAAGTGCTTGACCTTTCTTGCCGCTTCAGCCACACATTTGAGGGTTGGTTTGGCAGTGAGCAGGATTTTCAGGATCAACTCCAGCGTGGCTTGTTGACATGCCCCATGTGTGGCGATGATCACATCACCAAGCGACTGAGTGCGCCCAGGCTGAATTTGCTTCCGCAGGATCACCGCTCCACACCTGCAACCAGGGATGCCGCTCAGGTTGCCCACCCCGGTCAGGCTGAGCAGCATACTGACTCGGGGTTGGCCGCACATACCCCGCCTGAATCTCCAAACACAACCCATTCATCTGCCTTGAGTCGCGCCGAGCAGGCTGTGTTCATGGCCGCATTGCGTCATGTTGTGGCGAATACGGAAGATGTGGGCCGTGAGTTTCCCGAACAAGTCAGGCGCATGCACCACGGAGAAGTAGAGGCCAAACCCATTCGAGGTCAAGCCAGTGCAGCAGAGGTGAGAGCGTTGTCGGATGAGGGCATTGAGGTGCTGCCATTGCCTGGGCTGCCAGAGCCCAAAGGCACGCTGCAATAACCCAGATCGAGTGGCATCCCATGCACATTGGCACAGGCCAGCGTGCTTACTGGAATTGCAGAGCCGCCAATTGGGCGTACAACCCACCTGCCGCCACCAGTTCGCTGTGTGTGCCTTGCTCCACCACCTGACCATGATCCAGCACCACAATGCGGTCGGCTTTTTGAACGGTGGCCAATCGGTGTGCAATCACCAGGGTGGTTCGCCCTTGCATGGCGCTGTTCAGTGCCTGCTGCACCATCAGTTCACTTTGCGCATCCAGGGCGCTGGTGGCTTCGTCCAGCAACAGCAACGGTGGGTTCTTCAAAATGGCGCGTGCAATGGAGATGCGTTGACGCTGTCCGCCCGATAGTCTCACCCCCCGTTCTCCCAGAAAGGTGTCGTAACCCTCTGGCAAACGGTTGATGAACTCATCTGCGAAGGCAGCCACGGCTGTGGCGCGTACCTCGGTGTCGGTTGCGTCGGGGCGGCCATACCGGATGTTTTCCATCGCGTTGGCAGAAAAAATCACCGCATCTTGGGGAACGATACCGATGCGGGAGCGCAAATCGTGCAGGCTCATGTGCTGGATGAGGGTGCCATCCAGTGCGATGCTGCCTGTTGCAGGATCGTAATAGCGCAGCAGCAGTCCAAAAACCGTGCTTTTACCCGCGCCGCTGGGGCCAACCAGGGCCACAGTTTGGCCCGGTTCAACACGCAGGCTGAACTGGTTCAGTGCAGCCTGGGTTGGCCTTGATGGGTAAGAAAAATCCACTTGTGCCAGTTCCAGGGCGCTGCCACCATGCGGCAGCGGTGCGACAGCCGGCTTGGTGGGCGATTGCACCGGCGACTGGGTTTGCAACAATTCCATCAGCCGTTCACTGGCCCCGGCGGCCCGCAGCAAGTCGCCATACACCTCGCCCAGTACAGCCACTGCACCCGCAAAAATCACCACATAAAACGCAGCTTGTCCCAGTTCCCCAGCGGTCATTTGTCCGGCCAATACAGCCTGGGTACCCTGGTACAGACCCCACAGCACCAACGCTGCATTGGCAATGATGATGAATGCCACCAATACCGCCCGTGCGCGGCTGCGGCGGGTCGCGGTATCGAATGCTTGCTCGGTGGAATGGTCAAAACGCCGGGCCTCCCGCTCCTCTGCCGTGTAACTTTGTACGGTGGGTATGGCATTCAGCACTTCAGCGGCCATCGCGCTGGAGTCGGCCACCCTGTCCTGGCTGGCCCGCGACAGCTTGCGAACCCGCCGTCCGTACCACATGGCCGGCAGAACCACCAGGCACACCACCAGCAACACCTGCACCATCACAGTGGGGTGGCTCCAGACCAGCATCGTCAGCGCACCCAGCCCCATCACCGCATTGCGCAAGCCCATCGACAGCGAAGAGCCCACCACGGTTTGTACCAGCGTGGTGTCGGTCGTGAGGCGTGAAAGCACTTCACCGGTCTGGGTGGTCTCAAAAAACTGCGGACTTTGGCGCAGCACATGGGCGTAGACGGCATTGCGCAAATCGGCGGTGACGCGTTCACCCAGCCAGCTCACCAGATAAAAACGCACAGCTGAAAACACACCCAATGCCACTGCCACACCGAACAACTCGATAAAGTGGCCTTGAAGCGCCATGGCCTGATCACTGCGTCCGGCGGGCACCAAGCCCCCATCAATCAATTGCCGGAGTGCCACCGGAAACAGCAGCGTGGCCACAGCAGCCAGCACCAGAAACAGACCAGCCAGAGCCATTTGCAGCCGGTAAGGCCGCACGAATGGCCACAGGCCGCTGAGAGATTGCGGAGTGCCCGCCTTGGGGCGTTCGGTGGGTGTGGATGTGCTCATGGTGTGAGAGTGTGCCAGTGGTGTAAGGTTTCAGGCCGCTCTCCGACTCAATCACAACCCCACACGAAAGGCCCATCATGGAGAGAAGACACATGCTCAAAACCCTTGGCACCTGGCTTGGCAGCATGGCATTGCCCGCCACGGCTTTGGCTGCACCACCGTTTCCGCTGAAAAAAACCGAAGCCGAATGGCGAAAAATAGTCTCACCCAGTGCCTATGCCGTGCTGTTCGAGCACGGCACCGAGCGGGCAGGTAGCAGCCACCTCAACGCAGAAAAGCGCCCAGGCACCTACATCTGTGCCGCCTGCAACCAACCACTGTTTGATGCGGCACACAAATATGAAAGCGGCACAGGCTGGCCCAGCTACTGGCAACCATTGCCGAATGCCATCGGCACATCAACCGACTACAAGCTGATTTACCCCCGCACCGAATACCACTGTGCCCGCTGTGGAGGACACCAGGGCCATGTGTTCAACGATGGTCCAAAACCCACGGGCAAGCGGTATTGCAACAACGGTGTGGCGCTCGCTTTTGTGCCCAAAGATCAGCCCCTGCCTGCACTGAGAACCTGAGAAAGCCGACAACCATGATCACCATCCGATTGCCATCCCAGCGGCCCGCCTTGTTTTCCCGTTCACGGGAGTGGTCTGCCATTGCCCGATTGGCATGGGCCGGGGGCGTGCTGCTCTCGGTGGCTGCCCATGCGCAAGCACCTGTCCCCGGTATGCACGCCAACGCCATGCCGTTGAAGGGTGCGCCCACCGCCACCGCTGTGTTTGCAGGGGGGTGTTTCTGGTGCATCGAAGCCGATTTCGAAAAAATGGCCGGTGTGCTGGAAGTGGAGTCAGGCTATACCGCAGGCAAAACCAACAACCCGACCTACGAAGATGTGAGCGCAGGTCACACCGGCCACACCGAGGCTGTGCGGGTAATTTATGACCCCACCAAAGTCAGTTACCAGCAGCTGGTGGTGTATTTCTGGCGGCACATCGACCCCACCGTCAAAGACCGGCAGTTCTGTGATGTGGGCTCCCAGTACCGCAGCGGCATCTACTGGCAAAACGATGCAGAGCGCCTGGCGGCCCAGGCCAGCCGGGATGAGTTGTTGAAGTCTGGGCGGTTCAAACAAATCCACACCGAAATTCAGCCCGCTTCCAAGTTCTATCTGGCCGAGGACTACCACCAGAACTATTACAAGAAAAACCCGGTGCGCTACAACTACTACCGCTTAAGTTGTGGCCGTGATGCGCGCATCAAGAAGCTGTGGGAGTGAAGAAAGCGCAGCGGTGTGTGGCTGGCGGTTGGGGTCGCCAAGCCAGTTGACTCACTTCAGGTTGCCCGACAGGAACTGGCGCAGCCGCTCGCTGCTGGGGTTGGCCAGCACTTCGCGCGGGTTGCCCTGGTCTTCGACCACACCTTTGTGCAGACACATGACGTGGTTGGACACCTCGCGGGCAAAGCCCATTTCGTGCGTCACCACCACCATCGTTCGGCCTTCTTCGGCCAGGGCGCGCATCACGCGCAGCACCTCACCCACCAGTTCCGGGTCGAGTGCCGAGGTGGGTTCGTCAAACAGCATCACCTCCGGCTCCATGGCCAGGGCGCGGGCAATGGCCACCCGCTGCTGCATGCCGCCCGACAGGTGGGCGGGATAGTGCCCTTCGACCTTGGCTTTGCCATCCCCGGCCAGGCCCACTTTGGCCAGGTATTTGTGCGCACGGGCTTCGGCCTCGGCCTTGGATATGCCCAGCACCTGCACCGGGGCTTCCATGATGTTTTCCAGCACCGTCAGGTGGCTCCACAGGTTGAAGTGCTGGAACACCATCGCCAGCTTGCAGCGCATGGCCTGTAGTTGCCGGTCGTCCACGGCCTTGAGCATGCCGTCCTTGGCCATTGTCAGCGGCAGCGGTGTGCCCGCCACCGAAATGGTGCCGCTGTTGGGGCGCTCCAGCATGTTGATGCAACGCAGAAAGGTGCTTTTGCCAGAGCCACTGGAGCCGATGATGCTCACGCAGTCACCGGCATGGGCCGTGAGTGACACGCCTTTGAGCACCTGGTTGCTGCCATAGCTTTTGGTGATGTCTTTGACATCCAGTTTTTGGCTCATGGTCAATAAGTATGGAATGTTGAAAGATGTTGCACGCCGATTTGCGGTGCGTTATGCGCTCAGCAGCATGCCGCTGCGCAAGGGGCGGGTGCCGGAGACTTTGCCCACATCCAGCCCGGTGGTGGCCCAGCGCACGATGTGTCTGGCATACAGCACCCCAGCCACGGTGGCCACCACGGGGCTGACCTGTCCGGTGATGGGGTGGATGACCTCCGCCACCACATCGCCTGCGGCAATGTCATCGCCCGGCTGCTTCAGATAGGTCAGTACGCCGCTGTGCGGGGCCTGCAAAACCTCGGTTCCCGCCAGCGGCGTAGGTTGCCAGCGCAGGGCGGGAATGGCAGGTGCATCGCCCTTGACGGCACCCAGCCACACCGGATAAGCCATGAGTGCTGCCGCATCGGCCTGGGCAAAGTCATGGCGCACATCCGTCTGCCCGCGCAGTTCGACGGTGGTGCTGGCACAGCCCTGCCCAAAAGGATGGGCCGCCACAAACGCTTCACCGTGGCGGGCCGCGAGTTGCTGTCGCAGTTGCCACCACACACCGCTCAGGGCTTCGTCGTAGCAGCGTCCGCCTGAACCCTCGGCCACCAGCACGGCACGCGCCCCCAGCAAGGCAGCCAGTGGCAACAGCGTGTCTGCGCACGGTGGTTCCATGTAAAGGTGCATGGCGGCTTCAAAGTCGCAATGCAGATCCAGCGCCACATCGGCATCGCAGGCCAGGTGCATCAGGGTGTGGCGCAAGCTGTCCAGCTCGGTGACGGGCGGGTGATGATCCAGCGCGGCATGCATGGCGGCACGGATGGTGGCCACGTTGGCCTGCGGGTCGGCCCCGAGGCGGGTATCCACAGCATGCCCTTCTTCCATCAGCCAGTCTGCAAACGGTGGGTAATGGCGGTTGAAATTTTCGGCACTTGCCAGTTCAAAGCGGCCCAGCTGGCTGTGCAGCACCGTCTGGCTCAGTCCGATGGGGTTGGCCATTGGCACCAGCACCACCTCACCCGCGATCAATCCCTGGGCCTCGGCCTGTTGCAGCAGCTGGCGCAGGTGGTGCAACACCAGCATGCCAGGCAACTCGTCGGCATGCAGGCTGGCTTGCAGCACCACTTTGGGGGCGGCCCCGGGCACGCCGAAATGCTGGCTGACCAGGGTGCGGCGGGTGCCGATAGCGGGCGAAATCAGCGGATGTTCAACTTCACGCATGGCGGTGTGCTTTAAAAATGGATAGCTGACTGCTCAATGCAAACAAGCCAAAACGGCCAATTTTTATCCATTCAGTGCTTGCGCGGTGCCAGGTGGGCCAGCCAGCGTCGTTCGGCCAGCTTGAACAGGCCGACCAGCATCAGCGTGAGCGTGGCGTAAATGGCCCCGGCGGTGATGAAGGCCTCGAACGGAATGTAGAAGTCGGCGTAAATCTGGCGTGCTGCGCCGGTGATGTCGAGCAAGGCGGGTACCGCACTGGCCAGCGAGGTGCTGTGCAGCATCATGATGACTTCGTTCGAGTAGCCGGGCAGGCTGCGGCGCATGGCCGATGGCAGCAGGATGCGGCGCATGGTCGTCCAGCGCGACATGCCCATGGCGCGGGCGGCCTCCACCTCGCCATGCCCCGTGTCGCGGATGGCTCCGGCCAGCAGTTCGACTGTGTAGGCGCAGGTGTTCAGGGCAAAGGCCAGAATGGCGCAGAACATCGGTTCTTTGAACCACTTCCAAAACCAACTGTCGTCCCAGCGGGCCTGGATGTATTCCATCTGGCCCAGACCGTAATAAATCAGGTACACCTGAATCAGCAACGGTGTGCCGCGCATCACGTAGGTGAACAGCCACACCGGGCCTTGAATGAACTTGTTTTCCGATACCCTGGCCACGGCCAGGGGCAGGGCCATCAAGCCACCCACCAGCAAAGAGGTGGCCAGCAGCAGCAGCGAGTTGACCAGGCCGTCCCAGTAGAGCTGGATGTTTTCGGGTTGGAGGATGGTGCTGAAATCCATGCTTACATACTCCCCCGGCGCACGCCCATCGAGTATTTCTTTTCCAGCATGCGCAGCAGCAACATGGAAACCGTGGTGAACATCAGATAAATGAATGCGGTGAACGCAAAAAACAGCAGCGGCGCATTGGCAATGTCACCGCGTGCGGCGGCCCCAGCCTGCTTGGCCAGGTAAGTCATGTCTTGCAGGCCCAGCAGCGACACCAGCGCGGTGGCCTTCATCAGCACCAGCCAGTTGTTGGTGAACCCCGGCAGAGCCAGCCGCACCATCTGGGGCAACGTGATGCGCATGAAAATTTGCAGCGTGCCCATGCCATAGGCCCGCCCGGCCTCCATCTGTCCCGGTGGAATGGCCAGAATGGCTCCCCGGAAGGTTTCGGTCATGTAGGCCCCGTAAATGAAGCCGATGGTCAGCACACCGGCCACAAACGGGTTGATTTCAACGTAACCCTCGTAACCAAAAGCCTCCAGCACCCAGTTCAGGCCGATCTGTCCACCGTAAAAAATCAGCAGCATCAGCACCAGATCGGGGATGCCACGGATCAGCGTGGAATACAGCGTGGCCAGCCAGACTGCGGGCTTGTGACCCGACAGTTTGGCGGTGGCCCCCACCAGCCCCAGCAGCACCGACACCAGCAGCGAACCCAGGGCCACCTCCAACACCAGGATGGAGCCTTGAAGAATGCCGATCAGGTAGGTACTCATGCGGGGGATGATGCAGTTGTGGGTGGAGTAGGCGTGTTGTCAGACCAGCGGCTTATTTGCCCCAGATGTTGACACCGGGCACGTACTTGTCGCTGATTTTTTGCCAGCTGCCATCGGCACGGATGGCTGCAATGGCCTTGTTCAGGGCTTCTTTCAAGTCTTTGTCGCTTTTGCGCACAGCCACGCCCATGCCGTCGCCGAAGTATTTTTTCTCGCTCAGGGGCTCGCCCACAAACACATAGCCTTTGCCATCGGCGGTGTCCAGGAAGCCGCCTTGCACTTCCACAATGTCGGCCACTGTGCCGTCCAGTCGGCCAGCCTTGATGTCCAGATAGACCTGATCCTGGGCTTCGTAGGAAACCACGTTCACACCCGCCGGTGTCAGTTCACCCTTGGCGTATTTTTCCTGGGTTGATGCCTTCAGCACGCCAATTTTTTTGCCCTTCAGGCTGGCGGGGCCGGTGAACTTCACATCGCTCTTGACGACGATTTTGGAGGGGGTGTTGTAGTACTTGTTGGTGAAGTCCACTTGCTTCAGCCGCTCTTCCGTTACCGACATGGAGGAGATGATGGCATCGTACTTTTTGGCGTTCAGGCCGGGAATCATGGCATCCCAGGGCTGTTCCACGAAGGTGCATTTGGCCTTGAGCTGGTCGCACAGTGCCTGGGCGATGTCCACGTCAAAACCGGTGGGCTTGCCATCGGCGGTCTTGAACGTGAAGGGCTTGTAGGTGGGGTCGATGGCAACGCGCACTTCTTTCCACTCTTTGGCCGACACGGACACGCTCATGGCCAGCGCCACAGCGCCCAGCAACAGGGATTTTTTCAGCATGGGTTTGAACTCCAGATGGTTGACAGAAAAAACAGACAGAAAACAGTTTGGCAGCAAAGTGGCCGTCGGATGGCGAAAACCGCAAGCGAGAACCGTGCCGCAACTTGCCCTCAGGGGCTGTCAGCATAGCACCGCCGTTTGCATGGGTTTGAGAGGGTTTAACCGGGTTCAATTGGGCTCATGGGCGCTGGCGCATGAGCGTGCTTTTGCCAAACAGGCTCTCGATCAGATCCACGGCCAGCTCGGCTGTCTGGTTGCGCACGTCGAGGGCGGGGTTCAGCTCCACCACGTCCAGTGAGGCCAGTTTGCCCGTGTCGGCAATCATTTCCATGCACAGCTGGGCTTCGCGGTAGGTGGGGCCGCCGCGCACGGTGGTGCCCACGCCGGGTGCGATGTCCGGGTCCAGAAAGTCCACATCCAGGCTGACATGCAGGTGGGTGTTGGCATCGACCAGGGCCAGGGCCAGCTCCATGGTGTGGCGCATGCCCATTTCGTCGATGAAGCGCATGTCGAACACCTCGATGCCCAGCTCGGCCAGCATGCGTTTTTCGCCGGGGTCCACGCTGCGTATGCCCACCTGGCGGATGTCTCTGGGGTGCAGGCGGTGGCCGGGGCCGCCCATGTCCACCAATTCAGCCGGGCCGTGGCCGCACAGGCAGGCCACCGGCATGCCGTGGATGTTGCCGCTGGGCGTGAGGGTGGCGGTGTTGAAGTCGGCATGCGCATCCAGCCACAGCACCCGCAGTTTTCTGCCCGTGGCCTTGCAGTGGCGGGCCACGGCGCTGATGCTGCCCATCCCCAGGCAATGGTCGCCACCCATCATGATGGGCAGGCGGTTCTGTTTCAGCTCGGCCAGCATGGCGGTGTGCAGGTTGCGGTTCCACTCGGCTACCTCGGCCAAGTGGCGGTAGCCGTTGACTGCCGGTTGCCAGGGGTTGGCCGGGCCGCCCAGGTTGCCGCAGTCGCGCACCTCATGGCCAAACGCCTCGATGGCCTGGGCCAGCCCAGCCACCCGCAGGGCCTCCGGCCCCATGCGGGCTCCGCGTGTGCCTGCGCCCACATCGGTGGGCACGCCAATCAGGCTCACGCCCTGAATGTCCGGTCGAATCATGGGTTTCCTTGTCAACGGTGTGGGCAAACCTTACACCAGTTCGGCCAGTGCCGACCTGGCCAATTCCGATACCGTGACGGAGTCCGCCGCCGTGGTGGGCTGGTCTGGGATGGCAGATGCAGCAGCGGTGGCGGACAGGGCAGGGCGCACCGGGGCCACCAGCGCAAACAGGTCGCGCGGGTTGGCCAGGGCCGGTATCAGCGGCAGTGGCTGGCCAAGGTTCAGCTGCCCGGCCACACGGGCCAGGTAGCGCAGGGCACTGTAGTCTTCCAGTGCAAAACCCACCGAGTCGAACACTGTGATATCGGCATCGCCCTGGCGACCCTGGGCCTGGCC
>RRZU010557370.1_pt1 | contig 10609 bp, 13 predicted proteins | sample 2165561 | NCBI WGS metagenome assembly RRZU01 (sample SAMN10456909, study PRJNA506462) | wastewater metagenome | isolation source: wastewater sludge | place: USA: Moscow, Idaho | reverse complement strand
GGGCACTTAACGCACGTCGGCTGCGTGCCTCTACGTGCGAAGGCCATAAACCTGTGGCCCTCCGGGCACTCGTGCTCTACTCGCGTGTGGCTTCCCGCGTGCTCACCGATCATTTTGAAGGGCTTTATGTCCTTGTTATACGCAGCCTTGTCGAACGTGCGCTTTACTTCAATGCACGTCGGACAATAGTTTACTCCGTTCTGCATCCTGTCTCGAACACTTACAGGTGCCGCTTCGAATTTATGCCCTTCTGGGCACCGAAACCGAACGCGCTGCGTCGTAGACTCGAATTTCTCTAGCGGACGTGGTCCTTTGTTTTCTTTAACAAACTGTAAAAAGTTCTTAACTATGCTGTTCATTGATTTTCATTCCAGTGAATTATTCAAGCTGTTCATTTAATACGAAAGAATTACGATGCCCAAAGTTTCTCGTATTGAACACTTAGCCGTTGCTCAGGAAGTTTTCGACATTACGGTTGCAGATAACCACAACTTCTTCATAAGACCTGTGGGTTCCGAGTCGAGTGTTCTAGTCTCAAACTGCCACGCACTCACCAAGCAGGCAGCAGACGCTCTCTTGAAGCTGCTCGAAGATCCTCCGAAGCATGTGATGTTCATTCTCTGCACCACCAATCCCGAGAAGCTCATCAACACGATTCGTGGGCGCTGCCAATGCTTTCAATTGAAGCCGATTGAGCCAGACGTTATGACGCGACGCTTGCGTGTGATTGCGAAAGCAGAGCGCTTCTCCCTCAAGAAGTTTGACCCCGAAGGCGAAATCATGCGCCTCATTTGCTCGTTGTCGTATGGGCAAATGCGCGATAGCATCCAAAAGCTCGATACGCTGATTTCGGCAGTCGAAGCAGACCCCGACATTACGCCTGAGGATCTGCTGGCCTCCTTCGCTGAAACGACGGAAAGCCAATTGGAAGAGCTCGCTGCTGACATTGTGGTGTCTTTGCACTGCAACGATCTGCGTGCCACTCTTTCTTCCATCTTTCAGTGCGGTACTGAGGTGCGTTCGCTTCTGCAGAAGCTGCGTTGGCTGTGTGACTACATTGTGCGAGCTTCGTGTGGGCAGGCCAAATTCAAGCCTTACTCTGCGCGTGTTCTCACTACAAAAGCGCGTGACGCAAACTTGCGTATCCATGTTGGTTTCGTAGCGTCTTTGCAACGTACTCTTTGTGAAATAGAGACACAGATGAACAGCGTTTCTATTCCGGAAGATGTGCTGATGTATAGCGCACTCGCCAATGTCACTCACAAAACGAAAGGCTGACGATGGACTTCTCACGCATGGATAGCCAGTTCGAGTCCGTGCGCGACGCCGCGCGCCTGGCAGTGTTGGGAGCATCAATTGTTGCATCGGTGTTCTACCCCGTTGTGTTGGTGTTGCCTGTTGCTTCGGCGCTCATCATGGCTCCTTCAGTTGTTGTCATCGGAGTCGTGGCTCTTGCGCTGACTTACTCGGCATGGGCTTCGTCTATAAGCGTACCCACTTATAGCGACTTCCTTGCTGTAGGCGCCGTCGCCATCGCGCTGCTGTTTGAGCTTTGCTTTTGGCAAACGCTTGAAACTTCCGCTTATCACAAACAGCGTGTTTTAGAGACACGTACCCGCACGTATTTCCATGTGCTGCCTCTTGCTTCACATGCCTACTATCTGCGTACTACGCCAACTTTCAACGTGCTGCTGCGGTTCGGCGTAGGGAATGCAATTCTCAGCGTATGCCTCAAAAGGCACCACGTTGATGAGGCGGATACATTCCTCAACAGGCTGTCTGTTCTGAGTTACGTGTACGACTCTGCTTCCAGGCAAACTGTAAAGGGTATCATACAGCGACACTTGGGCTAAGTAATATGCACTTCGCACGTTCGTTACACTTACAAAACGTCGTCGTTTTCGGCGACGTTTCTTTGCGTTTGGACAAGAATCCTTTGACTTTTGTCCGTGGTATCAACTACGACAGTGATCCCGCGACACCTGTAAGTAATGGTGCCGGTAAATCTCTCATCTTTGGAAGTGTGTTCAACGTTTGGCGCGGTCATCCGCCCACTTCCATCAAGAAGCGCGGGAACAAAGACTTGTTCACCGCTAAAAAGACGAGCATCCTGTACGAATGCCAAAATGATGATGGACCTGTTTTCGCTGTAGAGCAGAAGCCTAATGGCTACTCTATCACCAAAGACGGCGAGAACATTGAACTGACAGGCAAAACAGCACCAGCCGAATACGTGCGTAAGCTGTTCCCGTTGACTGACATTGAGATAGGAACGCACGTCTACATCAGTAGCTTGCGTGATTATCCTATTTTGGTAGCGTCAGACCTAGAACGTCTTGACCACATTATTCAGTTGTTTCAGCTTGACCGATACACCGTAATCAAGGACAGGCTGTTGCAAAAGCTGCGTGAAATCGCAGACCTCGAGGCGCAGGTTGCTGTTCATGCCTCTACGTTGATGACTGTGCGCGAGAGATTCAAAAACTTGCCACCTCAAGAGGATACAGCGGCTTACGAGAAGGCTGTTGCTGATGGTGGCAAGCGCGTTGAGCGCCTTTCCGCACGTCTATCGGAATATCGCCAAACAGCTTGTGCTCTCGAGGACGTCCTTCATCTTGAGCAAGACCTCGATCGTGCGCGTAAGGCATACCGCAAATGGGGTGTATCAAAACCTCCAGAAGTTTACATCAAAGAGTTGAATGCCTTGCTAAAGCCAGTACGCGCTTACGCTCAATACGTCAAACGCAAGAAAGAGTTTGACGCTGACGTGCGAGAGCTGAAAAGCCAGCTTGACGACATAGGCGAAGCTCCCGCAGACACAGGAGACCTTGATGAACTACGTGATGCTTACGATGACGCTTTACGCGCTCATGTGGCCTACACGCAATACGTAGAAGATGCGGATGATTTGAAAAAGCGCATAGATGAGCTGCCAGTCGTAAAGTGTGATGACTTGCAAGCCGCTATGGACGCATGCCGTGAAGACATTGCCCACCACGCAAGCGTTATACGCATGGAAGAGCTTCTCGATCATGGCAATCACAGCACTGAATGTCCTACGTGTCGCCAAGATGTAGACTTGGACGCTCTGCGTGATACGATACGAAAAAGCAAATCTAGGCTCGCTAAACTGCGTGACCGCAAAGCAGAGCTTGATGGTGCGATCAAGAGAGCAGAACTTGAAAAAGAGCTTGCTGTTCTTACACGCAAAGCACCTGTTGCTGTTACACGCAAACACGTCACCCGAGCACGTATCAAGTTTGAAGAAGCTGACAAAGCGCATGAAATCCTACGTAAACGTGGTGAGATAGCAGCGGCTCTTGCTTTCTTGAAGAAACCTGCTGCTGTCGAAAAGCCTGATACCGATTTGACTGAAAGCGAAATAGAAGACCGCCTCGAACTGTGTCACGACATTGAGAAGATGCTTGCTGCGCGTCGTCGTTTTCGTGTAGAAGCTCGCGGGCAACACGCCGTCAAAGAGCAGCTACAGCGTGTGGCTGACGACATTGCCGACGTAGAGAACAGGTTGGCAGATGCACGTAAAACCGTGTCAGAGGCTCAACGTGCTCTGCGTGAGATCGAGAACGTTGATACGCAGCGGCAAATGTTGAAGCGTCAGTATAGCGACTGCAAGAAAGCGATGGCAGAAGCTAAACCGATCATTGAAAAGAAGCGCATTCTGGAAGTGCTGGTGAAAGCCTACGGCAACAAAGGTCTACGCACAAATGCAGCAAAGACAGTTTGCGCCATGCTTGAGGCGAACATGAATCTGTATCGCCCGTCTGCCTGCTATGAGCCTTTCAAGTTCCAGTTCGTTGTATCAGATAAGGGCGTGTCAATTCTTGTCGATAGAGGCAATGGTAGCAAGCCCACCGACGTTCGCTTGCTGTCAGGTGCTGAAAGCGAAAGCTTCCGTTTGTTGTTTGCTTTGGCAGCTCTTACACTGACTCCCAATAATCGCCGCGTAAACATCATGGTTCTAGATGAGCCATGCGCCCATATGTGTGAGCAAAACAGACAGCTCTTCCTTGAGCGGTTCTTGCCACTCGCAATGACAGTAGTTCCTCACATTTACGTCATAACACCGAACGCCGACGATAAAATCCCTAACAGCTCTGAATGGCTGGTGGTGAAAAAGAACGGCGTTTCAACAGTTAAAGAGGTTTGATGATGGCCTTCGTTTTCGGAGTATCCAACTGTTCCCCTGATTCCGTGATGAATCGCCTTGAGCGTATGGGGTTTATTGAAAGCACAAGCGATGTTGCAATCCTGGGGCACAACACCCGCCTTGCGGCGAAGCGTTGCAAGTTTCCTGTCGTGTTCTGCTTGACCGTTGATGACTTCTTGCGCAATTTAACCATTCTCAATAGCCCGCACTTCGTTGACGTGAAGGTGTTTGTGTTCGGTAGCCCTTTGCGCTTGTCAGAACTCAACGTCGCGCCGCTTGACTATGAGCCGGACCGCACTACTGCGTGTAGCTTCGTACTCAAGCAAATGATCGACATTTCTATTCTGCGTAAGCATTTGCGCCGCCCGCAGGAGGCTGTGAAGCGTTCAAACGGGAAGTACCTCGAGAACATGATGCAGGCCGTAACTGTCGGTAGTGTACTGAAAGACCTCATGGGCCACATCTACACTATGGGCAATGCCGAGCAGCAATTTGGCGTAAAGATGGCTTGCTGCAAATGGATTGCTGTTAAGCCGACCCTCGACATTCGCGTTTTGGTGAAAGCTCTCGCCAAGCTGCCGTGCCCTCCAAAAGACGAAAAGGTGCGCCGTTTGTGTGAAATCTTGTCGTCTGAAGAAACTGCAAACATGCGCAAGATGTTTGCCGCCATGCTTGATGCTAAGGACGACGGGAAGCCTGCTTCAGTGAAAAATTACGCCAAAAAGTTTGGCGTGCAAGAGTTTGAGGTGAACTACATACGCGCTGTCCTGCGTGACAACGAAACGAAAGCCGCTTGACAAACGGCTCGGGTTGTGATATACTATGCATACGTGCGGTAGTTGATATGGCCGCTGCGCGTATGCTGCAACCTTAAATCACTTCAAACACTGTCATTTTTGAAAGTCAAACCATGAAACTCAACCTTACCGTCATCGTCGGTAGCACAACTGCTGCCTTCACCGCGAGCGTCTTGCTGTCATTTTTCGTGTCGTTGTTGTTCATTATACCTGCATTGCTCTCCGTATTTGTTGCGCAGGATCTCATTCAGGCTTACAACGAGGACAAGCGTCTGCGCGAGCAGGGCGTGACCCGTGTAGTCACTACTTATCATTTCAGCCTTGGCGCTAAGTGAGGCAACCATGTTTATCGCACGTCGAGCCGGTATCGCTGTTCCTGTCAAAGCACCTGTTTTCGATACTACTGAAAATGAGGCACAGCCTCCACAAACATACGTCCCAGCACTCGTTTGCTGGGAAGAGGTCGCTAAGGCTTATACGCGGGCGTGTGCCACCAATACGGTGGCCGATGCCGTTTTTGCGTTTGAAAAACTCCGCGCTCACATGGAGAGTGGCATTCCCGTTTCAATCGGAGGCGTTGATTGCGAGGACTTCAATGCAGCTTTCGCCGAGGCTATTCGCGCTTCGCGCTCCGGGGATTTCGATGAGGAAGTTCATCCTAAAGCTATCGTAGAGGCTTTTCGCATCCTTGAGGCCGAGCGCAGCAAGCCCATTGATGTAGTGCAGGACCGCAAGCCTTATGATGGCTTTCGTGGCCGTACCGTCAACCCTCAAGAAGGGGATGTAATTTCTACGAACAATCTGCGAGCCAGCTACACATGCGATGGTAATCGGGTTGTGGAACTCGCTGAGGACTACTCTTTCGTTGTTGAGGCAGCTCTCGAAACGTATGTTCCTAAAGGCGGCAAGATTGTGTTGAGCCATACAACGATACTTCTGCGCCCTATTCGCGTAAGTTCCGGAAACGTTACTTACGATCCCGCATTCAAACAAATATACGCCATTATCGGGCAGGGCCAAAACGTAAACGGTGTGCGTGTTGTCGCTCAAGTTAAACGGCTTTGGATTGGTCTGGAGTAAATCATGATTGTTTACGAAACTCTCCCACCATGCACCAAGCCGTATACGATTGAGCAACTTTTGCCGCATAGTCACTGGCTGACATCTTGTGCCCTCGTGTCCAGCGTCGTGCAATTGAGCCACACTTTGACGGCACGACAAACATCGCGTGTTTGCTTGCTAAGGCATCCGGACGCATACGAGTCATCTGGCTTGTCGCAAATGATGTATGACGTGCAGGCTCGGATTATGCGCTGCCGCGTGGGATCCGACAAGCAGCGTGAGCATATTCAGCGTATGTTGGGCGCTAACAGTGCCGACGTATACGACATGGGCGATTTTCTTGTCACTAGAAGTGGTGCCGTAGCCCAGCGTGTCGTCAATGCTTCCTTCAACGTGTACCCTCATGTGCGTATCGGAGACAATGTGTCTGTGTATCACGAAAACAAAGGCGTCAATGGTGAGGTCGTGGATGTTTACGGGGATGCCGTTATTGTTCGCAAACATGCAGACGGTGTTGAGTTGAGCGTTAGCCGCTACGCTGTGTTCCGCATCATTATATGAAAACGGTCGTCATAGGTCGTCGTTCAGAAGTGGAGGGAAGCCATTGGGCTTCCCTTTATTCACGTCAAAAATCGACAAGGTTGTACGGTTTCTTTGCATCTTTTGGCAAGCGTAGGCTCGTAGCACAGAAGCTGCGCTTGTCGAAGTTTGTAGAGCAAGCCGCTACTGCTGTGTGGGTAGTAGACGAAGCCCTTTTTCTTGTGCGTAAGGAAGACGTGGCTTTTGCTTTGGATGCCGCTAGTGTGTTTCATCGTGCTGGCAAGCCTTTTGATATATGCTTGGTAGACGGTGATCGCATCCTCTCAGTCGTCACGGATGGAAACGTCGATTTTTAGACGCAAAAAAAAGCCCGACCTTAATTGGCCGGGCTTTTTTCTTGTGCATTTCACAGGAGTTGCTGTGCAGCAAACGCTTTGACGTTTGCGCGTGGGTCCTTGTTTGCGATGTACGTCCAGTCGTCGCGCGTGAGTTCGTCAGAGCGGCTGCGAAGCATACTGATAGCTTGCTCGTCCGGGTGCTCCAGCGTAATGAAGCTGAGGACAAACGGGGAGATACGCTGCTCTGCCTCTGCGATGGCAGCGGCTGCGCTGGCTTGGTTGCTTTCGAGCATACCAGCATCGAACAGGTTTTCGTCCGCCTGCACCGTAACGTCAGAACCGTAGTTACGATTCCATTCAGCTTGGCCTTCGGCGGTACGCATCATTTCCGCAGCATAGTCAGGATCCGCGATCTTCACCACGCCTACCTGCCAGCAGCGACGAAAATGCGGCGACGCGAGAATGTTGTCTTTCGTAGCGAACATGGTTGCATCTATCGGCACCCAGGACGCCGCCACTCGAACGACCGTTGAGCGGCCGCCCGCTTCTGGGATTGTCATGTCCACATTGCCGAGCGGCTTGGTTGCATTTATCAGCCACAGTTCCATGCCTTCCATCTTTGCTGCTTCGTTCGGAGTCAGGAATCGGCGCTGGGTCTTCGGGGTGCTCATATTTGCCTCTTGTGTATTTGGCTCGCATCGCTTCGTATTGAATGCGAGTAGTTGATAAAACGCTCCATGGCGAATTGCTATCTGCAGTTTGTTTTTGCAAGTAGTTATCGAATGTTCCGTCAAGGATGTAGTGCCACATCCACCGTTGGAAGCCGAGGGTTTTGACGTTGAGCGGGAACTCCTTTTCAAGTTTCGCAAGGTCGCCACCGCCGATACTATTGAGCTTGGCAGCACTTGTCTTTTCCTTCAAATGCGTGAAAAAGCGATCAAGGACGATAACGCTCATCACATTATCGACCGCTTCTTTTCTTCGCAAACTGACCAGGCGCGTAGAAACATCGTGGCCTTGGAACTTGAGTGCGTGAATTTCCACATCGGAGATCATCTTCTTGCCGTCAGGATCCACACGCTCGATTGCTATGCACCCTGACGGCTTCAAAGACATGGAATGGTTCTTGCAGGTTTTGACCGCACATAAGCCGTCAAACTTGTAGCTTTGCTGTAGTGGGCATGTGTTATCGCGTTCTCGCATCAATCAACAACCTTTCTGTATCGTATCCGAAAAGGAATGGTTTGACATTCAGTATCTTGCTGGCACCGAACTCACTGATGAGGCAGCTATCTGTCTCGTGATCCTCGATGCCTGCCGCTTTCGTCTTGGCATACGTTTCAATAAGTGCCGTTTTCTTTCCAGCTTGCCTATTGTATGCGTTCTTCCATGTGCCCGCAGTGATAAACTCATAATACTCCCATGAGCATTGAGTTAGAACACCGAGCATCAGACTTACAGCTTCAATCGTTTTGCCCTTGATGCCTCGAGTCTGGAAGCGCTCTGCATACAAGTGAGTGCAACCTGTTTTCTTCTTGATGCGCATGATCTCAGATTTGAATGCCTTGACGTGAGGACTTATGTCACCTTTCATGTCGCGCACGGGATATACGAGCTTCCCGAAATCAACAAGCTGTATGTCTAAGCCCTCTTTACTTCTATTTACATTTAAGCAGCACCAACCTGTATTCGTGCTACCTGGGTCTAGTCCGAGCATTTTCATGACAGTCCTCCCGATAATTGATGCTGCAAATTGGTGTGTTCATGGTAATTTTCGCACATAGGAGGCAACAATGTCAGTCATGGGATCTAGGGGACGGCATGCCCGCATACATGCTAAAAACTTCACAGGTTCGCGTGTTCAGAAGCGTTTAGACAATACTGTAGCTGCAATACAGACGCAGTTAACGAATGCGCAAATGGTGGATGCTCACCATGTTTTGTATTTCAGTCGCCATAAAGGAGCGACTGCCTGCACTTGTCGTCAAACGCCTGTCGAGGAGGGTGATCGCCCACAGGATCTCATAGTGCCGGTGGATAGCTTCGCACATGGTACGTTTACGGTTGACCACCGTGCTCCGCTGTTCGGAGAGCATGGCACAGATGTAGCCTTTGACGAGCAAATTCCTGATGAGGACGTGGATTTTGACGATAACGCGGCAAACCCCACGCTTTTTAACGGAGGCAATGGCTGCGCGTTGTGCTACAAAACAGGCACTGTTCCAGGTTATTCAATCATAGGGCATGAGCGGTTTGTTCTATGCACTCATGACATTCGCGACCTTGATGGGTACTTCATTAATAGATCGGCAGCGCCAAACGTGTTTGAACGTCAGCACCACGAAGGATTTGTGGAATTTGCTGTAGACGTGCCACTTTTCTTCAAAACAGTCTCAATATCCGTTAGAGATGGTGCAGATATTGTGACGAGTGACGTACTTACTGGTGGTCATGTCGTAAGTACGCAGGACTTCATTCATAACGCGGGAAATATAATTTTGCTGCGTGTGACGGCGGAATCATTCACTCACTTAGTCGTTTGCTTCGACATTGGTGTTGACACTCGCATCAGCCTTGCTCAGTTGAGCAGAACAACAGACTGGACACTCTTTGATACAGTGGGAAGTTTGGAAGTATCCCTCCCCATCTGGATACCAGAAGTGCAGACCGGTGACGTTATAGTGATTCCTGAAAGAGATCTTTCACTAAAGGTGACGGATGTTCCGTCGTTACGCACCGCTAGAGGTCAGCCGTTGGATTGGCGGGCCACTGTTCGGGTTCTGCAACCACAAGAGCCTCTCAAGTGGATTGCAAAAGGATTCAATCTTTTATAGTTTGGTTGCACAAGGACCAAACTCTACCTTAACGGAGGCCAATCATGGCTACGAAGAAAGTTACCAGCGCGACTCAGAAAGTCATTCGTCGCAAGAAAGACAACAGCCCTGCCGCTCAACAGCGCCGCAAGGAAGCCCGCAAGGACTACGCCAAGAACAAGAGCACGATCAAGCGTGAGCGCGCCAAAGCCGGAGCTCACCTGACAGCCAAAGAAAAAGCCATCCGCGCCGAACGTCGCGTGTTCACCGCTGCCGAGCGCAAAAAGACCGGCAGCGGCAAGGAAGCCGTCAAGCAATACCGCATCAACATGCGTAAGCTCGGCCTCCAGCCGGGTGCTGATCGCGCCGATGTGATGGCCGCTCGCAAGAAGATTCGCGAGGACATCCGCAACAAGAAACACAGTGATCGCCTAGACATGCGTGACAAGATCTCTACGCTTCGCGCCGACGTGAAGAAAAAGATCGGTGACCTGCGTTCCGCCAAGGCTGCTCGTCTGGAAAAGGCCCGTACCCCGGAAGCCAAGGCCAAGATCCGCGAAAACGTGGCCAGCGCCATTCTGAAGGCTCGTGAAGCCACCAAGAAGAAGGTGGAAACCACTCGCGCCGCCTTCACCAAGAAGTGGCCGACCAAGCCGCGTGAAGCTACCAAGGCGAAGACCACCAAGGCGAAGACCACCAAGGCTGCTCCGGCAACCACCAAGCGTGCTCCGGCAACCACCAAGCGTGCTCCGGCAACCACCAAGGCAACGACCACCAAGGCAACGACCACCAAGGCGAAGACCACCACCAAGCGTGCTCCCGCCACCAAGGCAAACAGCCGCCGTCCGAACGTTGAATAACGTTCAATAAAAAGCAGGCCTTCGGGTCTGC
>RRZU011650605.1_pt1 | contig 10610 bp, 7 predicted proteins | sample 2165561 | NCBI WGS metagenome assembly RRZU01 (sample SAMN10456909, study PRJNA506462) | wastewater metagenome | isolation source: wastewater sludge | place: USA: Moscow, Idaho | reverse complement strand
CTTGGCGACGTAGCGACCGGCGTAGGCGGCGGAGCGGTCCACCTTGGAGGGATCCTTGCCGGAGAAGGCGCCACCGCCGTGGGGGGCGGCCCCGCCGTAGGTGTCGACGATAATCTTGCGGCCGGTCAGGCCGCAGTCACCGTGCGGCCCGCCGACGACGAAGCGCCCGGTCGGGTTCACCAGGTAGCGGGTGTTGCCGGTCAACAGGTCGTGCGGAAGCACCGGCTTGATGACCTCCTCGATTACTGCTTCCGAGATCTGGGCGTGCGAGACGTCCGGGCCGTGTTGCGTGGACACAACGATGGGGTCGATCGACACCGGCCTGCCGTCGACATACTTCACGGTGAGCTGGCTCTTGGCGTCCGGGCGCAGCCACGGCAGGCGACCGTCGCGGCGCACTTCTGCCTGGCGCTGCATGATCCGGTGCGCGTAGTGGATCGGGAGCGGCATCAGCGATGCGGTTTCGTTGCAGGCGTAGCCAAACATCAGACCCTGGTCGCCGGCGCCCTGGTCGAGGTCCAGACCCTGGCCCTCGTTGACGCCTTGTGCGATATCCGGTGACTGACGGTTGATTGCTGTCAGAATGGCACAGCTCTTGTAGTCGAAGCCGATGTCGGAGTTGTCGTAGCCGATTCGGCGCACGGCCTCCTGTGCGATTTCGCGATAGTTGATGTGTGCCTGGGTGGTGATTTCGCCCGAGATGACCACCAGACCGGTCGACACCAGGGTCTCGCAAGCGACCCGCGCGGGTGGATCGTCGGCCAGGATGGCGTCAAGAATGGCATCGGAAATCTGGTCGGCGACTTTGTCGGGATGGCCTTCGGAAACCGATTCCGAAGTGAAGAGGTACTCTTTGCTCACGCTGGTTCTGCTCCAATAAAAAACCCCGAAACGGCTGCGTAGCCGGCTCCGGGGTTCGAGCAGACGACGCTTTAGCAGTATTTGGAGCCGCTTCTGCGGCTCGCTCCGCCCTGCAAGTTGTCCTGATTAACTCGGCGGATGGATAATTATAGTTTTTCCCTGGTCGAGCGGTCAAAGACTTCTCGTTGCCTGTTGCCAACTTTGCCATAAGCGAATTGCCGATTGCTTGCCCTGTTCCATCTCCTCAGCCGTCTACCCCTGTCCTGGCTGCACGCTCTCGGCGCGTTTCTTGGCTGGCTGACCTGGCTGCTCTCGCCGACCTACCGTCGGCACATGCGCGAGAACATGCTGCTGGCGCTCGGTCCGGATGAGACCCGGCGCGTGCGTGCACGGGCCATCGGCGAAGCCGGCAAGGGAGCGCTGGAACTGGCGCGAATCTGGTTGCGGCCACTCGCCGAAACTGCCGCTCGGGTGGTCAGGGTGTCAGGCTGGGAACTGGTCGAGGCGGCGACCCGCAGAGGCAAGGGAATCCTCTACCTGACGCCGCACCTGGGCTGTTTCGAAGTCACCGCGCAATACCTCTCGACGCATGCGCCGATCACGGTCCTTTACCGGCCGCCACGGCAGGCCTGGCTGCAGGCGATGATCGAGGCCGGCCGCGCACGGGCCCAGTTGCACCTGGCGGCTGCCGACCTGTCCGGGGTGCGCAGCCTGCTCAAGGCGCTGAAGCGCGGCGAAGCGGTCGGCATGCTGCCTGATCAGGCTCCGAAGACGGGCGAAGGCCGCTGGCTCGATTTCTTCGGCAAACCGGCCTACACGATGACCCTGGCGGCACGACTGGTCGACAGCGGCGCCACCGTGATCATGGTCTGGGCGGAACGGTTGCCGGGTGGAGCCGGTTACCATTTTCACCTGCAGGAAGCGACGCAGCCGATCCGCGGAACGATCGAGGAGCGCGCGCAACAGATCAATCACGAGATCGAACATCTGATACGCCAGTGCCCCGAGCAGTATCTCTGGGGATACAACCGTTACAAGCGGCGGCGAGGCAGCGACGCACAACCAGTCCAGGAACTCGGCGGGCAGGCGTGAGCAGACCTGGCTGCGGGTGCTCGCCGGACGTCATCGGTGCGACAAGACATTGATGCCGATCGCCTTCTGTCTGTACAAATACTTTCCTTTCGGAGGACTGCAGCGCGATTTCCTGCGCATTGCCCGCGCCTGCCAGGCACGTGGCAACACCGTCCGGGTGTATACGCTGGAATGGCGTGGCGACATCCCCGCGGGATTCGAGGTGGTGCTGGTGCCGGTCCGAGCGCTAACCAATCATCGCCGCTATGCGAAATTCAGCGCCTGGGTGGCGAGTCATCTGGCAGCCCATCCAGCCGGTCGGGTCGTCGGCTTCAACAAGATGCCAGGTCTCGACGCTTATTTTGCTGCCGACGCCTGTTACGAAGACAAGGCGCGCACGCTGCGCAACCCGCTCTACCGCCAGTCGGCACGCTATCGCCATTTTTCGGCTTACGAGCTGGCAGTTTTCGGAGCACAGAGCCGAACCGAGATTTTGCTGATTTCCCCTCTGCAAAAGCCACTGTTCCAGAAGTATTACGGCACCCCCGAGCAACGCTTTCACCTGTTGCCACCGGGAATCGCACTTGATCGGCGGGCACCGGCGAACGCTGCGGAGATGCGTGCGGAGTTCCGCCGCGAGTTCGGGCTGCAAGAGGGAGATCTGCTGCTGTTGCAGATCGGCTCCGGCTTCAAGACCAAAGGGCTGGATCGCAGCCTGCAGGCACTGGCAGCCTTGCTGCCGGTGCTGCGCTGCCGCTGTCGGCTGATCGCCATCGGTGACGACGATCCGACCCTGTTCCGCGGCCAGGCACGCGCGCTGGGACTCGCCGATCGCGTCAGGATCCTCGCCGGACGCAGCGACATCCAGCGTTTTCTACTTGGCGCCGATCTGCTCATCCATCCGGCGTACAACGAAAACACCGGCACGGTTCTCCTCGAAGCGATGGTTGCCGGCTTGCCGGTATTGACCACGGCAGTCTGCGGTTATGCGCATTACATCGCCGAGGCCGACGCCGGCCTGGTGGTTCCCGAACCTTTTGAACAGGCGCGTCTCGACCAGTTCCTGGCGCGCATGCTCAACGACGAACCGGCGCGTCTGCGTTGGCACAACAACGGCCTCGCTTATGCAGAGGATGCCGACATCTACGGCAACGCCGAAGTTGCGGCCGACCTAATCCTCAAAGAGCGCCAGTGAGTACCAGCGAGCTGGTGATCGACGAGCCCTTTCGCTCGCTGTGGGCAGGGCAGGATCCTTTCGTCGCCGTCGAGGCGCTGCAAGGCGAGGTATTTCGGGAACTGGAGGCGCGCCGTACCTTGCGTACCGAAGTTGCCGGCCGCGGCTACTTCGTGAAGATCCATCGCGGCAGCGGCTGGCTGGAGATTCTCAAGAACGTCCTCTCGCTACGCGCACCCGTCCTCGGTGCGCGCAACGAGTGGCAGGCGATCCAGCGGCTGCGTGAGCTTGGCGTCGATAGCATGCGCGCCGTTGCCTTCGGTCAGCGTGGCAGCAATCCGGCCAGACAATCTTCGTTCATCGTTACCGAGGAACTGGCGCCAAGCGTCAGCCTGGAGGACTATGCGCTGGACTGGAAAAAGAATCCACCCCCGGTTCGCCTGAAGCGTGCGCTGATCACCGGCGTCGCCGAGGCGGCGCGGAAAATGCACCAGGGTGGCGTAAACCATCGTGACTTCTATATCTGCCATTTTCTGCTGCATCTCGATCCGCCGCCGACACCGGAAAGCCTTCGATTGTCGCTGATCGACCTGCATCGCGCCCAGCTCAGAGCCAGAACGCCACGACGCTGGCGCGACAAGGACCTCGCCGCGCTGTATTTCTCGGTACTCGATGTTCCGCTGACCAGGCGTGATCTGTTGCGTTTTCTGACGGTGTATTTTGCCCGGCCGCTGCGGCTGTTGCTGCGCGAGGAAGCGCCGCTGCTCTCCTACCTGGCGCGCGAGCGCCGACGCTTGCGGGCGCGTTTTGCACGCAAGTCGGCCGCCGGTGAGATGAACTGATCGGCTGATCACGGAATCGCCACAGGCCAAGCGCTGGCCCGCTTCGACGACACCCATCGCGTCTTTTCCCTCGCTGACGAGTTGCCCCAAGCGGTGCCGCCGTCTGGCAATTTCCCCAATTCATTAATACCCTTAGCATCTGATTCTGTTACCATCCCTGGCGGCCGAAAGGATCCACACTCGTTCTGATTGACCCTTTTTCCGATCCAGCAACCCAGCCCACAGATCTCGCCATGAAGAAATCCGAGCCAGTCGATCCCCTTCACGAACAGGCGTATTACCTGGATACCTGCAAGCGGTTCGACCGCGCCGAGGTGGCCAGCGAGTACCGGGCGCGCAAGAACGTGTTCACCAGCCGCAACCGGCGCGAATGGCAGTGCATCGAAAAGGCCCTGGCCGGCATCGCCGCGGGGGCCGAGGTGCTCGACCTCCCCTGCGGCAGCGGGCGGCTGGAACCTCTGCTGGAAAAGCGCGGCTACCGGGTCACTGCGGCGGACTACTCCGGCCACATGGTGACCACCGCCAGGACGGCCTACCTGGAGAGCACCCACCAGCTCGAACTCCCGGAGCACATGCGTTTCATGCAGCAGGACGTGATGCAGATGAGTTTCGCCGATGGCGAGTTCGACGCGGTGATCTGCAACCGCCTGCTCCACCATTACCCTACCGCCGGCCTGCGCCAGCAGGCGCTGCGGGAATGCAAGCGCGTCTCGCGGGGAATCCTGGTAATCTCCTACTTCTCCAACCTGTCCCTTTCGGCGCTGCGCTTCCACATGAAGTACCGCATCAAGTCCCGGACGCCCACCGACCGGGTTCCGATCTGGTTCCGGGTGTTGCAGGAGGACCTGAACGCGGTGGAGTTGCGTTGCACGGGCAGCTACCCGGTACGCTACGGGCTTTCCCCCCAGACCTACCTACGCCTGGAGCGACGTTGAGCCGACCCCCGCCAGGACGTGGGTCGTTGTAGACAGGTGACTCCGCACCCTTGCTGCGATGCTGGCCAACCCATTGGTTTTCGATTCACCCTGCGCAGCGCGCAGGGTGATCCCGCGTTGTCCTGGCATGGAGGGCATGCTTTGCTTCCTCTGTTTTTCGATCTGGCGCTGCTGCATGATGGGCAGCAGCGCGATGCAGGGCGGGCAGTAGACCTCGCCGCGCGGCATACGTGATTGACTGGTCCCTGAATCCCGAATACGCCACCGGTGAAGTGGGCGCCCTGTTCGGCGATATCGAGCGCGTCTTTGCCCTCACGGGCGAACTGATTACCCACGATTCGCTATGTCGGGTGCTGCGCGTCACGGTGGGCAACAAACGCTACTACGTCAAACGCTACAGCGGCACCGGCAAGAACCGCCGGCGCCGATGGTTCGGCCTGCGTCGCTGGCTTGGCCCACCGCGGGTGCGCGCGGAATGGCAGAATCTGCTGGCTTTCCGGGCCTGGGGAGTCCCGACGGCGACGCTGGTTGCCTACGGCCTCGAGCGGCGCAGCGGAGCTTTTACGCGTGGAGCGCTGGTGACCGAGGAAATTCCCGATACCATGGATCTGGCGCAGATCAACTACCTCAACGATCCACGACTGGCCGATCGCTACTGGGTTGCCCGGGTCTCCCGACAGGTCGCCGACATCGCGCGAACCCTGCACGCGGCGCGCTTTGCCCACAACGACCTGAAGTGGCGCAACCTTCTGGTCGATGGCGAAGCGACGGTGTATCTGATCGATTGTCCCAGCGGCGGCCATTATCGCGGCGCGGTTCTCGATTACCGGATCATCAAGGATCTCGCCTGCCTCGACCTGTGGGCCAGGCAACGACTATCGCGCAGCCAGCGCTTGCGTTTCTATCTGGATTACACGCAGCAGCCCCGGTTGACCGACCAGGATCGCCAGCGAATCCGGAAGATCGTCCGTTTTTTCCATGGCCGCGCGCTACCGCCCTGGCTTGCCGATTCGGCCCATCCCTGATTGACCGACGATGAGCCTGGACGAACTGGCCCTGGCCAGCACCCTGCAGGCCGCCGGACGGAATCCGCAGCTGCCGTTTCGCGTCGCTCTCGCCGATGGCCGCCAGCTGCGCATGTTCCGCCTGTTGCGCGTGCTGCCGGGCAAGCGCCTGGTTGGCGAGGCGACCCTGGGAGACCGCCGGGTGCTGGCCAAGCTCTTTGTTGGTCGCCATTGCGAAAAGCACTGGCGACAGGAACGGGCAGGCCTCGAGGAACTCGTCCTGGCCGCTGTGCCGACCCCTCCGCTGGTGGCCGCGATGGCGCTGGCCGGTGGCGGCTACGCCCTGCTGACCGACTTTCTCGATAGCGCCGAGAGTCTGGCCGAGTGCTGGGCACGCCTCGCCGGGCGCCCGCCCGGAGATGCCCAAGCGCTGTCGACCCTGGCTCCGGCGCTGACCATGGTTGGCCGCCTGCACGCCGCCGGATTGGTACACGAAGACCTGCACCTCGGCAACTTTCTGCGCCATGACGGATCTCTGCTGATCATCGACGGTGATGCCGTGCGCGTTGTCAGCTTGGGACAGGCGTTGTCGTTGGAGCGCGCCTGTGCGAATCTGGCGGTGCTGCTGGCGCAGTTGCCGCCGGCGTGGGACGAACATTTGCCGACGCTGCTGCCGGCCTATCTTGCCGGGGCGGGCAACGTTCTGTTCGCGATGTCAGTCTTGCGTGCGCAGATCACGCGTGTCAGAGCGTGGCGCCTCGGAGACTTTCTCGCCAAGACAGTTCGCGACTGCACGCTGTTCGCCGTCGAGCGCAGCACTAGCCGCTTCAGCACGGTGTTGCGCCAGGAATCCGCAGCCCTGGCACCTTTGCTGGCTGCGCCCGACAACGCCATCGAGCGTGGCCTGGTGCTCAAGGACGGTGGCACCAGCACGGTTGCCCGAGTGGTCGTCAATGACCACGTGCTGCTGGTCAAACGCTACAACCTCAAGAGCCTGGGCCACGCGCTCGGCCGCCTGTGGCGTCCGAGTCGGGCCTGGCATTCCTGGCGGGAAGGGCACCGCTTGCAGTTTCTCGGCATTCCGACGCCGCAACCGCTGGCGCTGATCGAGGAACGCGTGGGACCACTGCGGCGGCGGGGCTGGTTGATCTGCGAGTTCTGCCCAGGGCCGAATCTGCTGGTTCACCTGTCGGCCGACCGTGAACCGCCCGCCGCCGAGGCGCGGGCGATGATCCGCCTGTTCGAGACCATGCATCGCCAGCAGATCAGCCATGGCGACCTCAAGGCGATGAATCTGCTGTGGTATGGCGAGCGCGTGCTGCTCATCGATCTCGATAGCGTCGTTCAGCATCGCTCGCTGGCTGCCCATGCGCGCGCCTGGCAACGGGATCGCGCACGCCTGCTGCGCAACTGGCCGTCGGCTTCGCTTCTCCATCGCTGGCTTGACGAGCACTTGCCAGCCGCCTGAGGCGGCACTGCTGGCGCCTGCCACTTCAGGCGGCGGCGTCGGTTGCTTCGTCGCTGAACTGCATCGCGTGCAGCCGCGCATAGTAGCCGTTGGCCGCCAGCAACTCGTTGTGGGTGCCGCGTTCGACGATACGCCCCTGCTCAATGACCAGGATCAGGTCGGCTTTTTCGAAGGTCGACAGGCGGTGGGCAATGACCAGGGTGGTTCGTCCAGCCATGGCCTGGTCGAGGGCACTCTGAATGTGACGTTCCGATTCGGTGTCGAGTGCCGAAGTCGCCTCATCGAGGATCAGGATCGGCGCATCCTTGAGCAGCGCCCGCGCAATGGCCAGACGCTGGCGCTGCCCACCGGAAAGCATCACGCCGTTTTCACCGATCAGGGTGTCGAAGCCAGCTGGCATACGCTCGATGAACTCGCTGGCAAAGGCCGCCTCGGCCGCTTTCTCGATCGCTGCCCGGGGTGCCGTCGACAGGTCGCCATAAGCGATGTTGCTGGCCACCGTGTCGTTGAACAGCACTACCTGCTGCGTCACCAGCGCGATGTGCTGGCGCAGGTTGCGCAGGGTGTAGTCCTCGACATCGACGCCGTCGATCAGGATCTGGCCGGAATCGTGGTTGTAGAAGCGGGGAATCAGATTGGCCAGCGTCGACTTGCCGCTACCCGAACGTCCGACCAGCGCGACCATCTGTCCGGGTTCGACCGAGAAACTGACGTTGTCGAGCACTTTTTGCGTACTGCCGGCATAGACGAAGGAGAGATCCTGGATCTGCAGCCGGCCGCTGACCCGATCCCGTTCAACTGTGCCGTGATCCGGCTCTGGCGTCTCGTCGAGCTGGGCAAAGATGCTCTCCGCCCCCGCCAGCCCTTTCTGGATCGTTGCGCTGACTTCGGAAATCTGGCGAATCGGCTTGGGCAACATGCCCGCTGCGGTGATGTAGGCGACCAGGTCGCCGGCTGACGAATCGCCGCGCAGCAACAGCACCAGCGTCAGCAGCGCCGCCATCGTGCTGAAGGTGACGAATTGCAGCGCCGGTGTGTAGCTCGCCATGGTCTTGACCATGCGCAACTGCTTGGCCGTGTTGTCTGCGCTGGCAGCGCGAAAGCGGGCCGATTCGTAGGTCTCGCCGCCAAAACTGCGCACCACCCGGTAGCCCTGAATGGATTCGGACGCCACATGCGTGAGGTCACCCATCGCGGTCTGGATCTTTCTGCTCTGCTTGCGAAACTTCCGGCTCGCCCGACTGACCATCAGAGCGATGACTGGCAGGACCGCGACCATGACCAGCGTCAGTTGCCAGTTCATCCACAGCAGATAGCCGAACAGGAAGACGACCGTCAGACCTTCGCGAATGACGACCTTGATCGCATCGGTCGCCGCACCGGTGACCATCGTCACGTCGTAGGTGATGCGCGAGATCAGATGGCCCGAGTTCTGCTGGTCGAAATAGACATTCGGCAGGCGCAACAGGCTGTCGAAAAGGGCGCGCCGCAGGTCGTCGATGAGACCCAACGAAACCCTCGTCAGATAGTAGGTGCCGAGAAAGGAGCCGATTCCCTGCCAGGTGACGACAATCACCAACAGCAGGGGCATGCCATAGATCGGGTCAATCTTGCCGAGCAGCGGCATTGCCAGTTGGGTCGCGCCTTTGGGGGCACTCAGTCCGTCGATGAAGTGCTTGAGAATCGCGGCCATCATCGGCGGTGCCGATGCGAAAATCAGATAGCCAAGCAGGCTGATCAGGAACAGGCCGACGAACGGTCGCACATAGCCCAACAGCCGAAGATAGATGCGCAATGAGGAAACGGGCAGTTGGTTCGCAGGGGACATTCGTGGGCGCTGCCGGGAATTCTGACGCCCGAGTGTAACACGCGGCCCTGATCACCTTCCTGTCCGGCCAGGCTAACGGTCATGGCGATTCCAGACACCCCCGATGATGAAAGCCATGACCGTTCCCTCACCCCCAACCCCTCTCCCACAAACGGGCGAGGGGAGGTTCGTGAGTCGCTGACGCGACTTTCACATTAAACACGGGGAAAGCGATGGTCGATTGGCGGAGCGGCCGGCGGTTGAACGCCGCCATTTACCGGGTCCGGCCCGTCTGCTTGCCCGACACGCGCCACCCGGCGGTGCGGCGAGTGGTGCAATCGCGTGCAAGCTTCCGGAAGGCCGGCCCTCCCGGAGTTTCCTTCAGTCGAGTCCGACCGGTGCTCCCTGGTAACTTGCGGTCACAGTGTCTCCGATTTCGCGCGACGGGACGAGGGAACTAGTGCACACCGGTTGCGGTTTTCCTGCCGGGCGTACTGGTGCAGGGCTCGCTGCTACAGGCGGGTCGCAGCGCCGCCGGCAGAGATCCCGCGCCGTGGTTCAAGGTCGGCAGTGCGGCAGACTCGACGGCCGGCATGCCCGGCTTCGGCGCTAGTCCTCGGACTTGCTGCTCTGGTCCACCGGCGGTCCCGGCTCCAGTTCGGCAGGAGCGTTTTCCTGATAGAACACCTCCTGGGCCGGACCCTTGCCCCCGCTGTGCGAAGAAGCGACGGCGACGACGCCCTCAGGAGCCGGCAGGAACGACTCGGGAGTGTCCTTCAGCGCTTTGGCCATATAGCCGATCCAGGTCGGCAGCGCCGCCGTGCCGCCGGTCTCGCCAGCGCCCAGGTTGCGTGGGTGATCAAAGCCGATCCACGAACAGCCGACGACGGTCTGCTGATAACCGCAGAACCAGGCATCCACGTGTTCGTTGGTCGTCCCGGTCTTGCCTGCGAGATCCTTGCGCTTCAGGGTCGCCGAAGCGCGGGCAGCCGTTCCATAGATCGTCACATCGCGCAACATGCTGTCCATCAGGTAAGCGTTGCGTGGATCGATCGCGCGCAGGCTTTCGTCGCCGGCAGTGATCGGCTCTGCGCGGGCCAGTACCTGTTTCTTGTCGTCCTGTATCTCGCGCACGATGTAGGGCCGAATGCGGTAGCCGCCATTGGCAAAAACGGCGTAGGCGGTGACCATTTCCCAGGGCGTCACCGAGCCTGCGCCCAGAGCCATGGTCAGGTAGGGCGGGTGTCGGTTCGCCTCGAAGCCGAAACGGGTAACGTAGTCCTGCACAAAACGAACGCCGCTGGCCTGCAGGAGCCGGATGGAAACCATGTTTTTCGACTTGGCCAGCGCCGTCCGCGTGCTCATCGGACCCTCATACCGGCCGTCGTAGTTTTCTGGCTCCCTGGCCTGGCTACCGGTCACGGTAGCCGGAAAACTGATTGGTTCGT
>RRZU012796590.1_pt1 | contig 10611 bp, 11 predicted proteins | sample 2165561 | NCBI WGS metagenome assembly RRZU01 (sample SAMN10456909, study PRJNA506462) | wastewater metagenome | isolation source: wastewater sludge | place: USA: Moscow, Idaho | reverse complement strand
TGCCCTGCATCAGCATGTCCAGCTGGCCCTGAATCGCCGCCTCGACCTCACTGTCCAGGGCGCTTGTCGCCTCGTCCAGCACAAGGATCGGCGCGTCTTTCAGCAGCACGCGGGCAATGGCGATGCGCTGGCGCTGGCCGCCCGACAGCTTGACGCCGCGTTCGCCGACATGCGCATCCAGCCCGCGCCGCCCCTGCGAATCGGTCAGGGTGCCGATGAAGCCGGCCTCGGCCAGTTCGGCGGCGCGCAGGATCTCGGCCTCGGACGCATCGGGGCGGCCATAGGCGATATTGTCGCGGATCGAGCGATGCAGCAGCGAGGTATCCTGCGTCACCACCCCGATGGCCGCACGCAGCGATTCCTGCGTCACCTGCGCGATATCCTGCCCGTCGATCAGGATGCGCCCCGATTCCAGATCGTGAAAGCGCAGCATCAGGTTCACCAGCGTCGACTTGCCCGCGCCCGAGCGCCCGACAAGGCCGATCTTCTCGCCCGGCGCGATGGTCAGGCTAAGGTCGTCCAGCACCGCACCGCGCCCGGGCCGCGCCACCTCGCCATAGCGAAAGGTGACGCGGTCGAAATCGACGCCGCCGCGGTCGGTCTTCAGCACCGCCGCGCCGCGCGCATCCGTCACCATCCGCGGCAGCGCCAATGAGCCGATGCCGTCGCGCACCGTGCCGATATTCTCGAACAGGCCGGCGAATTCCCACATGATCCAGTGCGACATGTTGCCCAGCCGCAGCGCCAGCGGCACGGCGACGGCAACGGCGCCCACCTCGACCTTGCCCGAGGTCCACAGCCACAGCCCCAGCGCCGTCACGCTGAAGGTCAGAGCCGAGTTCAGCGTCGACAGCAGGATGTTCTGCACCGACGCAAGCCGCATCTGCCCATGCACCGTGGTCAGAAAGTTTTCCATGCTTTCGCGGACATAGGCCTCTTCGCGGGAACTGTGCGAGAACAGCTTCACCGTCGAGATATTGGTATAGCTGTCCACCACGCGCCCGGTCATCACCGCGCGCGCGTCGGCCTGCGCCTCGGAGATGTGGGCGATGCGCGGGATGATCCACCACAAAAGCAGCCCGTAAAGGATGCCCCAGCCCAGAAAGGGCAGCGCCAGCCAGCCATCGGTCGAGGCGGCAAGGATCAGCGCGCCGATGAAATAGACGCTGACATAGACCAGCACATCCATGAACTTCATCGCGACTTCGCGCACCGCCAGCGCGGTCTGCATCAGCTTGGTGGCGATGCGGCCGGCGAATTCGTCCTGGAAATAGCTCATCGACTGGCGCAGCAGATAGCGATGCGCCTGCCAGCGGATGCGCTGCGGCATGTTGCCCATCAGCGTCTGGTGCATGATCAGCGAGAACAGCACCTGCAAGACCGGCAAGCCGATCATCAGGATCGCGCCCATGACCACCAGCCGGCTGCCCTCGGCGGCCCAGAAGCCGCTGCGGTCAGCCCCCGACAGGCGGTCCACAAGCTGGCCCAGATAGCCGAACAGCACCACCTCGGCCACGGCGATCATGGCCGAACAGGCGGCCATCGCCAGCATGTAGCCCTTGGCCCCGCGCGAGAAGTGCAGGATGAAACGCCACAGCCCCGAAGGCGGCATCTGCGGCGGATCGGCGGGATAGGGGTCAAGCCGCTGCTCGAACCAGCGAAACATCGTGAAACCTCGGAAAGATCAGGACGGGCGGGACGCAAGAAGGTGGTCCCGCGCATCGCCGCTGTCAAGGCAGCACCCCCGCTGCAACGTCAGGGCGTATTACAGATAGCGCGTTTCCGGCGCCGGGCGTGCCCAGTCGTCATGCGCGCCATCGGCATAAAAGACCGGCGCGGCGGCCAGTTCGGCCTCGGGGATATCGTCCAGCGCACCAACGCAGACCATGACGAAGCGGCCGCCCAGCTCGGGCAGGTTTCCCTCGGTCCAGAGGCGGGTGCCGCAGCGGGCGCAAAAGCGGTGATGCATGTCCAGCCCGTCGTCCTGGCTGCGCGGGGTTTCCGCCAGCGCATCGGCGCCGCGGATCAGGTGCAGGCTGGCAGGCTCGGGCAGGCGCATTTCCCAATAGCGCATCTTGCGGCAAAAGCGGCAGTTGCAGCGCATGGTGCCCTGCGAAAGGTCGCCCTCGGCCCGAAAGGCGACCGCGCCGCAAAAGCAGGATCCGTGCAGGCTGGTCATGGCATGTCCCCGTTCAAGCGCCGCGGGGCATCGCGGCCTGTTCGACGATGGCACATGCCTGCTGACAGATCGCGTCAGCAGCGGCCATGCAGGCAGCGCGCCGTGTCAGAACGCCTTGAACGTGATCGTCGTCAGCGTGCGCGAGATGCCGGGGATGTCGAACAGGTTCTGCGACAGGTAATGGCCGACGTCCTGATCCTCGGGGATATAGACCTTGGCCATCAGGTCGTATTCGCCCGAGGTCGAGTAAAGCTCGCTGACGATCTCGCGGTCATAGATGGCGTCGGCGACCTCATAGGTCTTGCCGGGCGTGCAACGGAACTGGACGAAAACCGGGCGCATGGCGTGCCTCTCCTGACCTGAATTCGGGCGTCGTATCGGGCCGCAGCCTAGACCGGCTGCGCCTCGCGGGTCCAGTCCCCGCGCGCCAGCCCGCGCCAGAAGCGCCGCATCAGCAGCGCCGCCGCGACCGTCAGCCCCGAGACAAGGCCCAGCCACAGCCCCGCCGGCCCGATCCCGGCGACGAAGGCCAGCCCATAGGCGACCGGCATCCCGATCAGCCAATAGCTGATGGCGGCAATGATCATCGGCACGCGCGTGTCCTGCACGCCCCGCAGCATCCCCAGCCCGATGACCTGCATGGCGTCGGTCAACTGGAACAGCGCGGCATAGAACATCAGCCCGGTGGCGATGGCGACCAGCGCCGGGGTCTCGGGGTCGCCGGCGTCAAGGTAAAGCCCGACAAGCTGGCCCGGAAACAGCACGAAGACCGTCACCGCCAGCAGCGCCACCGCCAGCGACACCGCCATCACCGTCACCCCGGCATCGCGCATCCAGCGCGCATCGCCGCGGCCCTTGGCCTGCCCGACGCGGATGGTCGCGGCATTCGACATGCCCAGATGCACCATGAACGTGATCGAGGCCAGTTGCAGCGCGATGCCATGCGCCGCAAGCGGCACCGTCCCGATCCAGCCCATCATCACGTTCGAGGCGACGAAAAGACCGCCCTCGGCCACCATGGTCAGGCCGATGGGCAGGCCCAGCAGGAAGACGGCCTTCAGCTCGGCCTTGTCGACGCGCCAGAAGCGCTGGAACAGGTGATATTTGCGCGCCGCCGGCAGCCATGCCGCATAGCCGACCAGCAGGACCAGTTGCAGCACCTGCACCGAGACCGAGGCGATGGCCGCGCCGCGCACGCCCAGTTCCGGCGCGCCAAGGTTGCCGAAGATCAGCACCCAGTTCAGGAACACGTTCACCGGCAGCCCGGCCAGCGTGATCCACAGGACGACCTGCGTGCGCTCCATCGCGGCCAGATAGCTGTTCAGCGTCAGCGCGCACAGCACCGGCAACAGGCCGAAGCCCGCGATGCGCAGATAGTCCTGCGCCAGTGCGGCGACGACCGGCTCTTGCCCGATGGCCAGCAGGATCGGCTGCGAAAACCACATCAGCGGCGTGACCAGCAGCGGGTAAAAGATCGACAGCCACAGCGCCATCCGGGTCGAGCGGCGCACCTCGACCTGGTCATCGCGGGCGATGGCTGCGGCAATCAGCCCCATCACACCGATGCCGAACCCCATGCCAAGAAAGAACAGGATGTGAAAGAACGAGGTGGCGATGACCAGCGCCGCCAGTTCCTCGACCCCGTACCAGCCGACCATGACGGTATCGGCGACGCCAATGGCCATGCGCGCAAGGTGGCTGCCGACCAGCGGCAGACCCAGCGCAAGCGTGGCGCGCAGATGCGGGGCATAACGGGCGAAGTCCATCGCCCTGCAATATCGCCAGCCACAGGCAGAAGGCAAGCAGGCGGGTGGGGCAAGCCGCGCCCGGCAGGCGCGACAGTTTTCCGCTGCACCGTTTCCGTCTGCGGCCTTTCTTTGCGGCCCCTTCCGCCCTATATCCAGACCGTCCGGCTGAAAGGGAACCCATGTCCGAACGAGCGATGCGCCGCCTGTCCTTTTTCCTGCTGATGGGGCTGACGCTTTACGCCGCATTCGCGGGCGCGGCGTAAGGGTCGCGCCATGGCAAAACGCTTTGGCGGCAGGTTCTCGCCGCAGTCGCAACCGCAGGACAGCGGCCAGCCCGCCCCCATGTCCCAGCCCGCCCCCCGCCCCCATCCCGGCGAGATGCGCCACCCGCTGGAATCGCGCACGCGTTGGGTCACCATCATGGCGATCCCCTTCCTGATCAGCGCCTTCTGGCAAAGCCCGGCCGGGCTTGCCGTGCATCTGGCCGCCCTCGGCGCCAGCGCCGCCGGCATGTGGATGACGCGCGAGGGGTTGCAGGCGCAGGCCGCCTATGACACGCGCCGCGTCGCCCGCCGCCCGGCGATCCCGCGCAAGCTGTTCGGCGGCATCCTGACCGGGCTGGGCCTTGCCGTCGGCGCCTATGTCCCGGGCGCCGAAATCGGCGCCGGCATCATCGGCGTCGCGGGCGCGCTGCTGCATTGGCTGGCCTTTGGCCCCGACCCCATGCGCGACAAGGGCATGGAGGGCGTCGACAGCTTCCAGCAGGACCGCGCCCAACGCATCGTGGCCGAGGGCGAGGCGCATCTGAAAGCCATGCAGGACGCCATCCTGCGCACCGGCGACCGCCGGCTTGAGGCGCGCGTCGCCATGTTCGCCGCCACCGCCCGCGACCTGTTCGCCCGGGTCGAGGAAGACCCCGACGACATCGCCGCCGCCCGCCGCTATCTGGGCGTCTATCTGCAAGGCGCCCGCGACGCGACGGTAAAGTTCGCGGACCTCTATGCGCAGACGCACGATACCCGCGCGCGGCAGGATTACGAAAGCCTGCTGAACGACCTTGAGACCGAGTTCGCCGCCCGCACCCGCAAGCTGATCGAGGGCGGCCGCACCGATCTGGATATCGAGATCGGCGTTTTGCGCGACCGGCTTGCGCGCGAAGGCGTGCGGCCAAACGCCGCGCCGGGGTCCGCACCGAAACCCGCACAGAGTCCCGCACAAAAACCCGCCTCGCCGGCGGAACTGGAACGCCCGATGACGCTGGACGATCTGCTGATCCCGCGCGACGGCGAAAAGCAGCGCCGCTGAGACCAGAACCGCCATGCCCCGTTTCGCCCTGCTGATCGAATATGACGGCGGCCCCTTTGCCGGCTGGCAGGCGCAGGCCGACCAGCCCAGCGTGCAGGGCAGCATCGAATCGGCGCTGGCACGCCTTGACCCCGGCTTCAGGTCGGGGGCGCGCATCGCCGCTGCCGGGCGCACCGATGCCGGCGTCCATGCCACGGGTCAGGTCGCCCATGCCGATCTGATCCGCGACTGGGACCCCTTCCGCCTGTCCGAGGCGCTGAACTGGCACCTGAAACCCGCCCCCGTCGCCGTCCTTGCCGCGGCGCGTGTCGATGACGATTTCCACGCCCGCTTCTCGGCGCTGGAACGGCGCTATCTGTTCCGGCTGGTCGCCCGGCGCGCGCCCGTCACCCATGATCGCGGCAATGTCTGGCAGGTGCTGAACACGCTGGACACAGAGGCGATGCGCGCCGGTGCCGCGCATCTGGTCGGGCGGCACGACTTTACGACCTTCCGCTCGACCATGTGCCAGTCGGCCAGCCCGGTAAAGACGCTGGACGAGATCGCGATTGATGAAATCGCCATCCCGCAGGGCCGCGAATACCGCTTTTCGCTGCGGGCGCGGTCGTTTCTGCATAATCAGGTGCGCTCGATCGTGGGCACGCTGGAGCGTGTGGGCGCCGGATCATGGCCGCCCGACCGTGTGGCCGAGGCGCTGGCGGCGCGCGACCGCGCGGCCTGTGGGCCGGTCTGTCCGCCGCAGGGGCTGTATCTGACGGGGGTGGGCTATCCGCAGGATCCCTTCGCGGGATAGGCGCAGCTATTCGGCGGGGACGTGAAGGCGGCGCTGCTCGTCCTGAATGCTCATCGGGCGCTGGTCGGTCGGCACGCGGCGGCGGCAACGGCCCTGCCAGTTCGGAATCGCCACGGTCATCAGCGTGTGCATGATGATCCACAGGTCCACGCGCAGGCTGCGGCGGCGCTGATAGATCAGGTCAAGGCGCAGCTTGGTGGGCAGGCAACGGCGGTAATAGGCGGCCTCGGTCGCCTCGGCCGTGCGGCACTGGGCCATGATGCGGTCTTCATGCGCGTGATAGATCATCGTCGCAAGGCCGGTCACGCCGGGACGGTTCTTCAGCACCTGCGCATAAAGCGCGGGGAAGCGCTCGACATATTCGCGCAAGGGCGGGCGCGGGCCGACAAAGCTCATGTCGCCGCGCAGGATGTTGAAAAGCTGCGGCAATTCGTCGATGCGCGTGCGGCGCAGGATGCGGCCCACGCGGGTGATGCGCCAATGCTTGTGCGCGCCGGTGGCGCCGGAATCGTCATCCTCGCGCAGCATGGTGCGGAATTTCAGCAGGTCGAACTGCTCACCCGGCGCACGCATCCGCGGCGCGACATAGAACAGCGGCCGCCCCTGCGTCACCAGCAGCGTCACCATGACCAGCACGATCACGAAAGACAGCGGCACCAGCAGGATCAGGGCGAATACGATATCGAAGGCGCGCTTGCCAAAGGTCATGCCGACGCGGTCGACCTTGTGTTCGCCTGCCAGCCACTCCAGCCCCTTGGCGGGCAGCGACGCCAGCTCATGGCGATCGGCACTGTCCAAATCGTGGTGGATTGTCACAGCCCCGTCCCGTGTTATCGCAATTGATTCAATTTTTTCGCCGTAACATGACGCGGAGAAAATGGAAACATCCACAAGCCCGAATCGGCGCAAGGGTTGCGCGACCGTGTCCTTTCGGCCAGTCTTTGCCCATCGCACGGTTGACGGTGGGGAAGAATGCGGAAATTTCTGGTTGTGCTGGACGATTCTCGCGAAAGCTTGAACGCGATCCGCTACGCCGCGATGCGGGCGGCCAGGACCGGCGGCGGCGTTCAGGTGCTGGCGGTCATTCCCGCGACCTCGATCCAGCACGGATTCGGCGTGGCCGACGTCATGCGCGCCGAGGCCTATGACCGGATCGAGGCCCATTTCGAGGTTTTCGCCAAATGGATGCGCGACCGCCCCGGCGTGAACCCCGAACTTGTCGTGCGCGAGGGCGAACCGGGCGCCGAGCTGCTGGCCCAGATCCATGCCGACCCGGAAATCGGCGTCGTCGTGCTGGCCGCCTCGCTTGAGACGACCGGCCCCGGCCCCCTGGTCACCCGGCTTCTGCGCGAGGTGGCGACGCTGCCCTGCCCCATCACCATCGTGCCCGGCGACATCTCGCGCGAGCGGCTGGAACAGGTGACCTGAGCCCCGCCCCAGGCCCCGTCCCGGCCGGCGTGGCGCGGTGTCGCGGGCAGCCTTTGGCTTGACTTGCCCCCCCTTGAATCCCCATATCCCCACCAACCCCCATGGCAAGCTTCACGGGCAAAGGAGTCCGCAATGTTCATCCAGACCGAGACCACCCCGAACCCCGCCACGCTGAAATTCCTGCCCGGCGAGACCGTCCTTGCCAGCGGCACCGCCGACTTCCCCGAGGCCGGGGCCGCCGCGCGCAGCCCGCTTGCCGCCCGCATTTTCGCGGTGCCGGGTGTGGCGGGCGTGTTCCTCGGCTCGGATTTCGTGACCGTGACCAAGGCCGAAACTGCGGTCTGGGACCATCTGAAGCCCTCGGTCCTGGGCGCGATCATGGAGCATTACCAGTCCGGCGCCCCCGCGCTTGAGGGCGCCTCGACCGGCGGCCACAACGATCAGGACGGCCCCGATGCCGGGATCATCAGCCAGATCAAGGAACTGCTGGATACCCGCGTGCGCCCTGCCGTGGCGCAGGACGGCGGCGACATCACCTTTCACGGCTTTGACCGCGGCGTGGTCTATCTGCACATGCAGGGCGCCTGCGCCGGCTGCCCGTCCTCGACCCTGACGCTGAAAATGGGGATCGAGAACCTGCTGCGCCACTATATCCCCGAAGTGACCGAGGTCCGGCCCGTTGCCTGACCCGATTTCGCTTGGCTTCGACACATCGGCCGCGCATTGCGCGGCCGCTTTGCTGCAAGGTGACCGCCTGCTGGCCCATCGCCACGAAGATATGGCCCGCGGGCAGGCCGAACGCCTGTTCCCGCTGCTTGAGGAACTGCTGGCCGGCGCCGGCATCGGCTGGCCGGATCTGGCAGTGATCGGCTGCGGCACCGGCCCGGGGAATTTCACCGGCATCCGCATCTCGGTCGCGGCGGCGCGGGGGCTGGCGCTGTCGCTGCGCATCCCCGCCGTCGGCGTCAGCGTGACCGAGGCCATGGCCTGCGGCCTGCCCCGCCCCTGCCGCGTCATGCTGCCATCGCGCCCGGCGGGCGTGATCTGGCAGGATTTCGGCCCCGGCTTTGACGACAGCCGGCCCCGGCAGGACCTGCCCGAGGATCTGCCCCCCGGCCCGGCATGGGTCGAGCCGGTCATGCCGCTGGCCGAAGGCGTCGCCCGCATCGCGCTGGCGCGTCGCGAAGCGCCCGGCCTGCCGCGCCCGGCGCCGATCTATCTGCGTCCGGCGGATGCCGCCCCCGCCCGCGACCGCGGCCCGGTCATGCTGCCGTGACACCCGACCAGCTTGCCGCCCTGCATGCGCGCTGCTTTCCCGGCCACCCCCGCCCGTGGTCGGCGGCGGAGTTTGCCGATCTGCTGGCCAACGCGCTGAACTTCGTGCTGATCCGGCCGCAGGGCTTTCTGCTGGGCCGCGTGGTCGCCGACGAGGCAGAGCTGCTGACGCTGGCCGTCGCGCCCGAGGCCCGCCGCATGGGTCTGGCCCGCGCGCTGCTGGCGGAATTTGCGCAGGTCTCATCGGCGCGCGGCGCGCACGAGGCCTTTCTTGAGGTCGCCTCGGACAATGCCCCGGCCATCGCACTTTATACCGGAAACGGCTGGCAAGGCGCGGGAATCCGGCGCGATTATTATGCACCCGGGATCGACGCCGTGGTGATGCGCCTGCCCCTTCGACATCCCGGCGCGGCGACAGAAGCCTGTTGACGGCTTCCGGCCCATGCGCCCTAATCCCTTCATCCCGGGGCTGAATCGCCCCCGCCAAACCTGAGGTCCGACATGTCCCTGATGAAATCCCTGCTCACCGGCGCCTGCCTTTGCGTGCTGCCGCTGGCCGCGCTGGCCGATCCGGCGCTGATCTTCGATCTTGGCGGCAAGTTCGACAAATCCTTCAACGAGGCCGCCTATGCCGGGGCCGAGCGCTGGAAGGCCGAGACCGGCGGCAGCTACAAGGAACTGGAAATGCAGTCCGAGGCGCAGCGCGAACAGGCCCTGCGCCGGCTGGCCGAGACCGGCGCCAACCCCATCGTCATGACCGGCTTCGCCTTTGGCGAGGTGCTGAACAAGGTCGCCAAGGACTATCCCGACACCAAATTCGTCATCATCGACATGGTGGTGGAACAGCCCAACGTGCAGTCGGTCATCTTCTCGGAACCGCAGGGCTCGTATCTGGCGGGCATCATGGCGGCCAAGGCGTCGAAAACCGGGACGGTGGGCTTCATCGGTGGCATGGACGTGCCGCTGATCCACAAGTTCGAATGCGGCTATGCGCAGGGCGTCAAGGCCACCAACCCCGATGCCAAGGTGCTGATCAACTATACCGGCACCACGCCGGCGGCATGGAACGACCCGGTGAAGGGCGGCGAGCTGGTCAAGGCGCAGATTTCGCAAGGCGCCGACGTGATCTATGCGGCGGCCGGCGGCACCGGCATCGGTGTGCTGCAGGCGGCGGCCGATGCGGGCATCCTGTCGATCGGCGTGGACAGCAACCAGAACCACCTGCATCCGGGCAAGGTGCTGACCTCGATGGTCAAGGCCGTGGACAATTCGGTCTATGAGGCGTTCAAGGCCGGCGCGGACGTGCAGCCGGGCATCAAGGTCATGGACCTTGCGTCGGGCGGGGTCTCGGTCGCGATGGACGACAACAACAAGGCCCTGGTCACGCCCGAGATGCAGGCCGCTGTCGATGCCGCGACCAAGGGCATCATCGACGGCTCGATCCAGGTCCACGATTACATGACCGACAACACCTGCCCGGTGAAGTAATGACCGCAGCCTCCGGCGCAGAAAACACAGCCCCCGCAATCGAATTGCGGGGGATCTCCAAGGCTTTCGGCCTGGTTCAGGCCAACAGGGGGATCGATCTGGTGGTGCCGCGCGGCACCATCCACGGCATTATCGGCGAGAATGGCGCCGGGAAATCGACGCTGATGTCGATCCTTTACGGCTTTTACCGCCCCGATTCCGGCGAAATCCTGATCGGCGGCACGCCGGTCGCCATCACCGACAGCCAGACCGCGATCCGCGCCGGCATCGGCATGGTGTTCCAGCATTTCAAGCTGGTGCAGAACTTCACGGTGCTGGAAAACATCATCCTTGGGGCCGAGGACGGGCCGATGCTGCGCACCTCGCTGACCCGCGCGCGGGCCGAGCTGAAGCGG
>RRZU012612025.1_pt1 | contig 10611 bp, 9 predicted proteins | sample 2165561 | NCBI WGS metagenome assembly RRZU01 (sample SAMN10456909, study PRJNA506462) | wastewater metagenome | isolation source: wastewater sludge | place: USA: Moscow, Idaho | reverse complement strand
TGGCAAAGACCTATTGTTTTAACTTTGGTATATCTTTGCATATAACCAGTTAGTATTGCCATAGGATTTGTATAATTTAGAAAATATGCGTCTGGGCAAACTTTTTCCATAACTCTTGCAAATTTTTCAAGTTCTGGTATAGTTCTTAATCCTCTCATAATACCACCAATACCAACAGTATCAGCTATTGTTTGTTTCAGTCCATATTTTTTAGGTATTTCAAAATCAATTATTGTACTAGGATCATATCCTCCAACTTGAATTGCATTAACAACAAATGTTGCATCTTCAAATACTTTCTCTAAATGTTCCTCACCACAATATGTTTTTATATTTGCATTCCCTTGATTCATTGTATTATTAATTGCATCTAATATAATCTTACTTTCTTCCAATCGTTGTGCATCAATATCATAAAGTATAATATCACTATTTTGTAAGCTAGGCGTTAACATTACATCACCAAGAACATTTCTAGCAAATATTGTACTTCCAGCACCTAAAAATACAATTTTCATAGTACTCTCCTTAATTTTTTATTTTTCTTTTATATAATGAATTTCTGAATAGAAATCACCTATTTTTTCTTTATTGTGGCCTGTTCCGATAAATTTACTTTCTATTAGAAACCCTAAATTCATCAATTCATCTCCATAATATGTTTTGTTTCTAGTGCTAATTGTATATTCTTTATTGGCATCTAATCCTTCAAGATAAATTCTCTTAAATCCATGATTTGATTCTGCAAGTACCTTATAATAAGCTAATAGAGCTTCTTTTTTATCTTTAGAAACTACCATCCAACTAATTTCATTATTTTCAAAAGGAGATTTTATTCTATAAAAATCACCAGTTGTTATTAAATCTCTATGTTGTTTGAAAAATTCTATTTGCCCTTTTACTTTCTCTTGTTCTTCTACATTTAATTTATCAAAATCTAATTCATATCCAAATGTTCCAAAATATGCTACATTTGCTCTTGTTTCTATACTTGTAATTCTTCCAGTTTGATGACTTGGTACAGCAGCTACATGTGCACCAATTGAACTTATTGGATATACCATTGAAGTTCCATATTGTATTCTAATTCTTTCAATCGCATCATTATTATCACTTGCCCATGTTTGAGGCATATAATATAACATTCCAGGATCAAATCTGTTTCCACCACTAGCACATGATTCAAATAATATATTTGGAAATTCTTCAGTTATTCTTTCTAATAAACTATAAAGACCTAAAATATATCTATGTGCAACTTCTTTCTGCTTTTTTGATTCCTTCGTGTGTGAAAAAACTTCTGTCATACATCTATTCATATCCCATTTTATATACTCGATATTAGCATCTTTCAATATTTTTGAGACACTTTCATAAATATAATCAACAACTTCACTTCTTGAAAAATCTAGTACATGTTGATTTCTAGATGGTGTGTCATATCTATCTGGTACACTTAATATCCAATCAGGATGTTCTCTATATAAATTACTATTTTTGTTTGCCATTTCTGGTTCAAACCATAAGCCAAATTTCATCCCTAAATCATTTATTTTCTTAGATAGTCCACTAATTCCATTTGGTAGTTTTTCCATATTTACATACCAATCTCCTAAACCTTGGTAATCATCGTTTCTTGTACCAAACCAGCCATCATCAAGTACAAACATTTCTACTCCTAAATCCTTTGCCTTTCTTGCTAATGATATTATTTTTTCTTCATCAAAATCAAAATATGTAGCTTCCCAGTTATTTATCAATACTGATCTTGATTTATTTTTATATTTACCTCTAATAACATTATTGTTAAATATATTATGAAAAGTCTGACTCATGCCATTTATCCCATCAGATGAATAAACCATTATAATCTCTGGTGTTTGAAAACTTTCATTTTTTCCAAGATTCCAATTAAAATCAAAATGATTAATTCCCATATTAACTCTAGTCACATCATTTTGATCTACCTCTATTATTGAGGCGAAATTTCCACTGTATACTAAACTAAATCCGTATATTTCACCATTTTTCTCAGTTGTATTTTTGCTTTTTAAACTAATAAATGGATTATTTGTTGCACTACTTGTACCTCTTTTACTATCTATAACTGTAATTCCTCTAACTAATTTACGTTCATAAACATATCTTTCTCTTGACCACGCTCCACTTAGCTGTGTCATAATATAGTCTGAACTTGGAAAATCAATTGACATACTCATTGCTCTTTCAATATTTATATCATCATTTCCATTATTTATGAATTTGACATTCCTTGTGATCGCACTATAATTTTCATAAATAGAATAACTAAGTATAATACATACATTAATTAACTTATCTTCTAAAATAATTTCTAATGTCTCAACTTTATCATCATCATTCACATACATTGATGGAAGACCATCTAATTTATTTTTACCTTTATATATACTGTGTGATTTATACACAAAGTTTGTTACTCTACTTCCATTGAATTGAGATATTATATAAGCTGGCTCTCTATAATCACCAGTCCCATAACTTGGATATTCTTGCCTTATATGGTCTAACCCAAAACTTTCATCATCTTCATAAATTCCAGGTGTAATACCTGGCTGTGATGGATTGACTTGTCTCAAATGAGTAAAATCTTCCCTATGTCTTATTGCTTTTCCAAAATAATGATGACCTAATTGTTCATTTCTAAGTATACCTAAAATATAACTTATTTTTCCATTTGTAATGTGAAATTCTTTAGTTTTTTCGTTAAAAATTATCAATTTTTTCACCTGCTCTCTTTATTATGTAGATATCCTATTTTCCACCACTTAATGCTATTCCGCCAACAAATTGTTTTTGGAAAATTACAAATACTATAATCATTGGAATTATAGCTAATACAGAACCTGCCATTAACACTGGATAATTTGTTGCAAATTGTCCAACTAAAGATGCTAATCCTGCTGAAAGTGGCATTTTTTCTATATCTGCATTTACTATTAATGGCCACATTAAATCTTTCCAAGCAAATAATGCTGTGAATATACTTAATGATATCATTCCTGGTTTTGCTAGTGGTAACATGACTTTCATAAATATTTGCCATCTATTTGCCCCATCAATTACGGCTGCTTCTTCTACTTCATCTGGCAATCCCATAAAAAATTGTCTCAATAAAAATGTTCCAAATGCAGTAACTATTCCTGGTAATATTAAAGCTGGAATACTATTTAATAAGCCCATTTTTTGAACCAATAAATATTGTGGAATTATAAATAATTGAACTGGAACCATCATTTGTATTAGAACAAACATAAATAGAATATCTCTACCTGGAAATTTTATTCTAGCAAACGCATATGCTGCCATAGCGGCAAAAAATGTTGATACTACAACTCTCACAAAAATTACTATTATTGTATTTAAATAAAATGTAAGAAATGGTAATAATGTTAATACATCTGAATAACTCTTAAGATTAAATGATTTCGGCATTATTTTTGGTGGTACTTGAATTGATTCTGGTAATGTCTTAAATGAAGTTAAAACCATCCATATAAAAGGAATTACCATAAATAAAGTTCCTATTATTAATGCAATATGTATTAATAATTTTTTATTTTCATCTTTTTGTAATAATTTCATATATATCACTTTCCTTTCTTTCTAATTATTAATAATTAACCCATTTTTTCTGCAACTTCAATTGAATAGCAGTTATAATTAATATAACTATAAATAATGTTATAATTATTGCTGATCCATACCCTTTAAGGTTCATTTCAAATGCGTATCTATAAAATATTCCTACTACTGATTGTGCACTAGGTAAAGCTGAGTTTTTCCTATCTATCATCATATATATTGTATCAAACACTTGTAACGAACCAATTAATGTTGTTACAATGACAAAAAATAATGTCGGTGTAACTAATGGTAATGTTATATTAAAAAACTTTCTTATTGGTCCAGCACCATCTATTTCTGCTGCTTCATAATACGTATCTGGTATTTCTTGCAATCCAGCTAATAAAATAATCATGTTGTATCCAATCATACTCCATATACCAACAATTGCTACTGAAATCAAGACTATTTTTGGATCTGTTAACCATTTTGGACCATGAATACCAACTTTTAGTAGCATCTCATTTATAAGTCCAAAATCAGAGTTAAACATCCATTTCCAAACCATTGCTACTGCTGCTGGTGCAGAAACAACTGGTAGAAAAAACAAAGTTCTATATAATGTTTTACCTTTTATTTTAGAATTCAATAAAACAGCAACTACTAATGATAAAAATACTCCTACTGGAACTGTTATTAATGTGTACTTAAATGTATTCATAAATGCTTTCATTACTAATTCATCACTCAACATTTTTTGGTAATTCTGCATCCCAACAAATTTCACTTTCCCAAATGTTTCAGCTTTTGTAAAGCTTAAATAAATTGTTTGAAATATTGGAAAAATATTAAGAATAAATAATCCTATCATTGTTGGTGCAACCATAAGATAGCCCCATGCCCAATCAACAGAATTTTTAGTATACTTCATTTTCAATTTTGCCATTTTTAACACCTTCTTTCTAAATTTCTATATCTAAATTATATTAAAACAAGATATCTTATTTACCTTATCTACTATTAATTTTTTGATAAACTAAGATATCTTGTGATATTTTATATTCTAGTATTATTCAGTAGCAATTATTTCTGCCATTCTCTTATCATACTCTACTGTTGTTGATTTAACATCTTTTTTACCATCAAATACTGGTCCAAATAATTCATTTTCATAAGCTCTCCATTGAGCACCTTTTTTAGTTGTAGGGAATGCGATACCATATTGTAATTGATCAACAAATACTTTTAAATCTAAATTTTTATCATGATCTATCCAACCTTGTTGTGTTCCATTATATGCAGGAATTGCTGATGCATGTTTTGCTTGTAATAAATTTGCCTCTTCTGATGCACAGAATTTTAAGAAATCTTTTACTACTTCTGGATATTTAGTCTTTGCTGATCCTGAATACCCTAATCCGTTATATATTGTTGCATTTACTTTTCCTTTAGGTAAGTAAGTTATCCCTAATGTTTTTGCAAATTCTGTATTTTGTTCTAGTTCTGGAACCATCCAAGAACCTAATTGAATCATTGCAACTTTACCAGATGTAAACATAGTAAATGCATCAGTTTCAGCAAATTGAGCTTGAGTTGGTGATACTTTTTCCTTCAAACTAAGATCTACCCACCATTGTAATGCTTCTTGTGATTCCGGCATGCTATATCCTGGTTTTTTATCCTTAACAACATATCCACCATTTTGATATATTGCATTCCAGTATCCTTGTTGTGCATCCATAGGTGCTGCCAATCCGTATATACCATCTTTAGTAAGTTTTTTTGCTGTTTCTAAGTACTTTGCCCAATCCCATGTTCCATCAGGGTAAGGTACTCCAGCTTTATCAAATAATGCTTTGTTATAAAAAACAGCTATTGTATCATAATCTTTAGGTACTGCATAGTTTTTACCATCTAACTCATATAGTTTAACTAAATCTTGAGGGAAATTTTTGTATCCATCACCTATTGTAGATCCAATTTCTAAAAGCATTCCATTACTAGCATAATCATTAAATCTTGTTGAATGCATCCAAAATACATCAGGTAATGCTCCCCCAGTAGCTGCTGCTTCTAATTTTGTCCAATATTCATCCCATCCTGTTACTTGAACCTTAATCTTAACATCTGGATGTTTTGCTTCATATGCTTTTGCAATAGCCTCCATACCAGGTAATTGATTTTTATCCCAAATCATAAAAGAAATTTCTTTACTACCACCTTTTGATCCTGAATCTCCAGTTGCTGCATCTTTCTTACCTCCACAGCTTAAAAGCATAAAGAATGCTAAAGTTACTAAGATTAATACCTTTTTCATGATAAACCTCCATTTTTTATATAATTATAATTTACTAACTTTTAAAAAATTCATTTTTTTAACATTAGTGTATATTATTGCTTTTTTATAATATTCGATGTTAAAAATAAATCACTTCAAAAGTTTAGTATTTTATGATACAATAAATTATAACTTGGTTTTTTTAAAAAACAAGAGTAAAAAAAACACAAAAAGAGGTAATTTTATGCTTATGATAAATGACCGTGAATGGAAGCAAATTGGATTTCAATTTCTAAGCCCTTTTCCTTTATTAAGACTGCATGGTTTAGGTTGGCATACAATAACAAATCCAAATTATTTTTGGAATAGTAGAACAAGATTAGATGTTGGACATTGCATTTTACAATACACTCTAAAAGGCAAAGGTAATGTTGAAATAGATGGAGTTAACTATGATGTTTTAGAAAATGAAGGATTTCTAATTTCTGTACCAGGTGAATATTCATATTCATTGCCTAAAGATTCTAATTTATGGGAAGTTCTTTATTTTGAATTTTCTATGGATGCACTCCCCTTCATAGAACAATTAAAAAAGCTATCTGGAAACAATCACTTTCGTCTTAATGAAAATTCTGTTTTTATTAAATTAGCATGGGAAGTATATAATAGTTCAGTCAATGATCAAATAGATAATGTTTATCAATGCTCAAAATTAGCATATAATTTACTTTTTGAATTATTTAATAGTTTAATTGAAGATTCGGCTACAAAAAAATTACCACCTAAAATAAAAAAAGCTAGACAATTTATAGAGGATAACTATAAGTTAAATATTTCAATAGATAATATTTCTGATTATGTTAAATTATCTAAATTTCATTTAACTCGTGAATTTGAAAAAGAATTCGGAATTGCTCCTGGAAAGTACTTAATTAACATTAGGTTAGAAAAAGCTATCTACTTATTGTTAACAGAGCCAAATTTAAATGTTAATGAAATTGCTGAATCAACTGGATTTTCCTGCGGAAACTATTTTTCTAAAGTATTTAAAAATAAATTTAATACAACACCAACAGAATATAGAAAAAATAATTCATGCTATTCCATGTATAAATTTATGTATGAAAAATAAAAGACATAAATCTTATAATTGAGATTCATGTCTTTTATTTTATTACATTTATTCTAATATTCTAATCTTTCATCTTTATAGATTCATAAATATAAGTGATACTTACGATAATTATTACAACTGCCACAACATATGAAAGTTTATCTATTGGCAATGATTTTACTTTGTATGCTGCTAATATAACTGCTGGTATACCACCTAAAGTTATAAATAATGCTAACTTAGGAAGGTACATTTTTTCTTTTATAAACTTCTGTGATGCGAATGGCATTAAGAATGCGCAAGAACTCATCATGATTGGAAAAGCTACTGCTGGATTCATTCCTAGCAAATAAACTGCTGCCATTGCAGGTGCATATAATCCTACTCCAAGAGCCATTAACCCTCCTAGTATAAAAAAGATTATATTACCTAAAACTAACTTAATACCTGTTAGTCCAACTGAAGTATTATTTTGACCTAAGTTATTGATAACACCAGATGTTTTTAATACTATTATTAGTGCAACAAAAATAAGTGCAATTCCTAAATATAATTTTATCTTTTTCAATGATAGGTGTACAACTTTACCTGCTCCAACATATGACCCAATAACAGATGATACTATTAATGTAATTAAAGTTAATATATCGACTTTAATTATTTGAATAAATATAAATGCTTGCAATATTATAGGAATAGTATGTCCGACATTCAATACTCCAGGCAAATATTTGGTACTTACTTTCTTTAATGGTTTTAACATAGCAGTGGTAGTAGCAAAACTTCCAATTCCTAGTGTATCAAAAAAATTAGTTATAAATCCTATAGCAAACGCTAATATAGGATTAAATGTATCTGTACTCAATCTTCTCAATGCATCATTTAAATATGTATACAAAAACCAAACTCCAATAATTCCTAATAATAATAACAATATTCTTACAAAATCCATATTTCCTTTACTTCTCCTTATCTATTTTTATTTTCCTAACCAATTTATTATCTCCCTTGTATCTTCAAATGATTTACCATTCATAAAGTCTGCTTCATTTTCTAAACTACCACAAATAGCAGGATGATTATGTTTTATAATTATGCCATTTTTTATATTTTTTTCAAATATCTGCGCGTCTTTTCCCCAAAGTAAAAATATAATATTTTTATTTCTCACTGATATATATTCTATCAAATCTTCTGTAAACGAATTCCAAAATTTATGATGTTTTCCAGATTCATTTTCAATTGTTGTAAGCGCACTATTTATTAATAACACACCTTGCTCTTTCCAACTTTCAAATATTTTATCTGGAGATAATATAACAAAATTATTAGATTCTATTTCATGTCTTATTTCATTAATATCCTTTATTGAACCAGTGTATGTTTTATAGATTAGTTTCAATATATTTTTTAGAGAAGTATTGACTTCGGGATCCATCCAAGAATTCTTCTTAACTTCAAATGAGAGACCTGTAGCAACATCAGGTTGAAAATAAGGATCTTTACCTAATAAACACACTTTTCTTGAACTTATGGAATCAGTAAATGCTTTGAATATATACTCTCTTTTAGGTACAAATTTTATTTTTTGAATCTCCATTCTATTTATAAAATTTTCTATTTTACTAACTCTATCAACTGTAAAAAATTCTAAATAATCATTATGTATATTATTTTCTCTTAAAAATTTCTCTCTATATTCATAACTTATTTTTTCATCATTATCTCTAATTAAGCTTAAAATATAAATGTTATTCTCCATTCCTAGAACAAATATTTTATTATTTACAATACATATTTTTATAATTTCATTTTTGCTAATATTTTGAATTTTTAAAATATTAAATTTATCGTCTGTAACCAACAAATCTCCATTGCCAGTTCCTATAAAATAATTGTTTTCTTTCTTCTCTATATATGAAATTTTACTTTTTGAAATTTTTATTGAGTTGTACAACTCGCCAGATAATATATCCCAGACTTCTATTTCACCATCAGATGTCCCAGCTATATATTGTAATCCTACAATTTTAGAATAAATATGATTTTTTTCTGTTTTTAGTTCAAATATTTTATTCAAATTTTCATCAAATATATTAATTGTATTTTCTTCTTCATGTAATTTTCTATATTTTAAAACTATATTTTCATTGCTTACAAATATTTTATAGTTTCCATTACTATCATTATTCTCTATAAATACTGAACGTAAGTCTTTGGAATATGCATCATATGAGTACAATTTATGGTTGTCGATATATATAATTTTTCCTGATGTTGTAAAATTGATAAATTCAACAATTTTTAATAAATCAAATACAGTTTCTACAATCTTTTTTTTTGCAGAATCACATTTATAAACAACACCAGCTGATGTTGAAACATAGAATGAACTAGATGTAAATAATTGATTTTTTTCTTTTATATATTTTATCATTTGACAGTTTTTAAGTATACCTTTTATTTCCTTTTCTACTTTATTTTTATTTAAAAAAGCAAGACTATCTCCTGTTACAATAATTCTTGTACTAATAGGATCTATAGCAAAATCTTTTATTTTAAATTTATAATTTATGCTATCCTCCAAAATAATATTCATATCATCACTACATATTTTTATTTATATAAAATTATTATAACATTTAAATATTATTTCTAAAAAAAAAAAATGAGAATTTTAATAATTCTCATCATATTTTTGTATATTATTTATAATTCTTAATTTTCTCTTTATTTTGTTCATTTTGTTTTTACTTTGTTTCTTTTTTCTCTCTAAAAAAATTTTCATTTTTATATTTTATTTTCGTTACATTACACAAGACTCCATCTTCATGTATAGAATAAATTGAAATTAATATTTCTATTCTCTTATATAGAATTTTTTATTTCTGATTTATATAATATTTTTTTCATTATTAAACATCTGTTTGATTAGCAATATCTTTTCTAATACTAAATTCTGAAATAACCATTACCAATGGATCATTTAATATCATTTCCTAATTTTTTATTTGAACATAAGAAACCCAAAATATTCCCGTATACTTTATTTCTAATATTTTTTTCCATTATATCATAAGTTATAATTTGACATCGTATTTGATATTGATTTTTTTGTTCAATCACTTACAATTGAAAAAATTTTATAATTTATGGTTTGTTTTTTAAGAATTTTTCCTTTTAAATCTTCATCATTTAAAAAAGATATAATTTTTGGTTGTGTTTCATCAGTTAAAAAATAATTCAATTTTTTTATATCCATATTTTGAACTTTTTGATCTATAGTAATAGTAGATAAATTTAATATAAAATTATTCAAAAAATATTTTACTTCTTTTTCATTAATTTCCATTTTTGTTAAATTATTTAATAAAGTAGAATTTAAAGCTACTCCATCTTGATTTACTTCTATCATATAACATAAGAAATATATTTGTTTTTTGAACATAAAAATTAATATACACGGTAATAATATATTTATAATTAAAGATAATTTTGAAGTTAACATCCAAAAATTGTTTATCTCTTTAAATAAGAAACTTATTCCTAAAGAATTCAAATTTTGTTTTCTATCTCCTATTTTTTTCTGGGATTTCAATTTTTTTTATTTTTT
>RRZU012030852.1_pt1 | contig 10611 bp, 9 predicted proteins | sample 2165561 | NCBI WGS metagenome assembly RRZU01 (sample SAMN10456909, study PRJNA506462) | wastewater metagenome | isolation source: wastewater sludge | place: USA: Moscow, Idaho | reverse complement strand
TGTCGCGAGTTCGATTCTCGTCACCCGCTTTTTATTTTTTATTTATATTGGTTATTCCAAGTTTCATGGGCGCATAGCTCAGCTGGTTAGAGCGCACGCCTGATAAGCGTGAGGTCGGTGGTTCGAGTCCACTTGTGCCCATACATGGAATGGAGAATTACTCAAGAGGCTGAAGAGGACGGTTTGCTAAATCGTTAGGTCGGGTAACCGGCGCAAGGGTTCGAATCCCTTATTCTCCGTGCTATTTTACAAACGAGATTATCTTTTGATATCTCGTTTATTTTTATATTCTAAGTTAGTTGGTGCACAATTTTGAAAAAATTAAGAATCTCTCGTCTCGTTTTCTTCGCTGTGTTAATTTTATTGGTTCTCTGTCTTTCTTTGGCATTTCTATTTAAGAATGAAGGAATTGTTTCTAGTGTTACTTCTCCAATTCGGAGTGTTGTTGCCAGAGTGGACTCTGTTGTTTCTGCTCCTTTTAGGTATTTAGATTCTCTTAATGAGGATATCCACGATCTTTTTGATACTTATTCTGAAAATAAAAAATTGAAGAAAAAAGTTGCAGAGCTTGAAAATCAAAGTGAAGTGATTGATTCTTTAAAATCTGAAAATGATCAATTAAATAGTGCTATTAATGCATCATCATCTATTAATACTCAGTTTTCTGCTATAGGAAAGGTTATTGTTAGAAGTCCAGTTTCTTGGTATGATTCTTTAACCGTTAAGCTAGGAAAAAATAATAATGTTGCGAAAAAGATGCTTGCTTTGTCAAATGAAGGACTTATTGGTGTTGTCACTGACGTTTCTTCAACTACTTCAAGTATTGCACTTTTAGCAAGTGGTTCTGATTTTAGTATTCCTGTTAAAATTTCAACTTCTTCAGGTGATGTTTTTGGAATTTTGGAATCTTACGATTCTGATAAGAAATGTTTTATTGTTTCAAATCTTAATTCTTCTATTGATATTAATGAAAACGATAGTGTTGTGACAAGTGGACTTGATGGTGATACTGTTGCAAATATAGCTGTTGGTTCTGTTTCAAGTGTGAAGAATAGTTCAGAGAATTTAGAACGTGTTGTTTATGTAGCACCTGCAGCTGATTTTTCTGATATTTCATATGTAACAATAGTTGGTGATTAAAGTGGCTTTTTTTAAGAACAAATACTTTTTACTTTTTCTGCTTTTTCTCTTGATGTTAATTGATGGTCAGCTTTCTTATTTGATGAGTTCTATCTTCTCATATCATGTGACAATTAGTAGTCATCTACTTTTGCTGGCAATTATTAATTTTTATCATGATAGAAATAAACGCTTTGTATTATTTAGTGCATTAATATTAGGTGCTCTTTATGATATCTATTATTTGAATCGAATTGGTTTGGTTGTTTTCTTACTACCAGTTTTAGTAATTTTTACTAATAAGATTACTAAGAGTATTTTTACAAGTAATTTTCAAACATTAACCTTCTATATTATTGTTTTGTTTTTGTTTGAAATTGTTGGAGAATCAGCAGCTGTTTTATTAGGAATGACAACGTTATCAATGGCTAATTTTATAGCATATAGTTTTGCGCCTACACTTATTTTTAACATTTTGTTGTATTTGATATTCCAGAAATTGTTTAAAAAAGTATATTTTAACGCTTAGATTACCATAACAAAACATAAATGTAACAATCACGTAATATTAATTGCGTGATTTTTTGGTAAAATAATAGAGTCTTATCAAAAAGGAGTAGTTTAATTAATATGAAAAAAAGAATTTTATCAGCTGTTCTTGTCAGTGGTGTAACACTGGGGACAGCGGCCATAACTGTAAATGCGGACGATTATGATACACAAATTGCTGCGCAGGATGCTGTCATCAGCAACCTAACTTCTGAACAAGCTGCAGCTCAAAGTAAAGTTGATGCTATTCAAAGTCAAGTGTCTTCTCTTCAATCACAACAAGCTGATTTGGAAGCACAAAATGCTCAACTTGAAGCTGAATCTCAAAAATTGAGTGAAGAAATTCAAGCTCTTTCAAGTAAAATTGTTGCTCGTAACGAAACTTTGAAAAACCAAGCTCGTAATGCGCAAAAAAATGCTTCAGCTACAAGCTACATCAACACAATCTTGAACTCTAAATCAGTTTCTGATGCTATCAACCGTGTTCAAGCAATTCGTGAAGTAGTTGCTGCAAACAAAAAAATGCTTGATGAACAAGAAGCTGATAAAGCTGCAATTGAACAAAAACAAGCTGAAAACCAAGAAGCTATCAATACAGTAGCTGCTAACAAAGCAACTATCGAACAAAACCAAGCTGCTTTGGCAACACAACAAGCTGAATTGCAAGCTGCTCAATTGGATCTTTCTGCTCAATTGGCAACTGCTGAAGATGAACGTGCTAACCTTGTAGCTCAAAAAGAAGCTGCTGAACAAGCCGCTGCTGAAGCTGCTGCAGCACAAGCTGCTGCCGAAGCACAAGCTGCTGCCGAAGCACAAGAACAAGCTGAATCTGTAGCACAAGCACAAGCTGCTGTTCAAAATGGTACAGCAACAACTGATACAACTACAGATACTTCAGCTCAAGATTCATCTGCTGCAGCACCAGCACAAGCTGCTGTTCAAAATGGTACAGCAACAACTGATACAACTACAGATACTTCAGCTCAAGATTCATCTACTGCAGCACCAGCACAACAAGCTTCAACTTCAGCTCAAAGTGCACCAGCACAAACTGCTGCTAAACCAGCTGCTTCAACTTCATCATCAGCTGCTAAACCATCTTCAGTAACACCAACTACTAACACAGCAGGTAACACTTATCCAGTAGGTCAATGTACTTGGGGTGTTAAATCACTTGCTTCATGGGTTGGTAACTATTGGGGTAATGCTAACCAATGGATTGCTAGCGCACAAGCTGCTGGTCACTCTGTAGGTACTACACCACAAGCTGGTGCAGTAGCTGTATGGCCATACGATGGTGGTGGTTATGGACACGTTGCATATGTAACAGCTGTTCAAAGCTCAACTAACATCCAAGTTATGGAAGCTAACTACGCTGGTAACTCATCAATCGGTAACTACCGTGGATGGTTCAACCCAACTTCATCAACTTGGGGTGGCGGAACTGTCTACTATATCTACCAATAATAAAACTGTGAGAAGGATTATGTCCTTCTCTTTTTTTGTGTCCCTCTATTTTGCCTGTATTTAGCGGATTTAACGCATTTGTCATTGAAAAAATGCTAAAAAAACGTTAAAATGGTAAAGGATAAAAACTTTGGAGGAAATCATGTCTTATTCTGATTTAAAATTGTTTGCCTTATCGTCAAACAAAGAATTAGCAGAAAAAGTAGCTTCGGCTATGGGAATTCAACTCGGAAAATCAACTGTTCGTCAATTTTCTGATGGTGAAATCCAAGTCAACATTGAAGAATCAATTCGCGGCGACCATGTCTTTATTTTACAGTCAACTAGCTCACCAGTTAACGATAACTTGATGGAAATCTTGATTATGGTTGATGCTCTTAAACGCGCTAGTGCTGAAAAAATTAGTGTGGTTATTCCTTACTATGGTTATGCTCGTCAAGACCGTAAGGCTCGTTCACGTGAACCGATTACTTCTAAATTAGTCGCAAATATGCTTGAAGTAGCAGGAGTTGATCGTCTTTTGACTGTTGACTTGCATGCTGCACAAATTCAAGGCTTCTTTGATATTCCAGTTGATCACTTGATGGGTGCACCATTGATCGCTGATTACTTTGACCGTCACGGATTGGTTGGAGACGATGTTGTTGTCGTTAGTCCTGACCACGGTGGTGTGACTCGTGCGCGTAAATTGGCACAATTCCTCCAAACACCGATTGCTATCATTGATAAACGTCGTAGTGTTACAAAAATGAATACCAGTGAAGTTATGAACATCATTGGTAATGTTAAAGGTAAAAAATGTATCTTGATTGATGATATGATCGATACAGCAGGTACTATTTGTCACGCAGCAGATGCTCTTGCAGAAGCTGGTGCAACTGCGGTTTATGCATCATGTACTCACCCAGTTCTTTCTGGACCTGCTCTTGAAAACATCGAAAAATCAGCAATCGAAAAATTGGTTGTTTTGGATACTATCTATCTTCCAGAAGAACGTTTGATTGACAAGATTGAACAAATTTCAATCGCTGAATTAATTGCTGAAGCAATTACTCGTATTCACGAAAAACGTCCTTTGTCACCATTGTTTGAAATGGGAACAGCTAATAAATAAGATTTGGCTTTAAGTCAGAAGAAATCGTTGGTGTTATTCCAGCGATTTTTTTAGTTTTAGATATTAACATGTGGATAAGTCGCTTTTAGACATCGTACGGTTATTGTTGTGGATAACTTGAAAAAGGGTGTATAATTATCAAATTTTATGTATAATAGATGTAATTAGATTTTTGAGGTGAAACTATGAGTTTAACAGATCGTTTTAATAAAAATTTAAATAAGATTGAAGTGTCGTTGATTCGTCAATTTGATCAATCTATTTCTGACGTGCCAGGCATTATGAAATTGACTCTTGGAGAGCCTGATTTTACGACACCTGATCATGTTAAAGAGGCATCAAAAGCTGCGATTGATGCCAATCAGTCTCACTATACTGGGATGGCAGGTTTACCTGCTCTTCGTCAAGCAGCTGCAGATTTTTTGAAATCTAAATATCATTTGTCTTATAATCCTGATAATGAAATTTTGGTTACAATTGGGGCAACGGAAGCTCTATCTGCAACGTTAACGGCTATTTTGGAACCTGGTGATACAGTTCTTTTACCAGCACCAGCTTATCCTGGTTATGAACCTATTGTTAATCTTGTAGGGGCTGAAATCGTTGAAATTGATACAACAGCTAATGATTTTGTTTTAACGCCAGAGATGCTTGAAAAAGCTATCTTAGAACAAGGTGATAAACTAAAAGCTGTTTTGCTTAACTACCCAACAAATCCAACTGGTGTCACTTATTCACGTGAACAAATTAAAGCTTTGGCAGACGTGCTTAAGAAATATGATGTCTTTGTAGTTTCAGATGAAGTTTATTCTGAATTGACTTATAGTGATGAACCTCATGTATCAATTGCAGAATATCTTCCAGAACAAACGATTTTAATTAATGGTCTTTCTAAATCTCACGCTATGACTGGTTGGCGAATTGGTATGATTTTTGCACCAGCTAATTTTACAGCACAGTTGATTAAGAGTCACCAATACTTGGTTACAGCTGCTGCAACAATGGCACAGTTTGCTGCGATTGAAGCTCTTTCAGTTGGTACAGATGATGCTCTTCCAATGAAAGCAGAGTATATGAAACGTCGTGATTACATCATTGATAAGATGTCAGCACTTGGTTTTAAGATTATTAAACCAGATGGTGCCTTTTACATTTTTGCTAAGATTCCAGCTGGCTATGAACAAGATTCATTTAAATTCTGTCAAGATTTTGCTCGTGAAAAAGCAGTTGCTTTCATTCCAGGTGTTGCGTTTGGTAAATATGGTGAAGGCTATCTTCGTTTGTCATATGCGGCAAGTATGGAAACAATCACAACAGCCATGGATCGTTTGAAAGAATTTATGGAAGAACATGCAAAATAAGGAAACTTACGGTCTTGTCCTTTATAATCGTAATTATCGTGAGGATGATAAGTTAGTTAAGATTTTTACTGAAACCAATGGGAAACACATGTTTTTTGTGAAACATGCTAGTAAATCTCGTTTTAATTCGGCTATTCAACCGTTAACGGTAGCTAAATTTATTTTAAAAATCAATGAGACTGGTTTATCTTTTATTGAAGATTATAAGGAAGTTGATTCTTTCAAGGAGATTAATGCGGATTTATTTAAGCTATCTTATGCGTCTTATGTGACGTCCCTAGCTGATGCTGCTGTACCAGATGGTGTGGCAGATCCGCAGTTATTTGCCTTTTTAAAGAAGACTCTTTTGTTGATGGAAGAGGGGCTTGATTACGAGATTTTGACTAATATTTTTGAAATTCAGATTTTAGAACGTTTTGGTGTTAGTCTTAATTTTCATGAGTGTGCTTTTTGTCATCGTGTAGGGCTTCCTTTTGATTTTTCACATAAATATTCTGGGCTGCTTTGTCCAGAACATTATGCTAAGGATAAGCATCGCAGTCATTTGGATCCAAATGTTCTTTATCTGGTGGATCGTTTTCAAGCAATTCAATTTGACGATTTGAAGACAATTTCTGTTAAGCCAGAGATGAAACGAAAATTACGTTTGTTTATTGATGATATTTATGACAATTATGTTGGTCTTCGTTTGAAGAGTAAGAAATTCATCGATGAGTTAGGAACTTGGGGAAATATTATGAAATAAGGTCATTTGATGAGCACCAATTTTAGAGTGTTTATCAGATGGCTTTTTTTCTGAAAGCATGCGAGGATTTTCAAAAAATGAAAAAAATCACGAATCATGCTATAATAAGGCGATAATGTTTTGTGAGGAAATTCATATGAAGAAAATTGCTATTGATGCTATGGGCGGAGATAATGCTCCTAAAGCTATTGTTGAGGGAGTTAATCGTGCCTTGGCTGAATTCTCAGATATTGAGATTCAACTTTATGGAGATGAAGCAAAAATTAAGGAATATTTGACAGCAACAGACCGTGTATCAATTATTCATACAGATGAAAAAATTAATTCGGACGATGAGCCAGCAAAAGCGATTCGTCGTAAAAAGAAAGCTAGTATGGTACTTGGTGCTCAAGCCGTTAAGGAAGGAACAGCAGATGCTGTGATTTCTGCGGGTAATACAGGTGCTCTCTTGGCAGCAGGACTTTTTGTTGTTGGACGTATTAAAGGAATTGATCGTCCAGGTTTGATGTCTACTTTACCAACTCTTGATGGTAAAGGTTATGATATGTTAGACCTTGGTGCGAATGCTGAAAATACCCCTAAACACTTGCACCAATATGCTATTTTAGGGTCATTTTATGCTAAAAATGTTCGTGGTATTGATAAACCTCGAGTTGGTCTATTAAATAATGGGACAGAAGCTACTAAAGGTGATCCACTTCATAAAGAAACTTACGCTCTTCTGGCAGAAGATGATAGTCTAAACTTTGTTGGAAATGTTGAAGCGCGTGACTTAATGAATGGTGTTGCTGATGTTGTGGTATCAGATGGTTTCACAGGAAACGCTGTTCTTAAAACGATGGAAGGAACTGCTCTTAATATTATGGGAAGCTTGAAATCTTCTATTAAATTAGGTGGATGGAAAGCTAAATTAGGAGCCCTTCTATTAAAAGATAGTTTGTATAGTCTAAAAGATACTATGGATTATTCAAGTGCAGGTGGTGCGGTTCTTTTTGGTCTTAAAGCACCTGTTGTGAAATGCCATGGTTCAAGTGATGCGCAAGCTGTTTACTATACTATTAGACAAGCTCGTAAGATGTTAGATACAAATGTTGTTGGTCAATTGGTTGAAGCATTCACACCAAAAGACTAATGAAAAAGGAGGATGAAATGACAAAAGAGGCTATTTTTAAAAGGATTAGTTTCATCATTAAGGAGCAAATGAATAAACCAGATATGAAGATTACACAAACTACAAGTCTTCATGATGATTTGGGAGTTGATTCAATTGCTTTGATGGAATTCATCATTAATTTAGAAGACGAGTTTCATTTGGAAATCCCTGATGAAGATGTTGAAGACATGAAATGTATGGGAGAAATGATGGAATATCTCTATAACAGAGTAAATTAAGCAAAAATGTTCGCTAAAAGCGGACGTTTTTATTTTTATTTTATTAAAAAGTCTGTTAAATATTGAAATTGGTCAGAGCATGTGTTAAAATTTAGTAGAATAAAAGCGAAAGGCGAACAAAAACATGTCACGACAACTAATTTATACGGGAAAAGCTAAAGATATTTACACAACTTCAGAAGATGAGAACTTGATTATTTCAGTCTACAAAGACCAAGCAACAATGCTTAATGGTGCTCGTAAAGAGACTATTAAAGGTAAAGGCGTTCTTAATAATCAAATCTCATCTTTAATTTTTACTAAATTGAATGAAGCAGGTGTGGCAACTCACTTTGTTAAACAATTATCAGAAACCGAACAATTGAACAAAAAAGTTGATATTGTTCCTCTTGAAGTTGTTTTGCGTAATGTTACAGCAGGTTCATTCTCAAAACGTTTTGGTGTCAAAGAAGGTATCAAATTGGACACACCAATTGTTGAGTTTTATTACAAAAACGATGAATTGGATGACCCATTCATTAATGATGAACATGTGAAATTCCTTGGTATTGCAAGCGATGAAGATATTGCTTACATCAAAGCTGAAACACGTCGTATTAATGAACTTTTGAAAGATTGGTTCAAACAAATCGGACTTACTTTGATTGATTTCAAATTGGAATTTGGTAAAGATAAAGACGGTAAAATCATTCTTGCTGATGAATTTTCACCTGATAACTGCCGTCTTTGGGATGCTGAAGGTCACCACATGGACAAAGATGTCTTCCGTCGTGATCTTGGTAGCTTAACAGATGTTTATGAAGTTGTTCTTGAAAAACTAAAAGGACTTAAATAATCTGCAACATTTGCTAGTAGGTAAAAGAAGAATTCTAAAAAGGGTAAAAAATGGATAAACGAATTTTCGTTGAGAAAAAATCAAATTTCAATATTAAAGCTCAAGCGCTTGTTAAAGAGCTTAAACATAATCTTCAATTAACAAGTTTGACTGATCTACGTATCATTCAAGTTTATGATGTTTTTGGGCTAGACAAAGCACTTTTTGAACGTGCGGAAAAACATATCTTTTCTGAACAAGTAACAGATAATATTTTGGCTGAAAATGATTTGGTTGCTGAACTTGCTAATTATGCTTTCTTTGCGATTGAATCACTTCCTGGTCAGTTTGACCAACGTGCAGCATCTTCACAAGAAGCTTTGCTTTTGCTTGGTAGCAATAGTGACGTGACTGTTAATACTGCTCAACTTTATCTCGTTAATAAAGATATCGCTGCAGCTGAACTTGATGCGGTTAAGAATTATTTGCTTAATCCTGTTGATTCTCGTTTTAAAGATATTACAACAGGAATTGCCCCACAAGCATTTTCAGAATCTGACAAAACAATTCCAAATCTTGATTTCTTTAAAACTTATACAGCAGCTGAATTTGCTGACTACAAAGCTGAACAAGGTTTGGCGATGGAAGTTGATGACCTTCTTTTCATCCAAGATTATTTCAAATCAATTGGTCGTGTGCCAACTGAAACTGAATTGAAAGTTTTGGACACTTACTGGTCAGACCACTGCCGTCACACAACCTTTGAAACTGAGCTCAAACATATTGATTTCTCAGCGTCTAAATTCCAAAAACAATTGCAAGCAACTTATGATAAATACATTGCTATGCGTGATGAATTAGGTCGCTCTGAAAGACCACAAACATTGATGGATATGGCGACTATTTTTGGTCGTTACGAACGTGCTAATGGACGTTTGGACGACATGGAAGTCTCAGATGAAATCAACGCATGTTCTGTTGAAATCGAAGTAGATGTGAATGGTGTTAAAGAACCTTGGCTTCTTATGTTCAAGAATGAAACACATAATCACCCAACAGAAATTGAACCATTTGGTGGTGCTGCAACATGTATTGGTGGTGCTATTCGCGACCCATTGTCAGGACGTTCTTATGTTTACCAAGCTATGCGTATCTCAGGTGCTGGTGATATCACAACACCAATTGCAGAAACTCGTCTTGGTAAATTGCCACAACAAGTGATTTCTAAAACAGCAGCTCACGGTTATTCTTCATATGGTAACCAAATCGGTCTTGCAACAACTTACGTTAAAGAATACTTCCACCCAGGATTTGTTGCTAAACGTATGGAACTTGGTGCTGTTGTCGGTGCAGCTCCTAAAGGTAATGTTGTTCGTGAAAAACCAGAAGCTGGTGATGTGGTTATCCTTCTTGGTGGTAAAACTGGTCGTGATGGTGTCGGTGGTGCAACTGGTTCTTCTAAAGTTCAAACGGTTGAATCTGTTGAAACAGCTGGTGCAGAAGTACAAAAAGGTAATGCCATCGAAGAACGTAAAATTCAACGTCTTTTCCGTAATGGCAATGTGACTCGCCTCATCAAAAAATCAAATGACTTTGGTGCTGGTGGTGTCTGTGTTGCGATTGGTGAGTTGGCTGATGGTCTTGAAATTGACCTTGATAAAGTGCCACTTAAATACCAAGGGCTTAACGGAACTGAAATTGCTATTTCAGAATCACAAGAACGTATGGCTGTTGTGGTTCGTCCAAAAGATGTTGATGCTTTCGTAGCTGAATGTCATAAAGAAAATATCGATGCTGTTGTTGTTGCGACAGTTACAGAAAAACCAAACCTTGTCATGACTTGGAATGGTCAAACCATTGTCGATATTGAACGTCGTTTCCTTGATACTAACGGTGTGCGCGTGGTTGTTGACGCTGATGTCGTTGATAGTCAAGTTGACATGCCAGAACAACGTACAACTTCAGCAGCAACACTCGGAGCTGATACATCTAATGTTCGTTCAGAGCTTAACCATGCTAGTCAAAAAGGATTACAAAGGATTTTTGATAG
>RRZU011227556.1_pt1 | contig 10611 bp, 9 predicted proteins | sample 2165561 | NCBI WGS metagenome assembly RRZU01 (sample SAMN10456909, study PRJNA506462) | wastewater metagenome | isolation source: wastewater sludge | place: USA: Moscow, Idaho | reverse complement strand
GCTTACGCCGCGTAGCGTATTCCACGCACACCAGTTGCACCGTGCCACTGCCCACACTCACATCGTCGCACTTGCTGTACCCTGCGGTGCATTTTTGTAGATCGTAGCCGGAGAGATATTTGGATTTTCCGTGGAAAGGTCGGGCTGCCTTAGCCGATACCTCGTTGATGTGGTTCCAGACCTGATTGACCTCACGCGCCATCTGACACAGCACCTTAGCGTGCTTGTCCTTGATGCGAAGCTGGAGGGTTTTGGTCGTTTTCACAAATACTATTGAATTACAAAACTATGGGCTTTGCAAGCTCTTTTGAATCACAGATAATTGCCACATGGAACCACCTAAAAAACAAATTGGCAGGCCGTTGAAATTCCCCGGTGAGAAACTGGAGCAACGATCCATTCGCCTAACGGAATCGCAGTGGGCAAAGGTTGATGCGGCTGGCCTTGCTGCACTTCGCAAGCTAATCGACCGCTGGCGACCCAAGTAGCACCACAGGCTGTACCGGCCTGAGTGCTCGAACCTCGGGCTGAACCCCGAGGCTTGCCGCTCAGCCCCGAGTCACTCAGGATACCTCGCTGCTACATCGCTCGGTGCGCGACAACCTGTGCTATGGCCGGCCCGACACCAGCGAGGCCGAGATGAGGGCTGCCGCCCGCCGCGCTGAAGCGCATGAGTTCATTCTGGGTCTGAGCGACCCGACAGGCCGCCACGGCTATGATGCCCATGTGGGCGAGCGTGGGGTGAAGCTGTCGGGCGGCCAGCGCCAACGGATTGCCATTGCCAGGGTGATGCTGAAAAACGCCCCGATTCTGCTGCTGGACGAAGCCACCAGCGCGCTGGATTCTGAAGTGGAAGCCGCCATCCAGAGCAGCCTGTACACGCTGATGGAAGGCAAGACCGTGGTGGCGATTGCCCACCGCCTGTCTACCATCGCTGCCATGGACCGGCTGATCGTGCTGGATCAGGGCCGGATTGTCGAACAGGGCGACCACGCCAGCCTGCTGGCGCAGGGCGGCCTGTACGCCCGGCTGTGGGCCCACCAGAGCGGCGGATTTCTGGCAGAGCTGGGGTAGTCCACCCAGAAATTAGCGGCAGTTGAGATGCGGTCAACAGTGTGATCTTGGCATGTAACCTAATTGGCGATTCTGCACTGTCGGGAAGTGGTTCAAACCGCGGCAAAAATGCTGTCGAAACCGGATTGGTGCATTGCCCCGTGACCGACGGTTAGCGTGTAGTGAGCCTTGGTAGGATCTCCTGCTATGAAGGCAGGATGATATTCCTCAAACTATATGATTAATGTGGGCTAACTTTTGCGCTACCGGATTTACGTGCTGGCGTTGCTGGGCTTTTCGCCAGGCGCTCACCCTCGCTTTTGGCCAGCAACAGGGCCAATTGGTACTTTGGCAGTTGCGCGAGTCGAGCAGAGAGTCGAACGGGGTTAAGTGCTGTATCTCCTCTGTGCAAAGTCGATGGAAGCTCGCCGATTGTCCCCTCAAGCCAGATGCGCGCAGGAGCACCGGCCACTAAGGTATCGGCTGCACCAGGCGTGAGACCTTTACCTCCACACGCGTCGCAGGGGACGTAGGCTTTTTCAAGCTCCCCCTCCGGGTTCTCGACCTCGAAGCGACCTGAGCCACAGCAGAAGGTACACTTTGATGTTTTTTGCAGGCGCTGAAGCTCGCGACTGACGGAGTCGAAGCCAAATAGGTCGCGTACGAGAGTTCCTGGTTTGGCGGTAGGGTGGCGTGCGAGCATTGTCTCACGAGGTTCTATCTCCTCCTCCCCGTCGCAGAGGAGTACCGCATTGTTCACCGCCAGCGCCTGCAGGTTGGGGGCATCGGAGGGGACCCATGGGAGAAGGTGTCGAAACACGAACCGGTAGCCGATGAACTGTTTGAGTCGGAGCTCAAGCAGCTTGAGCTGTACTTGGTTAGACTGTGGCCATGCGGAGAGGTGGTCATCAAGCCTGGCCCCTGCGGGGGCTACTTCCATCAACGCATGCAACATGGGTTCATCGGGTAGGCGCTTGATCGTTTCGGTGAGCGAACTGCGAAGCAGTTGGCGGATGTCAATGCCTGCAACGAGGAGGGGCTTCGAGTGAGCCAATAGGTTACCTTGGCAGATGGGGCACTTGATGTAGTGTTTACTCTTATTGATCGCCACTTTGAGCTCACCCTGCATGTACCGCATATACTTCTGAATGAGTGCATCAAGTCCTCGCCATATGTATACAGCATCCTTCTCGCGCCAATGAAAGCTTCGGTCCCATAGACCATGCCAGAGCACTCGTCGTTCTTCATCGCTCATCTGTGCCTGGGGACGAGCGAGGTCAAGGCCGGTGGTTGTCTTGATTTGCTCGAAAAGAAATCTGATCTTATCGAAATTCCATTTGCGGATGGCCGTCATTACTTCCTTGTGAAGCAAGCCTTGCCAAAGGCCCTTGGGGGGAGACGCCATGGCCAGGCTCAGGTCGAAGGTCTCAATGCGACCGGTGCCGCGGCAGCAATGACACAATTTATCACGATCCATGTAGTCGAAGCGTGACAACTCCTCGGCTGGCAGGCCAGAGTGTTGCATAAGTTTTCCTGCGAGATCACAAACCTCGAACAGGAAGGTATTTTCGCTGTACAACAGTCCCTCGAAATCGAGAGCGATGGTTGCTGTCTTGGCCGGGCTGCCCTCCGTACCGTAGATCCATCGAGCCGTGGGGGTGAGTGTGCGTAGGAGCCCTGCTTCGAACTCGCGCGTGGCGGCTTCCCACGTCTCGTGACGACCTGCAGGCGAGGTCGCGGCGATGGAGATCCCTCGCTCCGAGGCGAGTTGCGAGTGTAGAACCGAGGCGTCGGGTAGCGTGGCCGTATGTCGGCGTGCGGCCCAAGCTTCATGGTCGAGCACCTCAAGCGCAGTGACTTGCGGTTTGCGGCCCCCGAAGTCCACGACGAAGTCTGCGCAGTCAAGGAGATACGCGTTGTGCTCGACAAGATAGACCGTTGAGCCGTTGGTGTTGACTAGGTCCCGCAAAGAGGCTGCGAAAGTGTTGAGAAAGTTCTGCGAGAGACCGCGAGAAGGTTCGTCGAGCAGGAAGATGCGACCCTGGCCTCCGGTGTGTTCCGCAGCCAACTCGCGCGCCAGATGCACCCGCTGGAATTCACCAGTAGAAAGCGTGCGCACCTTGCGCCCCAGTGAGAGGTAGCCTGCTCCGAGGCGAACGAGGAAGTCGAGCGTGGCGCGCTCACGCGTGGCCGCGTTGAAGGCACCAATAGTCTCCGCGATTGGGCGCTCAAGCAGTTCACGCACGCTCAGGCCGTTCCAGACGAGCGTTCGGTAGAACTCGGGGTCCATGCCGGTGCCCATGCACCATTCGCATTCGGTTGCGCCGTCGGACTCTCCTGTGCCGTGGCAGAAAGTGCAGGGCTGGCGCTTGGTGCGCGCGATAGATCGCAGTGAGGCCGTTATGCCGAGGAAAGTGGCCAGGGTCGAAAGCGACGTCACGGCCTTGCTTCGCCCTTGGCCGATGAAGGTGAAGCCACCTGTCCCGAGTCGCTCCTGCAATCGGGGAACGATGAGATCACGCATCAGCGTTGTTTTTCCACTTCCCGATTCACCCGTGATGGCAACGATTACCCCAGTGGGCAGATGGAGGTTGTCGAGTGCAATGTTGCGGCAGTGAAGTTTGCCGAACTCAAGCGTAGTTCCTGGTGGTTTGCCGCGTTGTGGCACCACGGGAGGGACAACGGTTGTTTCCTTCACGAGGCATCCGCCGTCGTTCCCGCTTCCGGGACCAAAGTGGAGCTGATACTCGGTGGCTGAGAGCACTTGCTGCGAGTGGTCAACGATCCACAGTTGGTTCTGCTGACCAAGTTCGGCGACTCTCCCGAGCAACTGATTGGTAGTTTTCTCGTCGAGTCCCAGCCCTGGTTCGTCGAGGATGAAGAGCATGCGTGTGCTCAGTCCGAGGTGCTCTGCTAGCAGTAACCGCGTAAATTCCCCACCTGAGAGGGTGTTTACTGTTCGGTCGAGCCCAAGGTAGCCGATGCCGAGATCGACAGCATTTTGTGCTACTTTTTTACCTGCATCAGAGAGCTCGAGTTCGCTTGCAAACGAGAGCACCTCTGCAAGGGAGAGCCCGTTGGCAGTCGATATTTCGATCTGCTTCCCTCCGAGCGACACGCGGAATTCGCCGACGAGGGGGGCGTATCTTGAGCCCTTGCAGCTGGCACATGGCACGCCACGCAACGAACCTCTGCCTTTACAGGCCACGCACCACCCCAGTGGCGTGTTGAATGAAAAAAACGCTGAAGGTTGTCCAGTGGCCCGCGCGAAGTAGGCGCGGATTTCCTTGAAAAGGAAGGTATGGGTGCCAACCGTTGACCGTGCATTACTGGTTGCTGGCTGGTTGTCGAGGAATTCGATACAGGGCAGGTCTCCGCACTTCAGCGCGCCGAAGTTAGTCCTCACGAGGTCTGGAAAGGCAAACGAGTACTGCGATTTTGGCAGTATTGTAACGAGGCGTTTGATGGCCTCGTCGGCCACGGCTCGGCAGAGACTGCTTTTGCCCGACCCCGACCAGCCTGATATGCCGATAGAGGATTGAGTGGGGAGCTCAACGTCGAGGTTTTTGATGTTGTGAATCGTTAACTGCCGCAGTTTCATATTCGAATCTCGTCAATAAGCGCCTTGAGGTACTGGCGTGCACTGCAATAGGTTTCGTCCTTCTCTTCGCCGAAGCAACCGCTCCCACACCACGAGACGATGGCGCAGGTATCGCATGCAGGCAGTCTGCTGGAAGCGCCAGAGTCGCGATGATCACAGCCAGTCTGCATTCCTCCCGGGTACAACGAGACAAAAGCATCGCATTTCGAGGGTGAATTAAGGAACGTGCATAGTTGGTTTGCAGCCGGAGACAGCAGCGTCATGAAAGGCTGCACCTGAAGGCTTTCATAAAGGTGGGTGTCGATCCAGTGACGGAGCACCCGCTCAAGGAACAAAACGAACGCCTCCTCACTTAAGACCGACGCATTGCTCTCTGCCTGGGCATATCGATTACGGCGAAGCTTGCTGAGGGTGAGGAATTTCACGCCAAGCTCAGCCAGATGCTCCATGAAAGGAATAAACGAGGCTTCATTCTCACGCGAAATAACGCTTACCACACCTACCGTTGCGCCGCGACTGCGCAGCAGTTCAAGCTTCTTGGTCAGTAGGTTCCCCAGGTTTGCCCTTCCAAGCCTTCTGAGACCGTCCTGCTGCAGTGAATCGATGGACAGCGAGAAGACAAACTCAGGATCGTGCCGACGAAAAAGGTCAATCCAGTCATCGTCGATGAGCGTGCCATTGGTTTGGATGAAAATCTTCGCACGGTCGCCACCTTCGGTGGCAATGACATCAAGCAGACGAGCCATCTCCTGCTTCGGATAGAGAAGAGGTTCACCGCCATGCAGGAGAAAGCGGAGTTCTTCATGTGTTGGAACAGTCCTGATAAATGCCGAGACTTCGGCAGGTACTAACCGCTTCTCGGCCCAGGTCGGCATGTCGTGCTCGTAACAGTAAGTGCAACGCATGTTGCAGTTACTGCCGACGAGTTTAAGGTTGATGTTCATGCCGCATCTTTCGGGGGCAGTGCCTTCAGGTAATCCCAATGGTGCAGGAGGAGATAAGCAAGCGCCGTGACGCCCTTGGGGGAAGTGGGCAGTTGTCGCCTGTAGTGTCCAGCACGCTTCCACGCAAGCGCGCACTCAGCCGCGAGGATAGCGTCGATCTCGCATCGGCCCGGCACGACATCGTCGAACAGCGGCAACCCCAGTGAGAACATCAGGATCGCGTTGATAAAGTAGTCGGCTCCTGCTTCCCAGGAGAACCCTGCGACGCCAGCGCAGGCGATGAGCTCCCCGCGAGGGGTTGTTGGCTGTTCAAGTAACAGGTGTCCAACGAGGTCGTGCACGAGCAGGGCTGGCACCACTGGTTGCTCACGAAGGGTTGTTGGCGCAACTGACTGAAGGAAGGTTTCATATTCAGGTACCAAATGCGCCACTTCGATTGCCGAGGGGCCTATCGCCAGCCCTGGAGTACCGAAGAGCTCGGTGCGCACCGACTCGAGCTCGATCGCGGGTATCGGTAAGCGGGCAAGAAAACGGGCGATTGGGCGCTCACTGTTGGCAAGATATCCACTGATCTGCGAAAACAGTTCGAGTTCTGCATGGCGGGAAGATATCTCGTGTACCTGCATCGTCACACTCTGTTCCACGCAGCCTCCAGTCGGTCGGCGACATAACTCGCGAAAGCGTCAAGGTCTGCGAGAGTACCATCGTTGCGGAAAACAATACGCTCACGGATAAATTCGGGTTTCGTGTGTTCGAGGTAATAACGGCGAAAGAAGGCAAGGTGCTCTGGTGTCTCTCGCCAGTCGGGCGGTCGAGTGCGGCGGCAGATTCGTACGTACGCCTCTTGGGGATCTGCGTCGATAATAACAGCGAGGTCGATCATCCGTGACTGGCCGAGTGTTCTGAGTGCCGCATCATCGAAGAGCCGTGCCAAAGTTGCCAATTCTGTCAATATTCCCCGGAGGCAGATCACTACACCACCGTACTGGCTCAGTTCTGCTTCGTGGAGCTGTCGATTCCGTGTAAGTAGCTCAATGGCCTGTTCGAGCGAACAACATTTCTCGCCCCGCTCAATGAGCGCTCTGACTTGGCCTGTACCGTCATAGCGAAAGGCTGGTTGACCGACGATGGCGAGGCTGTGATCGGGGTTGTAGGCGAAGCGGGCCTTCAGCGTGGTCGAGAGCATACGGACGAACTCGTCCTTGCCGCTTCCATCGATGCCTTCGACGAGGATATTGGTACGCCCAAGGTAGCGCGCGGGATCGCTTTCGATGTCAGCCTTGGGTTTTGTCCATTGCTCATCTGAGGGAGTCATATGTCTGTTCTATGAGCGCGGCGAGTTCGTTAGGGTAGTCTGATAAGATCTCGCGAAGTGATGGGTATACTGTACGCAGCTGTTCTGCCTGCAGGTTTGCATAGGCATCGATTTCCGTCTTGAACTCGGGCACCTGAAGACGCTGATAGAACATCGTCACCAGGGTGAAGGCAAAGAAGCCATGCACGATACCGCGATGGTGGCGATGACTTTTTGTCCATGGTGAGTACCAGAGAAGAGGGTTATCCTTGAGGGTAATTTTCCGGTCTTCGAGAAACACGTTTAGGGCATTGTGTGATGCCTCATGGACGATCGCTTCGGCGGTCTTGACTGTGTTATCAAGTACTACATCGACGTTGACGGTGAAGAGGTGGAACTCGTCCGAGTGATTGCGGACACCTTGATCTTGAGTAATGCGTCTCCCTAGTAGAGCAAGGCTCACGCTGGTGTCCACGTACGAGCGCATTCCCGCGTGATCGAGCCAGGGGAGGGCTGCAACGGCTTCGGGCTGGGGACTCGCAGGTTGGCCTGCCAACACTGCTTCGAACTCGCGGCTGTCGATCAGGGCCAATGAAGTGTCTGGGGGACGCCTCGTCAGGGCTGCCGCTTGTGCCCTGAGTTCGCTCAGCGTCAGAATGCCGGAGGCCACCTGTTCCAGTAGTGTGACGATGCGCCGCTGTACATGGAACGTGCAGGCGGCGTAGAGGCGGTCATGCAGGAAGCGGTGCTCATCGTAAGTAAACGGCACGTCGTGGCTGCGGAGAGTGTCAGTCAGTTGTCGCAGGACTCCGGCACGACCGGAGAGCACGCGTGGACTGGCTTCGCTGATGAGTGTGGTCAGAAGTTCGAGGGTGCTCATACGGGCTCCTGTTTGCCAACGAGTTGCGCCATGAAGGTGAACATGTCACTCCGGTGCCGGCAGTATTCCTCATAGCGATGCTCGCCCGCTTGCCGGAGCGCGAGGCGCTGTGAGAGGCAGCCACCGCTGCACTTCGCATAAATTTGGCAGCTGGTGCACTTCTCGTTGAGTATATAAAGAGCATGAGTTTTTTCACCCACAGCAAGTATTCTGAGTTGATCCATGAAGTTGCTGTTGCCTGTTGTTGGAACGGCAAAATCCTTCACGGAAAAGTTGTCACAGATACTGGTCGAGCCATCGGGATAGATAGTGGAGTAGTTAAGGCATTTGCGCTGATTGAAGATACAGTATTTCGAATCGACTCCCTCCAATACTTGAATGAAGCTCAGCAGCGGCTCAATCGGGTATCGCTCATAGGCCCGCGAACTGACCCACTGCTCGGCGACACGCTGGAGGAAGCGGGTGAACTCGTCCGGAGAGATCGAGTCGAGGGTGAGGTGGCCCTCCCGAACATCGAAGAGCGGGTTGATCTTCGCGAAGCGCAGATTGGGAATGGAGGAGAGAAATTCGACGTACTCGGCCTCATGCTCAAGGGCGTGTCGCCCAATCACACTCAATAACCCCGCGCTCTGGCCTGCATCTTCAAGCAGTTGGAAGCCGCGACGAGTTGCATCCCAAGTTGATCGGCCTGAGTAGGTGGTGCGCAGTCGATTGAGTTCCCGGGGACCGTCGAGGCTTATGGAGACTTCAATGCCAAGATCTTTGAACTCGGAAAAGAAGAGCTCCGTCCACGCCGGAGAAAGTAGGGTGCCGTTAGTCTGGACGCCGACGAATTGAACCTGCTCCTTGAGGGCTCGAGTGGCCTCAAGCAGGGCCCGGAAACGGCTGAGCCCTACAAGCAGTGGTTCTCCTCCGTGGAAGAGCAGATCCACCTTGCGATCTATACGTTTCACCGAGTGCGTTAGCTGCTCTGGTGTCATGAACCGATGATCGAACTTGAGATCCTTTTCCTTTTCGCCGCAGTAACTGCAATCGATGTTGCAAGCCGTTCCCGCCAATTTTAGAACGATTTTCTGCGCGCGGGTTTGGTCAGGGCTGAGCAGGATTTCGCGAAATGGATGCGCAACCATGTCCGAGAACATCACCAGTTGGAGTGACCGTCGTGGTGAAACGCACCCATGCCAGTCTTTAGATTATCTTGATTTTTCTCGAGGAAAGCTCGGAAGTCAGCTACGGCCCTAGCGTCCACCACTGGTGCTTGGCTGCGTTCACTCGGCGGGGTGTTCAGGGATGCACCGCTAGCTTCCATCTTCTTATTTTCGGGGATCATGGTACTCCTAACGATATTCTAGATTATGTGAGAGACACTCGCACGCATTACTTGCAGTGCAAATAAATACGACTATGCTTATGAGCTAAGGCATCATAGCATGCTTGATTAGGATGTTGCACGCCCCTGCGCAATGCGCTATGCAAAAAAAAGCGGCTCGTCCACACTCTGCTACAGAACACCGCTTCCTGTTGAAGCATAGAGGTCATCGTACTAGCTAATCCTGAACTCACACCAGCGTCACTTTGCCATACGCTAAATTGCACAAATTATATGCTTTTCGCCTATTGTGATTTTTGCTGTTTGTTATAAGCTTTTGTATCTTATTGTTTTATAAGAATTTTATTTGGATGGTCTATTTTGTAGATGTACGCAGGCGGGAGCCCAGCAGTTGCCACAGCGTGCGCCGGCAGCATGATGCAGAAGGCAGGCAAGCCCGCCTCACGCTTTGATTGACCCCCCAAAATAGGACGGCACAAGCATGCAAATCGGTGAACTGGCCCGGCAAACCGGGTGCGCGGTGGACACCATCCGCTACTACGAAAAACAGGGCCTGTTGCCGCCGCCGGCGCGTTCGGCAGGCAATTTCCGCGATTACGCCGACAGCCATGTTGAGCGGCTGCGGCTGATTCGTCATTGCCGCACGCTGGACATGAGCCTGGAGGAAATCCGTGCGCTGCTGGCGGTGCATGACCAGCCGCAGGCAGATTGCAGCACGGTGAACGCCTTGCTGGACGCGCATCTGGGCCATGTGCAGGCCCGCTTGCACGCCTTGCAGGCGCTGGAGCAGGCCTTGCTGAGCCTGCGTCAGCGCTGTGCCAGCACCGGGGCGGCGGCGCAGTGCGGTATTTTGCACGAGCTGACCCACACCCTGGAGGCCCCGCTGCCCGCAGCGGACGGGCATGTGCGCGGGGTGTGTCACCGCTAGCCGCCCTCCCTGCGCCGGGTTTACGCTTGCGCGGCGGGCTGCATCCGGCTGAGCCGTGTCAGGCATTGCTCGCCCGGCTCTGGTTTGGCAAACAGATAGCCTTGCAGATAGTCGCAGTGATGCGCGTGCAAGAAATCGCGCTGGGCGGCGGTTTCTATCCCTTCGGCCACCACTTTCAGCCCCAGGCTGTGCGCCAGCGCCAGAATCGACGCGCAGATGGCGGCATCGTTCTTGTCGGTTTCGATGTCTTTGACAAAAGAGCGGTCGATTTTCAGCAGGTCCACTGGCAGCAGCTTGAGGTAGGCCAGTGATGAATAGCCGGTGCCAAAGTCGTCGATGGCCAGCGATACGCCCAGATCGCGCAGCGCTTGCAGTTTCTGGATGGCGGCTTCTGGGTCTTTCATCACCACCGATTCGGTGATTTCTAGCTCCAGATCGCCCGCCTGAATGCCGTGGCGGCGGATGGCTTGGCTGACGGTGTCCACCAGGCTGGCCGAGCGCAACTGATGGGCGGACAAATTCACCGCCATGCGCACGCCATAGATGCCCTGCGCCTGCCAGTGCGCCACCTGCTGGCAGGC
>RRZU012731987.1_pt1 | contig 10613 bp, 12 predicted proteins | sample 2165561 | NCBI WGS metagenome assembly RRZU01 (sample SAMN10456909, study PRJNA506462) | wastewater metagenome | isolation source: wastewater sludge | place: USA: Moscow, Idaho | reverse complement strand
TTTGTTCGATAGTCAAACGCAAGTGAATCCCATGCCGGATGCTCGCGGCTGTCGCCACTATGGAAAGATTGATGATAAGGTCCATCGAATCGTCCGAGCCCTTCGGCTTCATTCTTCACAGCATGCGCGTGTACGATATCCATAATCACAGCCAGACCTAAAGAATGTGCATCGTCTATCAGATGCTTCAACTCGTCGGGAGTACCGAAGCGCGAGGATGCGGCAAAAAAGCTGGAAACATGATATCCGAAAGAGCCATAGTAAGGGTGCTCCTGAATGGCCATTATCTGAACGGCATTGTAGCCGTATCCTTTGATCCGAGGCAATATATTAAGGCGAAATTCTTCGTAAGTACCTACCCTTTCGGCCTCCGTCGCCATTCCTATATGACCTTCGTATATCAATAGAGGATCTGTGTTCGGAATAAAATTTTTCTCCTTGAACTGATAAGGGGTGTCGGGACACCAAACCTGAGCACTGAATATTTTCGTGTTTTCATCCTGAACCACTCGTGTTGCCCAAGCCGGGATGCGTTCGGCCTCACCTCCATCCCAACAAACCATCAACTTAAATAAGTCTCCATGATGTATTTTATCGAGAGGAAGCCCTATTTCCCATATTCCGTTATCCTTTGGCTGAAGCCTGAACTCTTCTACTTTTTGCCAGCCGTTAAAATCTCCGATCATATAGATGGCTGTCGCGTTAGGAGCCCATTCCCTGAATACCCAAGAGGTTTCGGTCTTGTGCAAGCCAAAGTAAAGATAACCCGAAGAAAAATCGGAAAGCGAAATTTGCCCATTATCAGTGAGGCCTGCTTCTCTTTGCAACACATAATTATAGCGCCCTTCTATTGCTTCTTTATAAGGCTCCAGCCAAGGATCGTTTTTTACTAATTTAAGCATGGCAATTATTTTGAAATTATGAATTATAATTATTTATAGATCAGAGGTAAATATTCTATTCGTAGAATCGCAACCCATTATTCACCGTTTATCGTTCAAAGCTTTATTTTTACTACCACTTTTCTTATTTTACCTTCACCTATACACGGAGCATGCCCGTCCTGCGGAAAGAAAACAGCAAAATCACCCGGAACAGCAGTAACTAAAGTTGTACCCTTGTCATAAAAGAATTGTATATCTTTTTCTTCGTTGAAGGACTCTTGTTCCTCTTTCAGCTCAGCCCGTGCTTTCCATCCGTATGTCTCCGGTTTGTCTATTGGAAGTTGTATATCAATATACTTGTTGTGAGCCTCCACCTTGGCATCGGCCTCTGTTTTCATATCACTGTCGCTCACCATCACATAAAGATCTTTCTCCCTCAGTTCGGTCTTTCCAACTTCCGCTTTTGAAAAATCTACTGATTTCAAATAATCAAAAGCCTCTTTAAAAAGAGGGTGAAGTTTCTCGTAAGCTTCTGAATTTTTCAGGCTATCTAGTATCATATTTAGTTTTTATTATACACAATGGTAAATTACGTTAGTTACGCATACAAGTTTAGCAAATATAATCGGATTTTTGGTTAATTATCACCTATTTTATCTCTCGTATTGCCCGATAGTTTCGGTTAAAGGCAAATTTTCCTTACTTTTGTCTTTCATTTAATTCATTTTCTTTTAATTAAATCGATACTTTTTGTATGAGAAAATTATTTTTAATTCTTAGTTTACTAATTATGGTTTATTCTTGTAACACTACAAGCAATAAGGTCGAAGAAAATCCATTTTTCTCCGAGTTTAATACACCCGATGGTGTACCTCCTTTCGATAAAATATCAGCCGAGCATTATTTACCTGCCTTCGAAGAAGGAATGAAACGCCATTCGGCTGAGATAGATTCTATAATCAATAATACCGAAGCACCTAGCTTCGAAAACACTGTTGTAGCATTGGATCATGCAGGAAGAATGCTTGGCCGTGTAAATGCTACATTCTCGGTAATGACAGGAACAATGTCCGATTCTATCTACGAGAACATAGACAAAGAAATTACTCCAAAGCTTACAGCACACTACGACAACATCAGTCTGAATCAAAAGCTTTTTGACAGAATTAAAGCTGTTCACGATGACACAACCGCTGTAGCCAAACTGACTACCGAGCAGAAAATGTTACTGGACAAGACTTACAAGAGTTTTGTTCGTTCGGGTATCCTTTTGGATGCTGAAAAACAAGCCCGTTTGCGCGAAATAAACAAGGAATTGAGCGATGCTAGTTTAAGCTTCGGTCAGAATGTGATGAAAGAAACTGATAATTATCAACTGGTAATAGAAAAGAAAGAAGACCTTGCCGGTCTGCCGGAAGATGTTGTTGCTGCTGCTGCGAAACTGGCAGAGAAAAAAGGCCTTCAGGGAAAATGGGTATTCGGACTAAGCAAACCTAGCTGGGAACCGTTCTTACAATATGCGGACAACCGTTCGCTTCGCGAAAAATTGTATAAGGCGATGTATATGCGGGCTAACAACGGAGGCGAGTTCGACAACAAAGAAAATATCAAGAAGATAGTTAGCCTTCGTCAGGAAAAAGCAAGTCTATTGGGCTATAAATCTCATGCAGACTATGTTCTGGAAGAAACTATGGCAAAATCTCCTGAAAACGTAATGAAGTTTTTAGACGGTATCTGGAAATATGCCTTGCCTCAGGCCAAGCTGGAAGAAGCTGAATTGCAAGCCATAGCCAAAAAAGAAGGACAGAATATAAAAATAGAATCTTGGGACTGGTGGTACTATGCAGAAAAAGTACGTAAGGAAAAATATGCCCTGAATGAAGATGAAATCAAGCCATACTTCAAAGCAGACAATGTGCGTGAAGGAGTTTTTGCAGTAGCAAACAAACTTTATGGCATATCGTTTAAGCAAAGAACAGATATCCCTGTTTATCAGGAAGATGTGAAAGCTTATGAAGTAAGCGATGCAGACGGCTCTAAAATCGGACTTATTTATTTTGACGATTTCGCCCGCCAAGGCAAACGTCCGGGAGCTTGGATGAGCAGTTTCCGCAAACAAGAAGTTTTTAACGGCAACCCTGTTCAACCGCTTATCTATAACGTAGGAAATTATAATCCGCCGACAGAAGGAAAACCCGCCTTGCTTACGTTGGATCAGGTAGAAACAATGTTCCATGAATTTGGTCATGGCTTACACGGATTATTATCGAAATGTAATTACTACACCCTTTCGGGAACTTCTGTTTCCCGCGACTTCGTAGAACTTCCTTCTCAGATAATGGAGCATTGGGCTTTTGAACCGGAAGTATTGAAAATATATGCCAAGCATTACGATACAGGAGCGGTGATCCCTGACGAACTGATTCAAAAGATACAAAATGCATCCAAGTTCAATCAAGGCTTTATGACAACAGAGCTTGTTGCTGCTGCCATCTTAGATATGAAATGGTATACAAAAACCGCATCGCCTAACTTTTCTTCTAAAAACACAGAAGGGCTGAAAGGTTTAGATGTTAACAAATTCGAATCGGACGCAATGAATGAAATTGGGCTAATATCTTCTATCATACCTAGATATAAGAGTACCTATTTCCAACACATATTCAGCGGCGGTTACTCTTCGGGGTATTACAGCTACCTATGGTCGGAAGTACTTGACTCGGACGCATTCCACGCATATGTAGAAAAAGGCAACATCTTTGATCAGGAAACAGCAAAGTCTTTCCGTGAAAATGTTCTGTCGAAAGGCGGATCTGATGAGCCGATGGTACTTTATAAGAAATTCAGAGGTGCAGAGCCGAATCCTGTCTATTTATTGGAGAACAGAGGTTTTGTAAAATAACTATAAGTGATAAGGTATGAATTATATATCGGAGTAATCAACTCTAATTTATAATTCATAGTTAATAACTTATTTATTATCTTTGCGACTCTAAAATTTAATCAAAATATAAAATAAAATTTAATGGCAACTACAGCAGATATAAGAAATGGAATGTGCATCGACATCGATGGACAGTACTATGTTATTATCGAATTCTTACATGTGAAACCGGGAAAAGGAGCCGCTTTCGTTCGCACAAAAATGAGAAGCGTTACTACCGGACGTGTTCTTGAAAGAACATTCAACGCAGGGATAAAGCTTGACGAAGTACGCATCGAAAGACGTCCTTACCAGTTCCTTTATCAGGATGACATGGGGTACAACTTTATGAATACCGAAACTTTCGAACAAATATCTCTTGCCGGAGAAATGATCGAAGGTGTGGCTTTCCTGAAAGAAGGCGATATGGTGGAAGTACAGGTACATGCCGAAACTGAAACTGTATTGACAGCAGAAATGCCTCAAAACGTTATTCTTGAAATCACTTATACTGAACCCGGAATGAAAGGCGATACTGCAACCAACACACTGAAACCTGCGACAGTAGAAACAGGTGCCGAAGTTCGTGTGCCGTTGTTCATCAACGAAGGCGACAGAGTAAAGATCAACACGAAAGACGGTTCGTATGTTGAAAGAGTGAAGAACTAACTATCTTTTCTATAAATATTAAAACCTCATAACCATCAAACGTTATGAGGTTTTTTATTGGTGAACGACAAATATATTTATATTTGCAACTTACACGAAACAAACATACTACGAATGGAAAACAAGACCAAACTAAATATTAAAGACCTCGCAGAAGAAGACCGTCCACGGGAAAAGATGCTGCTCAAGGGGGTAGGTTCTCTGTCAGATGCTGAATTGCTGGGCATTCTTATTGCTTCGGGAAATAAAGATGAAACAGCGGTAGAGCTGGCTCAACGTATACTTCACAGCGCATCCAACAATCTGAATACTTTAGGGAAACTTACGATTAAGGAGCTTATCAAAAACTTTAAAGGCATAGGTGAGGCAAAAGCTATAACCATTGTTGCAGCTCTGGAATTAGGGCGAAGACGAAAACTATCTGAAGTTGAAGTCCAACCTCAAATTACATCCAGCGAGAATGTTTATCAGATACTGCATCCTGTATTGGCAGACCTGAAACACGAGGAAGTGTGGGTATTGCTGCTGAACAGGGCGAATAAGGTGATAAAGAAGATGCAAGTGAGTAAAGGCGGGATAACAGGAACGGTGGCCGACATCCGTATGATTATGAAAGAGGCTATAGATTCGCTTGCGTCCGCTATTATTTTGTGTCACAATCATCCGTCGGGAAACCCCGACCCAAGCGGAGATGATAATAATATTACCCGAAAACTGAAAGAAGCAGGTCAGATACTTGACATCAAGCTACTCGATCACGTGATAATCTGCGATCGGTCTTATTATAGTTACGCGGATAAAGGACAGTTGTAAATGTACCTGATTAGTCAATCTTTTTAATTATTTTTGTATCGCAAATTAGAAAGGTTATAAACTATCTACTCTATGCAGATGTTTATAACAAACAAAAATGATATTTATATGAGCGGATTACTTGAGTTGGAAGGTAAGATTGTAAACATGATTAAAACGGTTTACGATCCCGAGATACCTGTTAATATATACGATTTGGGGCTGATATACGAAGTGGATATAGACGACAGCAACAATGTGACTATAACGATGACCCTGACAGCACCTAACTGTCCGGCAGCTGATTTTATATTGGAAGATGTACGCTACAAGGTGGAATCGGTGCCGGGAGTAAAGAATGTGTTGGTAAATCTCACATTCGAACCTCAATGGAACAAGGACATGCTTAGCGAAGAGGCTAAACTTGAACTTGGATTTTTATAAAAACCAAAGACGTGGGTAAAAAAATTTACTTCCTTTCGGATGTTCACTTGGGCTCTGCTTATCACAACAAGAATGTGAATAAACAGCACCAAATGACATTACCTTCGGTAAAAATAAACGACAGCTATTTTCCTCAACATGAAGTAGAGCGCAAGCTCTGCCGTTGGCTGGATATGGCAAAGCAGGATGCTTCGGCAATTTACCTGCTCGGTGATATCTTCGATTATTGGTTCGAATACAGGAATGTAGTTCCCCGTGGATTTGTCCGGTTTCTGGGAAAGATAGCCGAAATCACCGATATGGGTATTGAAGTCCATTTTTTTATAGGAAATCACGACATTTGGATAACGGATTATTTGCAAAAGGAATGCGGCATGATTGTTCATCTGCAACCCCTTGTGAAAGAAATATACGGAAAAAAATTCTTTTTGGCGCATGGTGACGGGCTCGGTGATGACTCCGCATCTTTTAAGATCTTGCGCAAGATTTTCCACAGTAAACTTTGCCGCATAGCATACGCCGCTATTCATCCCCGATGGACTGTCGGTTTTGCACAACGATGGTCGAATCACAACCGTGACAATGACGAGATGCCTCCTTATTTCGGAGAAGACAAAGAGCATTTGGTGCTTTTCGCCAAAGAGCATTTAAAAAAAGCCCCCAGTCTCAATTTCTTCATCTTCGGACATCGGCATATCATGCTCGACCTGATGCTATCTTCTACAAGCAGGGTCGTGATTTTAGGCGATTGGATCAATTTCTTCTCTTATGGAGTCTTCGACGGCGAGAACTTCTCATTGGAGATATTTGAAGGATAAATCGACACGCAAGCCAAAAATATATCTACCTTTGCTTCGGTTAATTAGACGGTTATCATCCGCGATACAGGCTACATAAAATGCATATATCGCATTCTAAATAAGTTTCACATATGAAAATGGTAAAAGGTATCTTTATCATTCTTTTATTCTATTTTCTGGGACAAGCTGTCAGCTATCTGATCAATGGCTTTGTACCGGGAAATATCATCGGAATGGTTCTCTTATTCCTCAGCCTTTACTTCAAAGCCATTAACCCGGAGAATGTGAAAGACGTTGCCAACACATTCACCCGCAATATGGCTATTTTCTTCATCCCTGCCGGAGCCGGAATTTTAGGATCGTACGGAATTATAAGCAAGTTCTGGATGTCGATTCTCATCGTTTGCTCTGTGAGTACCGTTCTGGTTATTGCAGTAGTGGCTGTTATTCAACAACAAATGGAAAAAAGGAAGAAATGAAAGCTCTATTCGAATCCACAGAATTTATTCTTCTGCTCATATTTGGCAGCTACCTGTTTGGGCAATGGGTATTCAAAAAAACACGGATAGGCATTTTTCACCCGATGATTATATCCATCGCCATCATAATCGCTTTTCTGAAAATTACCGATATGCCTTATCAAACATTCGAACAAGGAAGCCAGTTTGTCAGCTTTTTATTAGGACCATCGGTTGTTGCGTTAGGTTATATCCTTTACGAACAATTGGCTTATTTGAAGGGCAATATAGTATCTATCCTCACATCCGTATTTATAGGAAGTCTTGTCGGCATCATAAGTGTTATCTTACTTGCTAAACTGACAGGTGCCGATCAGGTGTTGATTCATAGCCTTGAACCAAAATCTGTTACCACGCCGATTGCAATGAGCATTGCCGAACAGTCGGGAGGCAATGTGTCGCTGACTGCTGTTATCGTATTGTTTTGCGGGATATTCGGGAGTATCATCGGCCCTCCCATACTTCGCCTTTTAGGCATCCAAAGCAGTATTGCAAAAGGGTTGGCCATGGGTGCTTCCGCCCACGGTGTGGGAACAGCAAAAGCCATGGAGATGGGCGTGATTGAAGGAGCATTGAGTGGTTTGGCTATCGGATTGATGGGTGTGATGACAGCGTTGTTGATACCCGTTATTCACCAATTATTTTCTTAGTTCCTGCCCCTGATTGTTATTTCCTGTCGAAATGCTTTCACATATAGGGATAAGTGCTTATTTTTGCAGTAATGAAACCTAAAAAGAAAGGTATACAGAGCAACAGAACCAAGCATCTTCTTTTCTCTCTGAATGAAGAAGAGTATGCCCTTATATCCTCTTATATGAAGAAATATAAAATAGAAAACCGCTCGCGATGGTGCCGGGAAACTATTATTGCACACGTATTAAAGAATCTGCAACAAGATTACCCTACCCTCTTCGGAGAAAACGAAATGCGCAGATGAATTCTATTCTCAACGACGAATATTATATGCGTCAGGCTCTGACCGAAGCCAGGATCGCCTTCGATAAAAATGAAGTTCCGATAGGAGCTGTTATCGTTTGTCAGGGAAAAATAATCGCCAGAGCGCACAATCTTACCGAAACCCTCAACGACGTAACAGCACATGCGGAAATGCAGGCGATAACTGCTGCCGCAAATGTATTAGGCGGAAAGTATCTGACAAATTGTACGCTGTATGTGACTTTGGAACCTTGTCCTATGTGTGCCGGCGGACTGCTTTGGTCGCAAATCTCCCGAATAGTTTACGGATCTAAAGACCCTAAAAAAGGCTACACCTCTTTTTCGCCTGCAATATTGCATCCTAAAACATCTGTGTCACACGGAATTCTGGAAGAGGAATGCCTTTCTTTGTTAAGAGAATTCTTCAAGCAAAGACGGTAAATATCCTTCCGCTAATGTTAAAAATAAGCAATTTAACATTTATTTGTATTTTAGCATGCAACACTTTCGCCTATTTTCATGTCTATTATACGTAATCATACTTTACAAAGACAAGCAGAAACCGTGAAAAAGCATATCCAGATAGTTTTATTCCTGATGATATCAGTTCTCTTAGCACTGGGATTTGCATCCTGTGCTGATGATGAAGGGTATTCTCTTGATAAATATTGGGTGTCTATTGCGACTATTAATAAAACAGGCGATAACGCTTACTATTTTACGTTAGACAATGACGAAAAACTTTGGGTAGCTGCACCTGTCGGACTTAATTTAGATCTCAAAAACGAAAGAGCCATCATTAATTATACAATTCTGTCTGATGCGCAAAACGGATACGATCATTATGTAAAACTGAACAGATTGTCCGAGGTGCTGACTAAAGATATTATTTATATTGCTCCTGATGATCAGATAAAGCAAGATAGTATAGGCTATAGCCCTGTCAAAGTATACTCTGTATGGGGAGGTGACGATTACCTGAATATTTCTTTTGGGTTCAATGTCGGCGGAGTTGAGACTCACATGATCAATCTTGTCTCTGCTGATCCTGATTTGTCTAAAGATGAAGATATCGTGAGTTTAGAATTTAGACACAATCAAAAAAGTGATCCTGAATATTATCCGTCAAAAAGCTATGTCTCTTTCAATCTGGCACCTTATAAAGTAGCGGACAGGGATAAATTGACAATTGAGCTTGTATGGAAAGACCCAAGTGGGGAAACTAAGACATACAAGTTTGAATATAAATACGACAAGACAAGTGATGTAACAGCGAATACATACGAAAAACTTGATACTAACCTGAATATTTATTAATATTCTTTTTGATTTCCTTTCGAAAAAGAGAGCTCGGGAGAGTTCTCTTTTTTATTTTAGAAATCATTCATTTATAAAGTTTTAAACACAAATGACATTTTCTTCCCCATACTACATCTTATTTCTTTAAAAAAGATGTATTTTTGTTTGGATTGAGTTTATATAAATGGATAATTCAAGATTAAAAGAACAAGTCAAAAACGAGTTTACAGAATATTTAAATCTGCACAAGCATCGTAAGACACCTGAAAGATATGCTATTCTGGAACATATTTATTCTACCAAGGGGCATTTCGACATGGAATCGCTTTATGTATCCATGACCGAATCAGGGTTCAGGGTTAGCCGGGCCACATTATATAATACGATAGAGTTACTGTTGGACTGTGCATTGGTCGTAAAACATCAGTTCGGGGCCAATGTGTCTCAGTATGAAAGAGCTTATGGAAATGAAAATCATGACCATTTGATATGCCTGAACTGTGGGGAAGTGAAAGAACACAAAAACGGAAATCTTTTCACCGCCACACAGCAAAGAAAGCTACAGCGATTCAGGGTTAGCTATTACAGCATGTACATATATGGCATCTGCAATAAGTGCGTCCGGGCAAAAGCAGCAGAAGAAAAAAAGAAGAAAAAAACAGAAAATACTAATATCCGCATTAATAAGAAAAAATGAAAATAGATGTATTGCTAGGGTTGCAATGGGGCGACGAAGGTAAAGGTAAGATAGTAGACGTATTAACTCCGGAATATGAGATTGTAGCCAGATTTCAGGGCGGGCCTAATGCCGGCCACACACTCGAATTCGAAGGCAAGAAATATGTACTCAGGTCTGTTCCTTCGGGCATTTTTCAAGGCGACAAAATCAATATTATAGGCAACGGGGTTGTGCTTGACCCTGCCTTATTCAAAGAAGAAATTGAAGCCTTAGAGTCATCAGGGCATAAGCTGACAAAGAGACTGCTTATATCGAAGAAAACTCACCTCATACTCCCTACCCATCGTTTACTGGATGCTTGTTACGAGGCTGCAAAAGGCGACTCAAAGATAGGTACCACCGGTAAAGGTATAGGCCCTACGTATACAGATAAAATCAGTCGAAACGGTTTGCGTGTGGGAGATCTCCTTTCTAATTTCGAAGAGAAATATAAAATAGCAACGGAAAAGCACCTGAAGATACTAAACCAACATGGATTCGATACTGCAGCTTTTGCTGAAATAGAGCAGAAATGGTTTGCCGGTGTGGCTAAATTGAAGGGAGTGGCTTTTATCGAAAGTGAGCATTATATAAACAAGGCGATAAAACAAGGGAAAAAAATACTTGCAG
>RRZU011456615.1_pt1 | contig 10613 bp, 6 predicted proteins | sample 2165561 | NCBI WGS metagenome assembly RRZU01 (sample SAMN10456909, study PRJNA506462) | wastewater metagenome | isolation source: wastewater sludge | place: USA: Moscow, Idaho | reverse complement strand
CATCCTAAGTCTATTCCCATACTATAATTTGTTATATTTGGTTCAGCATAAATAGTATGTCCATAAACATTAAATATCTCTTTTATATCAATGCTTGATTTTCTGCTCCACATTATATGTTTTTCAAATATTTCTTTATCAATTTTATCTTGGCTATCTCTTAATTCCCACACTCTTCCAATACTTGAGTGACTAACAACTAAATATCTACTGTCATGCGTTTTATAATCTTTATATTCAAGATATAAAGGCAAAGAGTTTAAAAAATCATAATGTTCAAAATATTCTTCTCGTGTTTTATATGATTTTAAAGTTTCATTTCCCCCACATCTATACAACCAGTCTCTAGATTCATCATTTACAAGCGGTTCTTCTTTTGTTGGACCAAATTCTAAAAGCATATCTTCATGATTTCCTTTAACACAATCATATTTATTCTCAATTATAAATTTAATAACATTGTATGAGTCATTTCCTCTATCAACTAAATCTCCAACAAAAACAATTTTAGAGTTTTGTTTATTTGGTAATTGCCCAATTAAAGCTAAGAGAGATTTATAGCAACCATGCACATCTCCAATTATATATATTTGGTCATTTATTATATTTTTCATTCTAACTCTTTCGTATAAATTATTGCTGAACATAAGCAAGGAGGTTTGCCACAGGCTGTACAGTCAAAATTAAATTTTATGCTATCTTCTTTCCAAAAATTTTCGATTATAAACTCTTCTTTGAAACCTTCTTTTAGAGCTAATCCTCTGATATTAACTTGTTCTTTATTTTTCCAACCAGCCATTATTGCAAACTTTATATTATTTTCTTTTAATTTGGAAATTGTGCTTTTGAGTAATAAAGTTCCAATCCCATGACCTGAATAATTTTCATGAACAGCTATTGAATCAATATATCCAATTTTTTTATATTCATCATTTATAATTATTTTTTTATCTTTTGTAATCTTTTTTAAATAATCTAAGTCAATAAATTTACTTGTAGCATAAGCAACTATTTTTTCATCTATTTTTGCACATAAATTAATATCATTATTCAAAATATCTTCGTTTACAAATGAACTACCAAGTGTCATAGAAGCTATCTGTGCAACTTCATTTATCATTGATTCTTCCATAGGAATTATAGTTATATCTTTTTTCTCTAACTGTTTATTTGTCACAGTTTTAACCTTCTAATTAATTTATCGTGTAAATATAACATAATTGAGATTTTAAGTCTAAAGTTGATTTGTTTATTTTATAGTAAATAATAGTTGTTTTGACAAGTACTTAAATTTAGATTATAATTTGATTTTCAATATGGAGTTTTTATGCAATTTGATATGAATTTATCTTTAGGGTTTATTTTAAATAGGACATCTATACAATCAAAAGCTTTATTTTCACAAAAAATAAAAGAGTTTGATATATCTCCTGAACAATGGTCTTTAGTTTTTAGAGTTGTTGAATCTGAAGGGTTGACTCAAAAAGAACTTTCTGACTCTACATATAAAGATCAGGCAAATACAACTAGAAGTATAGATAGACTTGAAAAAAAAGATTTACTAAGAAGAGTTCATAATCACAATGATAGAAGAATAATTAATATTTATCCAACAAAAAAAGCAATTGATCTGGTAAATATGATAGTTCCAATCTCATCAGAATTTAACAATCTTTTAACTAAAAATTTCACTATAGAGGAAAAAGAAGAATTAATAAAATTATTAAATAGAGTTTACGAAAATTTACAAAAAGAGGAATAAATGAATTTAGAAAATAAAATAGTACTAATCACTGGTGCAAATGGAGGATTAGGGCAAGCATTTATAAAATATTGTTTAGAAAACAATGTTCAAAAAATTTATTGTTGTGCAAGAGATATAAAAAATATAGATGCTATTGATAAACGAATTGAACCAATAAAATTGGATTTAACAAATTTAACAGATATTAACAATTTAGAAAGTTCAATAGATTCTATTGACATACTTGTAAATAATGCAGGTGTTAATAATGAAAAAAGAATTTTTGAAGTCTTAAATAATGATTTTGAGGTTAATACATTTGGTACATTAAATATTTGTAAAGCACTTTATCCAAAAATAAAAGAAAATGGTTCAATAATAACTATAAATTCTGTGCTTGCATTTATGAATCTTCCAATAATGGCACAATATTGTGCTTCAAAAAGTGCTTTACACTCTATTATGCAAGCTATTCGAGCTGAACTAGGAACAAAATCTATAAATGTTTTTGAAGTTTTTCCAGGACCAATAGATACTAGAATGTCACAAAATTTAAAAGCAAATAAAGCTATACCTTATGAAATTGTTAAAGAAGTTTTTAATGGTGTAAATAATAAAACTTTTGAAATTTTCCCTGATGACTTTTCAAAAAATATAATTTTAATGTTAAAAAATAATCCTGAACAACTAGAAAAAGAGTACGCACTTTCTATACAAAAATAATAAAAATTTGATAGATTTATTTAATTAAATTTATCTTTTTTTATATGATATAGCGTAATAATTTGCTAAAATATAGTGTTAGAAATGGTGAAAATAACTAAACTTATCAATAAAATAGCATAAGTAGTGAAATTAATAATATTTTACAAAATAAAGTAGAAGCATGAATTTAGAAAAATTAAGACAAGATGCTATAGAGAAGGCCATTAATCAACATTACGCAGTTGTTTCATTTAAAACAGATGGAACAATAAGAGATGCAAATGAGAAATTTTTAAAACTTTTTGGCTATGAACTAGAAGAAATTGTAGGTAAAAAACATAGAATATTTTGTGATTCTGATTATGCAAATTCATTTGAATATAGACAATTTTGGAATGATTTAACAAATGGGTATGTTCAAACTGAAGAGTTTAAACGTATAAAAAAAGATGGTACATCTATTTTTATTCAAGCCTCTTATAAACCACTTATAAATGAAGATGGCCAAATATTTGAAATACTAAAATTTGCACAAGATATAACTTCTAAAAAATTAGAAAGCTTAGATTATTCTGCAAAAATAAAAGCTATAAATAGTACTCAATCTGTAATTGAATTTGATATGAATGGATTTGTTTTAAATGCAAACGAGAACTTATTAAATTCATTAGGATACTCTTTAGATGAAATTATTGGAAAACATCAAAGTATGTTTTGTGAAGAGGATTATGTTAAATCAAATGAATATAAAGAGTTTTGGAATAAATTACGTTCAGGTATTCATGAAAGTGGAAAATATCTTAGACTTGGGAAAAATGAAAAAAAAGTTTGGGTTCAAGCTATTTATACACCTATATTTGATATTGATAAAAAACCAATAAAAATAGTTAATTTTACACAAGATATAACGCAATTAGAAATAATGCAAAAAGATTCTTTAACAGGATTTTTTAATAAAGAAAAACTTATTTTAGATATTCCTTTAAATAATCAAAACAACTTAGCAATAATAAATCTAGATGATTTTTCACAAATAAATGATTTTTATGGTCATGCAATTGCAGATCAATATATTTTGAAATTTTCTAAGATTTTTAGTGTTTATTTAGAAAATAAATTTAGTATATATAGAATTGCTGAAGGTACTTTCGCTATTTTAGATCCCAATCTAACTACTACAGAATTTTATAATATTTTTAAAAATTACATAGAACAATTAAAAGATACTTTGATTGATTTAGATATAAAAAAATTTAGTATAGTTTTAACTTGTGGTATTTCTTCTGAAAATAATGAAAGACTTATAAACACTGCAGAGATAGTTAATAAATATGCTCAAAAAAATTTAAAAAATATATTAGTATATTCTAAAGATTTAAATATTGAAAAAGAGTTTGAAGAAAATATATATTGGTCTGAAAATATTAGATGGGCATTAAAAGAAGATAGAATCATAGTTTATTATCAACCAATTTATAACAATGAACTAAAAAAAATAGAAAAATATGAATCACTGGTTAGATTGAAAGATAAAGATGGAGAAATTATATCTCCATATAAATTTTTAGAGATTTCAAAAAAATCAAAGCAATATATCGATATCACAAAAGTTGTGATTGAAAAGTCATTTAGTAAATTTGCAGATTCAAGCTATGAATTTTCTATTAATCTTACAGTAGAAGATATTTTAAATGAAGAACTAAATGAGTTTTTATTTAGAAAAATTGATGAATATAAGGTTTCTAATAAGCTTGTTATAGAGTTAGTTGAATCTGAAAAAATAACTACATATGATCCTGTATATGAATTTATAAATAAAATAAAGAAGAAAGGTTGTAAGGTAGCTATTGATGATTTTGGAAGTGGATATAGCAATTTTGAGTATCTGGTAAAAATAGATGCAGATTATGTAAAAATAGATGGAAGTATTGTAAAAAGAATTTTAGATGATGAAAATTCAGTTGAAATAATAAAATCAATATTAAATTTTTGTAGAAAAATGGATATCAAAGTAGTAGCAGAATTTATATCAGATGAAAAATTACAGGCAAAAGTGATTGAACTTGGAATTTCCTATTCACAAGGGTATTATATAGGTATGCCTAGCGATAATATAGATTGATAAATTGAATTTATTTAAGTATTAAAATATAAATTGATTTTAAAACACTTGTTTATGAGAAATTAAATAAAACCTGATTGTAAAGAGATGTTATAAAGTGTAATTGTGGTTTTAAAAAAAGTATTGGTGGAGATGTGCTACATCTAAAGTTGGTCTAAGTAGGCTATTTTAGGGCTTTGAATTTTACAAAAATTTAAAATACCGTAATAATTACCGTGAAATTTTTTTGTTGAATATATAATAACAATAATGTTTTTAATTAATATATAATTATTAGTTGTATAAATTTTTATGATAATTAAATCTTAATCAAATAACCTAAATCTTTGATTGTAACTATTGAATCACTATCTAATTTTTTTCTCAATCTATAAACCATATTTCTTAGAGTATTTTCATCAACACTCTCTTTAAATACTTCATTCTCAATAAGCTCTTTAGAAATTAATTGATTTGGTTTATCAAGAAGAAGTTCTATAAATGTTACTTCATTTTTTGTAAGAACTATCTCTTTATCGTTTTTAATAATCTTTTTTGAAACAAAAGAGTAATAAGAATTTTCATCTAACTTTGTTAAAATCAAATTATTGTTTTTTAAAGAAGAGATTACACTATTTAAAACATTTACTAAATCATCATGTAAAATAGGTTTTTCAATATATTTTATCAAATTTAATTCAATTGCATTTAAAAGTTTTTCTTTATCTGTGTAAGCACTAACTATAATAATAGGAATTTTTTTATTTAATTCTCTTATGATTTTTGCCGTTTGGTAACCATCTAAATTGGGCATTACGTAATCCAACATAATCACATCTATTTTATGATTTTGATATATTTCTAAAGTTTCATTTCCATCATTTGCAACAAAAACTTCTTTAAAAAACATTTTCAATATTCTTGTTGTACTTTCTTTTATTACTAAATCATCTTCTGCATAAAGAATATTTAGTGATTTTAAAATGTTAATATCTTTTATCAATATATCACTCCTAAAATAATTGTTTAATTATAGTTTTTTAATATCATTTTTTAAATATGGTAAATTTCACACCTAACTTATAATTTTCTATATTCATAAAATAATTAGATTTTTCAACTATTTTAAGAGACATTTTTAAACCTAAACCCTTTTGTTTATGTTTTCGAATATCTTCTAATACTTCTGCTTTAAAACCTCCACAATTATCTTCATAAATAATATTTTTTTCATTTATTGTTATATTAATTTGTGGATTTTTTATATTTTGCAATTTTGAAGCTTTTATTGTATTTGAGATTAAATTTAACCAAACATGGAGCCATTGATTTTTATTTGCAGTTATTTCCAAAGGAAAATTTGAGATTATATTGATATTTAGATTTGATTTTTTTATCTCTAAATCAATCAGTTTTTTAACTTGTCTAATATTTTCTTCTACCTTAAATTTAGAATAATCACTCTCTTCTTTATAATATCCCAAAAAAGTATTCATAGTTTCAACCATAAATTTTATAGAGCTTTCTGTATCTTCCAATCTTTGATAAAACTCCTTATTATCATTAATATTTTGATTTAATTTATACATTAAAATCATTTCAAGATTCAAAGAAGAGATTTGAGAAAGACCATTCTTCCATTGGTGTGAAATATTTCCCAATAACTCACCAATTTCAGCTTTTCTTTTTTGTTCTATTAAAAGTTGTTGTTGTTCTTCATTTTTTTTAATCTCTTTTTTTACCTTTAAATTCAACATATAATTCCATAAAAGAATGATAAAAATAACAAAAGATAAAACAGCCAAAATCCAAAGTGCAATAGTAAAAGTTGTAGTTTTTTCAATAACGATTGTCACATAATTATTTACAATTTCATCTATATCTTTTTGTGTGATTGTTTTAATAGCTTCATTTAAAATATCCTTTAAAATAGGTTCATCAAGTCTTACACCAATTCTAAGATTATTTTCATATCCTTTTGGTTCTCCAATAATCTTAAGATTAAAAATACCATTTTTTTTGATTGTATAAGCTGCTATTATCATAGAACGCAAAGTTAAATCAACTTTTTGTTCTTCCACAAGCTTAAAAGCTTCATCTTCAGTTGATGTTGGAACAATAATAAGATTTGGAAAATCCTTTGCAAATCTTTCAGTCATTGCTGTATTTCGAGGAAGTGCAATAGATAAATTTACCTTTGAAATATCTTCAATATATTTTTTTTCACTTCGTCCTACAAGTACATTTGAATCTGTAAATATTAATAATATAAAAACTAACCACTCTTTTCTTTTTGGTGTTTCATTTAAAAAACTCAAAATATCACACTTTTTTTGTTTTGAAAAATCTATACTTTCATCCCAATCATTTGTAGGTATTAGTTCTATTTTTATATCTAATTTAGTTGATATAAGTTTGATTATATCAGCAGAAATCCCCTCATGAAGACCATCTTTATTTATCTTCTCAAAAGGTTCCCAATCAGGGTCAACACACATGGTGATAACTTTTTTATTTTTTAGGTAAGTTGTTTGTTTTTCATTTAATACTATTTCTTGTGCAAAACAAGTATATAAAAACATAATAGTTAAAATAATAATTCTCATGATTTTTCCAATGGTTTATTTTAAAAATAGCATTCTACTTAAAAATAGGAAAATAACAAAAAAATATAAATTATGATATTGAAATGATATGAGTTTTATATAATGATTAAAATATTTTTATTAGGACAAACTATGATAAAGTTTAATCATGATTTCAGTTCAAGATTTCGTATCTTAAAAGGTGGGAAAGTTAGTCTAGTAGTCTCGGCATTATTAGGTAGTGCAATAATTGCAAGTGCAGCTCCAACTGGTGGAACAGTTACTAGTGGAAATGCAACAATTTCTCAAAGTGGAAATGTCACAAATATAAATCAATCAACTCAAAAAGCCTCTATAAATTGGCAAGGTTTTTCAATAGCTTCAAATGAAACAGTTAATTTTAATCAACCAAATGTAAATTCTATTACTTTAAACAGAGTTGTTGGTAATGAGCGTTCGGTTATTGATGGAGCTTTAAATGCAAATGGACAAGTTTGGATATTAAACTCAAATGGAGTTTTATTTAATAAAAATGCAAAAGTAAACACAGCAGGTATTGTTGCAACTACAAAAGATATTTCAGATGCAGATTTTCAAGCAGGAAATTACAAATTCTCTGGAAATTCATCTGCTTCAGTTGTAAACTTTGGAACAATAGAAGCAAATGAATCTGGGTATGTAGCACTTTTAGCAAATACAGTTCAAAATGATGGAACAATAAAAGCTTATAAAGGAACAGTTCATTTAACAGGTGCTAGTGAAGCAACTATAAATCTAAATGGAAACTCAATAGTTAGTTTAACTGTAAATAAAGGTGTATTAGATGCTCTTGTAGAAAACAAAGGTGCAGTAATAGCTGATGGTGGAAAGATATATCTAACAACAAATGCAGTAGATGAGATATTAAAAGGCGTAGTAAATAATACAGGTATTTTAGAAGCTAATTCTATGGATGATGTTATGGGTCATGTGGAAGTATTTGCCCATGGGGGAACGGCAAATGTATCAGGTGAAATCAAAGCTGAGGGTGGATTTGTAGAGACTTCGGGGGATATAGTAAAAATAACTGATGATTTTAAAGTTAAGGCTAAAGAGTGGTTATTGGATCCTGTTGACTTTAAAATTGCAGCAACTGATGGAGATATTAGTGGTAATGCAATTTCCGCAGCACTTGATACAACAAATGTAACTATTAAAACAGCAAATACTGTTTCTTGTACAGGTGTAACAGGATGTGGAACTGGCGCAGGAACAAATGGAGATATATTTGTAAATGACACAATATCTTGGAATACAGCAAATAGACTTACTCTTGATGCTTATAGAAATATTTATATAAATGATTCAATTACTGCCACAAATGCAAATGGTGCAGTTACATTAAAATATGGGCAAGGCTCTGAAGATGGTGTTATAGGTGATATAACTGCAAATTATAGTTTTGGTTTAAGTGATAGTGGCTTTTCAGGGAAAATAAATCTACAAGCTAAAGTTGCGAATGGTGAAAGTTCAAATTTTATTACCAAATTAGGAACAGATGGAACGGAAAAATACTATACAGTTATAACTGATTTAGGTGCAAAAGGTGCTGTAAATAATGGTACAACTCTTCAGGGAATGAAATATGATGAAAATTATGTACTTGGAGCAAATATTGATGCAAGTGCTACATCAACTTGGAGTAATGCATATTCAGTTTATGGTAGTACATACGGAGTTGGTTTTAGACCAATTGGAAGTTCTACAAATACTGCTTTTACAGGAACTTTTGATGGTTTAGGGCATACAATTGATAAATTGTATATTTATCATCCTAACTATAATCCATATTATCTTCAATCAACTGGATTATTTAGTAGTACAAATAATGCAAACATAAGTAATATTGCTTTAACAAATCTTGATATGCCATCTTATGGAACAAATGTAGGTGGATTAGTTGGGACTGCAACAAATACTAAAATATCTAATAGTTATGTAACAACAGCAACAAGCAAAGCTATTATTGGTGGAACAAATGTCGGAGGATTAGTTGGAAACCTAAGTGGAAATTCAACTATTAAAAACAGCTGGACAAATGCAACAGTTCAAGGAACTACTGCTGGAGGTTTAGTTGGAAATATAACTTCTGGTGCATCAATAACAAACAGTTATGCAAAAGGTAATTTAACAAGTGGCTCAACACAAGGTGGATTAGTTGGTAGCGCAAATGGTGCTACTATTACAGATAGTTATGCTACTGGAAATGTAGGTAATAGTGGTAATTATATTGGAGGTTTAGTTGGAAGTGTTACAAACTCTACTATCTCAAATAGTTATTATGGTGGAACTGCAATAAATGGTGCTTACTATTTAGGTGGACTTTTTGGAACTTATGATTTAGCTTCAATAATATCAAATAGTTATTATAATGTGGATAATACAACTATAAAAGGAGCTTCTGGAGTTGTAACACTTGGTGGATTATATAGTGATTTATATACATCTTGGCAAGCAGGTGATAGAGTAGCTTTAAATGCAGATAATTATTTCACAAAAGAAAATGACTATTATTTACTTTCAACATTAGATGATTTAAAAGAGGCTTTAGCATTTGTTTATCAAGATGGAATTAAATATAAACTAACAACAGATTTAGATTTAACTTCTCTTTCTGGATGGAATCTTTCAAGATTAAATGGTACTTTTGATGGTAATAATAAAACACTTAGTAATATAAATATAAATCAAGATTTTAATAAAGATGTAGGGCTTTTTGGAAAACTTGATGATGCAATAGTATCAGATTTAACAATAAGTGGTGCAACTGTAAAAGGTTATGGGAATACAGGAGCATTGGCAGGTTCTAGTAACAATAGTTCAAGTATCAGTTCAGTTACAGTAACAGGAGCAAATATTACAGGTGGAAGTGATGGTAATATCGGAGGACTTGTTGGATTAAATACAACAAACTCTACTATTAGTGGAAGTTCAACAGCTGGAACTTTAAGTGGTACTGGAGCAAATTCAGGAGGATTAGTTGGATTTAATAATTCAGCTGCGACAAGTTTAACAAATAACTCTTCTATTTATAACTCTTCATCATCTGTAAATCTAAGTGTAACTGCAAACCAAATTGGTGGACTTGTAGGAAAAAATAGTGGTTCAAAAATTGATAGTAGTAATGCAACTGGTAATGTGAATTTTGTAACACCATCTACATTTACAACTTCTTATCAAGATATTGGAGGGCTTGTAGGACTAAATACAGCATCTTCGAGTATTTCAAATTCTAATGCCTCTGGAACTGTAAGTGGAAATGAAAATATAGGTGGATTGGTAGGACTTCATGAATCAAGTTCTACTATAGTGGACAGTTTTGCAACAGGTTCTGTTAAAGGAACGACAGATGTGGGAGGACTTGTAGGACAAAGTAGTAGTTCAACTATAACTAACAGTAGTGCAAAAACAAATACAAATACTGTTTCAGTTCACAGCT
>RRZU011782601.1_pt1 | contig 10614 bp, 9 predicted proteins | sample 2165561 | NCBI WGS metagenome assembly RRZU01 (sample SAMN10456909, study PRJNA506462) | wastewater metagenome | isolation source: wastewater sludge | place: USA: Moscow, Idaho | reverse complement strand
CTCGTCCGAGGTCGCGAGCCGCCGGAACACCCCCGATGCCCGGAAGTGCGAGACGAGCTCGCTCGGCACCCGCCGCCCGATGATCGTGCTGACCCGCGCGGGGTCGCTCTCGTCGTGCCCGGAGGAGTAGGCGAGCACCCGGGACTCGTTGTCCTCGATCGTCACCGCGGCCCTCGCGAATCGCGCCACGGCATCGGCGAGGTCGAAGAGGTCGCGCGGTTCGGAAGCGGCCATCACCCATTGTGCGCAGAGCACAAGGCTGCCGTGGGGAATTGTGTGCGACGGATGATGCCGACCGGGGAGGCCCAGGCCAAGGTGGAGGTCATGGTCTCCTCGAAGTCTCCTGACAATGTCGTCATCGTCGGCGCCGGCATGGTCGGCCTCGCCACCGCCTGGTTCCTCCAGGAGCGTGGCGTCAAGGTCACGATCCTCGACCGCACCGGTGTCGCCGCCGGCTCCTCCTGGGGCAACGCCGGCTGGCTCACCCCCGGCCTCGCGACCCCGCTGCCCGAGCCCGCGGTGCTCAAGTACGGCATCCGCGCCGTCCTCTCTCCGAAGTCGCCCGTCTACGTGCCGGTGACGACCGACCGCAAGCTCCTGCGCTTCCTCCTCGACTTCGCTCGCCACTCGACGATGACGCAGTGGCGCAAGGCGATGGGCGCGCTCGTGCCGATCAACAGCCTGTCCCTGGAGAGCTTCGACCGCCTCCACGAGGGTGGCGTCGCCGCCCCCACGCACGAGGCCCGCTCCTTCATCGCCGCGTACAAGACCGTCGAGGACCGCGAGGTCCTCCTCGACGAGATCAAGCACATCCACGCGGCCGGCCAGGGCATCGAGTTCGAGACCCTCACCGGCGACGAGGCCCGCGCGGTCGAGCCGGCGCTCTCCGGAGCCATCGGCGCCGGCATCCGCCTGCACGACCAGCGCTTCATCAACCCCAGCGAGTACGTCGCCTCCCTGGCCGACGCCGTCGTCGAGCGCGGCGGCCGCATCGGCAGCGGCGTAAGCGTCGGCGCGAGCCGCGAGAAGGGCGACAAGGTCGTCGTCGCCGAGCAGGAGTACGACACGGCGGTCATCGCCTCCGGCGCGTGGCTCAACGACCTCGCCCGTCCCTTCGGCGTGAAGACCCCCGTCCAGGCCGGCCGCGGTTACAGCTTCACCGTGCCGATGGAGACCGTGCCGACGGGCCCGGTCTACTTCCCCGCCCAGCGCGTCGCCTGCACGCCGGTCGGGGACCGCCTGCGCGTCGCCGGGATGATGGAGTTCCGCCCCGCCGACGCCAACCTCGACACCCGGCGCATCGACGCCATCGTCGAGGCCGCTCGCCCGCTCCTCCAGGGGGCCGACCTCGACTCCCGTCAGGACGAGTGGGTCGGCGCCCGCCCGTGCACCCCGGACGGCCTGCCGCTCATCGGCCCGACCCGCTCCGAGCGCGTCTTCGTCGCCGGCGGGCACGGCATGTGGGGCATCACCCTCGGCCCGGTCACCGGACGCCTCCCCGCCGAGACGATCACCACCCGCGCCCTGCCGCTCGAGCTGCGCCCGTTCGACCCGCTGCGCTGAGACCCGCGAGGCCCGGCCTTCGTGACCAGGCCCGACATGTCGACGGCCGCCACGCCCGTACCGGGGTGGCGGCCGTCCGCGCTCAGTCCTGCTGGACCGTGAGGTAGGCCAGGACGGCTCGGACGCGACGGTTCTCCTCGCCGGCGGGCAGGCCGAGCTTGGTGAAGATGTTCGCCACGTGCTTGGAGACGGCGCCGGCGGAGAGCACGAGGTGCTCGGCGATCTGGGTGTTGCTCAACCCGCGCGCCATGAGTTCGAGCACCTCCCGCTCCCGGTGGGTCAACGCATCGAGCGCGGTGCGCCGCCCGGTGACGAGCAACGTCGCGATCTCGGGGTCGATGACGACCCCACCCGCCGCGACGATGCTCAGGCTGCGCAGGAAGTCCGCGACCCGCGCGACCCGCTCCTTGAGGAGGTAGCCGAGGCCGCCGACCTCCGCCTCCATCGCGCCGCCGACCGCGCCGTCGCCGCCGACCGCGCCGTCGCCGCCGACGGCGCCGGGGACAGAGCCCGGCCGCGACCCGACACCGAACAGCTCCGTCGCGTAGCCCGGGGCGACGTACTGCGAGAGCACCATGATCCCGATCTGCGGGTATCGCGTCCGGATCCGCACCGCCGCGTCGAGCCCGTCCGCCGTCATCGTCGGGGGCATCCGCACGTCGGTGACGATGACGTCCGGTACCTGCCCGGCGGCCATCGCCCGGTCGACGACGGCCTCGAGTTCGGTCGCGCTCGCGGCGTGCGCGACGACCTCGTGCCCCTGCCGCTCCAGCAGGCCGACGAGCCCCTCTCTCAGGAGCGCCGAGTCCTCGGCGACGACGATTCTCATCGGGTCCTCCCGGCTGTCGTGTCGGTGCTCGGTCCGTCGAGTTCGCCGATGCCCAGCTCACCCTCCCCGAGCAGGAGGGGGATGCGGGCCCCCAGCGAGGTGGGGCCGCCGACGGGGCTGCTGACCTGCAGCGCTCCGCCGAAGGCCGCGAGTCGCTCGGCCATCCCGGCCAGGCCGTGCCCGGGGGCCACCTGCGCTCCTCCCGGCCCGTCGTCGACGACCGAGACCCGCAGGTCGTCGTCGCTGGCGAGCAGGATCGTGACCGAGGCGTCGGGGGCGTGCTTGGCGACGTTCGTCAACGCCTCGGCGACGAGGAAGTACGCCGCCGCGGCGACCGGCTCCGGCAGCGACGGCAGCGGATGCGGGGTCCGCACCTCGACCGACACCGGACTGCGCTGCGCGAGATCCCGCACGGCGGCCTCGAGCCCGAGGTCGGAGAGCACGGACGGATGGATCCCCGCGACGGTCGCCCGCAGGGCCGCGAGCGCGGCGTCCGTCGAGTCCTGCGCCCGCTCGAGCAGGTCGCGGGCCACGGCCGCTCGACCGCCTCGTCCCTCCTCGGCGTCCTGCGAGAGGAGCAGCACAGCCTCCCCGATCTGCAGGGATGAGGCGACGAGGTGTTGCTGGGCGCCGTCGTGCAGATCCCGCTCGATGCGTCGCCGCTCGATCTCGAAGGCGTGGACGATCTCGAGCCGGGAGGAGCGTAGCTCGCGCACATGCGCGGCCCACGCCGGCCCCGGCGCCGGCAGCGGGGCCGGTTTTCGACGCTCGAGGGCCCAGAGGCCGCCGATGCCGAGCCCGACCCACACGAGGACGGCCGGCACCCAGGCGGCGACCGGCGCACCGACGGGCGACACGGACGCCAGGACGCCGACGGTGACGACGTTGCCGACCGCCATCCCCGCACCGAGCAGCACCTGCCACCAGAAGAGCGCGCGGGCGCTGACCTGGCGTCGCGGGCCGGTCGACGGGGTGGGCGGCATGTCGTCAACGGTAGCGACGGGCACCGACGACGTTCGCGGCCTCGCGGTGCCGATCCGCCGGCCGGACCCGGCCCGGCGGCCGAACCGCGGCCCGGTCCACCCCTCGGGTGGAGCCAGGTCCACCCGAGGTCGGGCCCTGTCACCATGGGAATCGGGGTCGATCGGCGATGGGATGGACATCATGCGAACACAGCACACACCCGCTCCGCTCGTCGCCCGCGGACTCACGAAGTCCTTCGGCCAGGTCCGCGCCCTCGCGGGCGTCGACCTCGAGATCCCCGCCGGCCAGTCGGTCGCGATCATGGGCCCGTCGGGCTCGGGCAAGTCGACGCTCCTGCACTGCCTCGCGGGCATCCTCGTCCCCGACGCCGGTGAGGTCCGCCTCGGTGACCTCACGATCTCCGGCCTGCGCGACGCCCAGCGCTCCCGGGTGCGCCGCGAGCGTCTCGGCTTCGTCTTCCAGGACGGTCAGCTCCTGCCCGAGCTGCCGGCCCGCGAGAACGTCGCGCTCCCGCTCCTCCTTCGCGGGGTCTCCCGCGGGGAGGCGCTGCGGCGCGCGGACGAGTGGCTCGGGCGGCTCGGCCTCGGCGCGGGCAGCGGTCTGGCCGGGCGCCGACCGGGGGAGATGTCCGGTGGGCAGGCCCAGCGGGTCGCGATCGCACGCGCGATGGTGCACGACCCCTCCGTCGTCTTCGCCGACGAGCCGACCGGCGCCCTCGACCAGGCGACCGGCCACGAGGTGCTCCAGATCCTCACGACGACGACCGCGATGGCGGGCGCGACCCTCGTCGTCGTGACCCACGACGCGCAGGTCGCCCGCTGGTGCAGCCGCCTCGTCGAACTGCGCGACGCGATGGTCCACGCCGATCGGCTCCTGGCCGGACACGACGATCGGCGCGACGAGAGGACCCGCGAGGCAGCCGCGCGCGAGCGGGACGAGCAGCACGTCGAGTTCGCGGGGGAGTCCCGATGAACGCGGCCCTCGAACTCGCGCCCCGGCTCGCCGTCGAGCGCCTGCGCGGCGCCCGCGGCGGCGCGACCCTCGACCTCCTCGCCGTCGCGGCCTTCACCGTGTCGGCGTGGCTGACGATGACGGTCGTCGGCGGCACGTGGATGTTCGTGCAGCGCTGGCAGCATCCGAGCGCGGACATCGTCGCGCGCATCGCCATGCCGGAGCGTTCGGTCGGGTCCTTCCTCGAGTCCTACGTCGTGCTCGCGTCGATCGCCTGTGCGCTGCTCGTCCTGCCCGTCCTCACCCTCGGCGCGGCGGCCGCCCGGCTCGGGGCCCGCGGCCGCGCCCGACGGCTCGCGTCGCTGCGGCTCGTCGGGATGACCGGCGGCGAGGTCGTCCTCATGTCCGTCGTCGAGACCCTCGTGCAGGCGCTCATCAGCACAGCCCTCGGCGTCGCCCTCTGGTTGCTCACGCTCCCGCTGTGGCAGGTCGTGTCCTTCCACGGCGCGCCGATCCCGCCGACGGAGATGCTCCTGCCCTGGTGGCTCGGGCTCGCGGTCGTCGCGGTCCTGCTCGGGCTCGCCGCGCTCTCGACCGTATTGGGCCTCCAGCAGGTACGGATCTCGCCGCTCGGCGTCGCGATGCAGCAGACCCCGCGGCGCCTGCGGGCCTGGCGGGTCGCCTTCTTCATCGCCGCGATCGTGGCCTTCGGGCTCTTCTCCAAGGTCTTCTCCACGAGGATCGGCCTCGTCAACCTGCAGATCTATGCGGTGATGGCCGGGATGATCCTGCTCGTCGTCGGCGCGGTCAACCTCGTCGGCCCCTGGGTGCTCCAGCTGCTCGCCCGCCCCGGCGTCCGCACCGGCAACGTCGCGCGCCTCGTCGCGATGCGCCGGATCGTCGACGACCCCCGGGCCGCCTGGCGCAACGTCTCGGCCGTCGCCCTACTCGGCATGATCGCGGCCTTCGTCGCGATGATCCCGACGGATCGCGACTTCCTCGGCGACGACCCCTCCCGCCTCATCCTCGCCGCCGACATGCGCACCGGCGTCATCATCACGCTCGCGATCGGGCTGCTCATCGGGGCGACGTCGACGCTGGTCAACCAGGCCGCGCTCGTCGTCGACCGCGGCGACGAGGCCGTCGCGCTCGACCGGGCCGGCTACCCGCGCTCCCTCTTCGCGCGGATTCGGCGCCACCATGTCCTCGCGCCCCTCCTCATCACGCTGACGACCTCGATCGGGGTGGGTCTGCTGCTCGCGACGCCGTTCATGACGTTCTTCCGCCTCCAGGGCTCCGGCGTCGTCCTCCTCCTCGTCACGGTCGTGGCCGGGCTCCTGCTGACGGTCGGCGCCGCGGAGGCGTGCCGGCCGCTCCAGCGGGCCGTCCTGACCCAGGCCCACCGACGCAACGACTGACGCACCGACCGACGTAACGGCGATGTTGCATCTATCGCCGGTCACCACGCGACGCGGCCCAAAGCCCTGCCCCCGCACGCCGGATGACGGGGGCGTCCGGCCGGGATCCGCGGGTCAGGGGGCCCGCGGATCCCACGTCTACGGCAGTCCCGCTTAGGCTGGGACGGCGCGCCTGGGGACGGTCGGAGACCGGAGCGCGTTCGAGGGACGAGACGGCGCGGTCCACGAGGACCGACACGAACGACGTAAAGGTGGGGGTGTCCGGTGCGGACTCGGGTGATCGGTGTGGGCGCGGCGATGGTCCTCGCGCTTGCGGGATGCAGCGGCGGTCAGCCGCCGGTGGCCACGTCGACCAGCTCGGGCGCCTCGGCAAGCCCGAGTTCCGCTGCCCCGTCGCCGAGCGAGACGCCCTCGAGCAACTCGAGCAACCTAGGCGTCGAGATCGTCCCGAAGCGCACCGACATCGTCTCCGCCGACGACGGCGTCCCCGAGCACAAGCTCGACCTCTACATGCCGACCGACAAGGGCACCGGCCCGTTCCCCACCGTCGTGTGGGTGCACGGCGGCGGCTGGGCCGGCGGCGAGAAGGGCGACATCAACAACACCGAGATCAAGATCGACCAGTTCCGCGACCTGCTCCTGGACAACGGGTACGCGATCGCGGCGGTCGAATACCGGCTCATGCCGAAGGTGAAGTTCCCGGTGCCGATGCAGGACGTCGCTGCCGCCGTCCGCTATCTCAAGTCCCACTCCGGCGAGTACGGGCTCGACCCCGACCGTTTCGTCCTCGGTGGCGACTCCGCCGGGGGCCACCTTGCGACGATGACGGCGATGACCTGGGACAAGCCGGATCTCCAGGGCACGCTCGGCGTGACCGAGGGCGACACGAAGGTGCGGGCGATCGTCGACTACTACGCGATCTTCGACCTCACCAAGCGCACCGAGGACCAGCAGAACGGTCCGTGTCAGCGTGCCAAGCCCGGGGCCGAGTCCTCGCACGGCCAACTCATCGGCGCCGATCCGGACTCGCCCGAGGGCGAGCCGATCGCGGCCAAGGCCAGCCCGATGACGTACGTGAACGCCCAGACACCGCCGACGATCATCTTCTACGGGAGCCAGGACTGCACGACGCCGCCGGCCCAGCACGAGCGCTTCGCCGAGGCGCTCAATGCCGCCGGGGTGCCGTTCGAGATGACGAGGGTCGAGGGTGCTCCCCACGCGAATCCCCGGTTCTTCGAGACGCAGGAGTACAAGGACAAGCTCATCGCCTTCCTCGACGCCCACGTGAAGAACTGAGCGCACGAGCTCGGTTCTTCACGAGGCCGTCCGCTACAGGGGGAGCGCGGCCCAGCGGCGCGCGGCGTCGGGGTCCGGCTCGTAGCGGCGCAGGCGGGTGGAGTTGGCGACGATCCGCCGGATCCCGGCGAGATCGGTGTCGCGCACGCCGACCGCGCGGGCCTGGACGAGGACGTTGCCCATCGCCGCGCCCTCCTCGGGCCCGGCGACGACGGGGAGCCCCGTCGCGTCGGCGGTGAGCTGGCAGAGCAACTCGTTGTTGATGCCGCCGCCGACCATGTTGACGACGTCGACGCTCCGGTCGGCGATCCGCGCGGACTGCGCGATCGCCCGGCGGTAGGAGGCGGCGAGCGAGTCGAGGATGCAGCGCGTGATCTGCGCCGGCCCCTCCGGCACTGGCTGCGACGACGCGCGCGCCGCCTCGGCGACGCGCGCCGGCATGTCGCCGGGGTGCAAGAAGGTCTCCTCGTCGAGGTTGACCAGCGTGCGCAGCGGCTTCTCGCGCGCGGCCGCCGCGATGAGCGCACCCAGCTCGATGTCGAGGCGCTGCGCCCGCCAGTCGCGGATCGACTCGTTGAGGACCCAGAGCCCGGCGACGTTGCGCAGGTAGATCACCGTGCCGTCGAGGCCGAGCTCGTTCGTGAAGTTCGCCTCCCGCGACTCCTCGGTGAGCACCGGCTCGTCGAGCTCGAGTCCGACGAGCGACCAGGTGCCGCACGAGATGTAGGCGAAGTTCGGCGAATCCGCGGGCGTGCCGACGACCGCCGAGGCGGTGTCGTGCGAGGCGACGGCGACGAGCGGCGTCGGGGAGCCGGTCGGCGTGAGGAGCGGGGCGACGTCGGGGCGGATCGAGCCGAGCACCGTCCCCGGCTCGACGACCTCGGGCAGCAGCCGGGCCGCGGGCACGTCGAAGTGCACGCGCATCGCCTCGAGCAGCGCCGGCGACCACCGCCGGGTCGCGGCGTCGACGAGGCCGGTGCTCGAGGCGTTCGTCACCTCGGCGACGCGCCGCCCGGTGAGCCAGTAGCCGAGGAGGTCGGGCATGAGCAGCGCGGTCTCCATCGGCTCCAGGCGCCCCCGGTCCTCCGCCGCGAGCTGGAACATCGTGTTGAAGGCGTTGACCGCGATCCCCGCGACGCCGTAGACCTCGCTCGCTCCGAGCGCACCGAGCACCCGCGCAGGCACCCCGTCGGTCCGAGCGCAGCGGTAGCTCGCGGGATTGCCCGCGAGCACCCCGCCCGGCCCGAGCAGCCCGTAGTCGACGCCCCAGCTGTCGATGCCGACCCCCTCCAGGGGGCCCACGTCGTGGGCGGCGGCGCGCAGCCCCCGCACCATCTCCTCCCACAACCGCAGGACGTCCCAGTGCAGCCGCGGCCCGACCTCGGTCGGGAGCGTCACCGGCCCGTTGGGGAAGCGCGCCGTCTCGACGAGTTCGAGGCGTCCGTCGGCGGGGTCGCCGGTGTCATGGCGCAGCTCGAGGCGCCCCGCCATGACCCGACCGCTCGAGGCCCCGAGGTCGACGGCGGCGAAGACGTGCTCCATCGCCTCAGGCGCCCCAGCCGGACTGCCGGCCACCCACACGATCCTGTGCGATCCGCGCCAGGTAGTCGGTGGCCAGGAAGGCCCGCATCGGGTCGGGGTCGAGCCCCTTCTCCTCGCGCAGCTGGGCGAGCAGGGGGCGGACGTCGGTGTTGTAGGCGCCCATGAGCTCCGCGTTCGCCGCGAGCACGTCGCCGGCCAGCTGCGCCGCGCGCAGTGCCGCGGCGTCGACGAGGAGGGCCTTGGCGCTCGCCTCCTGGACGTTCATCACCGAGCGGATCTGGCCCGGGATCTTGTCCTCGATGTGGTGGCACTGGTCGAGCATGAAGTTGACGCCGGAGTCCGGCGCCAACGCACCGGCCTGAACGATCTCGTGCATGATCCGGAAGAGCTGGAAGGGGTCGGCCGCCCCGACCATGAGGTCGTCGTCGGCGTAGAAGCGGCTGTTGAAGTCGAACGCCCCGAGCCGCCCGATCCGCAGGAGCTGGGCCACGATGAACTCGATGTTCGTGCCCGGCGCGTGGTGCCCGGTGTCGAGGACGACCATCGCCTGATCCCCCAGGGCCAGGCAGTGCAGCAGCGAGGTGCCCCAGTCCGGGATGTCCGTCGCGTAGAACGCAGGCTCGAAGAACTTGTACTCCAGGATGATTCGCATCTCCGGATCGAGCGCCGCATAGATCTCGGCGAGCCCGTCCGCGAGCCGCTCCTGGCGCGAGCGCAGGTCGTCCTGCCCGGGGTAGTTGAGCCCGTCGGCGAGCCAGATCTTCAGATCGGTCGAGCCGGTCGCGCGCATCACGTCGATGCAGGAGATGTGGTGGGCGACGGCCTTCGCCCGGACCGCCGGGTCGGGGTTGCACAGCGAGCCGAGCTTGTAGTCGTCGTCCTGGAAGACGTTGGAGTTGATCGCGCCGATCGCGACGTCGAGCTCCTTGGCGTGGCGGGTCAGCTCGGTCATGTCGTCGACGCGGTCCCACGGGATGTGCAGGGACACCCGCGGCGCCGCCCCGGTGAAGCGGTGCACCTGGGCGGCGTCGGCGAGCTTCTCGAAGGGGTCGCGCGGCGTGCCCGGCGAGCCGAAGACCTTGAAGCGGGTGCCGGAGTTGCCGAACGCCCAGCTCGGCAGCTCGATGGTCTGCTCCTCGAGCAGGGTGCGGGCGCTCGGAGCGAGCTGGCTCAGGTCGGTCATCGTCGGTGCCTTTCGGGCGGTCAGGGTCGTGTGGGACAGCAGGTCAGGGCAGGTAGAAGTACTGGGACAGGAGCGTGGGGGTGCCGCCGGTGGGCGTGAAGAACTCGGCCATGCTCGCCTGCCAGCGGGCGTCGACCTCGTGCCGTGACATTGCCGTCATCGCGTCCTCCACGGTCGTGCCGGGGCGGGTCTCGAAGTAGCCGACGACGAGCCCGTCCTCGGGTCGGACGAAGAGCGAATAGTGCTGCCAGCCGCAGTCCGTGAGGGCCTGGCGCATGTCGGTCCAGACCCGCTCGTGAGCCGCCAGGTAGGGCTCGAGCTGCTCGGGCCGCACGTGCAGGAGGAAGCAGGCCCGCTGCGGGGAGCGGGCCGCGCTCGTGGCGAGCGCCTGCGTCACTGCGTCGGCGACCACCGTGTCTCCTTCGTCGGTGAAGTCCTCCCTGAAACCTAGCATTGATACGTTTCAAACGGAAGACCCGGCGGTCAGACATCGGGCAGGCCGATGCCGAGGGCGTCAGCCCGAGACGCCGTACCGCCTCCCGGCGAAGCCGTTGAGCAGGGCGGCGGCGATGAGCACGGTGCCCAGGGCGAGGAGCTGGTACTGCGAGCCCTCGTTGCCGACGAAGGCGAGCAGGATCCCGGCGTTGAGCCACACGATGAGCACGGTGGCGAGCACGACCCCGGCGACGCGGCCGATGCCACCGGTGATCGCGACCCCGCCGAGCACGGCGATGGTGATCGCCGGCAGGGCGACCCCGTTGCCCGAGACGCCGGCATCCGGTCGGGCCGAGGCGAACTGGGCGACGGTCACGACGGCGACGAGCCCGGAGATGAGCCCGGCCATCGTG
>RRZU010049323.1_pt1 | contig 10614 bp, 5 predicted proteins | sample 2165561 | NCBI WGS metagenome assembly RRZU01 (sample SAMN10456909, study PRJNA506462) | wastewater metagenome | isolation source: wastewater sludge | place: USA: Moscow, Idaho | reverse complement strand
TCCGATTGGGCAATCCTCTGCGCAACATCGTGCCGATTCCCTTTGCGGTCCCAATACCACCAGTGACGAATCGGACCCACGAGGGCTTTCGCCTGTTCTTGCGCGAACACCGGCCCTTCAACGTACAACGTCTTGTCCGCCTTTGCACCAATCAGCACACCCAGAATGGATGGATCCCAAATCGCCAGAAACATGTCGTCATGCCCTTCCAGCCGAACATCCATGCTGTTGCGAAGATGAGATAGCAACATGGCTAAGCTGCAACTCGCAGCAATAACGGTGGCAACAGGGCGGCTCGAACTATGCCTGATCAACCGCGATAACAGTTTCTCGTCGCGCAGAGGATCAATCTGTACCAATCGAGGCGTTCCCCTGGCAATCGGCGCATCTGCGTCATAGCCATAGAGACATGCACTGGGTAGATCGTTATCGCGAATTTGCTGAAGCAGCGACGGTTCCTGTGCGATATCGATCAGCACAAAAAGACTCAACTCTGGCAATGCCGCTAGCGCTGCTCGCCATTCGCCCTGCCAACCTTCGTAACAAGAGGTCACCAGCTGTGTGCTGGTTTCGTTTTCGACAAGGGTTATTGCCTCCATCATAATTGTTACGTTCCCTTGTTCACGAATGCGGACCGCTGAGCAGCACGCCTTGCCAAACATTCCACACACACATTTTGCGGAAAGGTTTGCAACTGATAATTCTGACTCTCCGGCCCTGCAAACGACTTCTTGCTCGCATGCACCGTAATCGTCCCCGGGCACTGCACGGTGATACCACCATCGATGGTGATGCTCGCCCCTCCTGCCACGGCGAGGTGAATCTTCTTGGCAGCCGCAAAGTCGATGTGCTGGGTGGCTGAGACGAGCTTCACGTCTTTCTTGGCCAGGAACTTCATTTCGTCGCTTTGCGCTTGCAGGTCGATGTCGTCCTTGGCGGCGATCAGCTTGATGCCGGTGTTGCCGTCACCCGGGGCGATGGCGCCGGCCAGGAGGCCGATAGCTTGTCCGCTGTGGATTCTGGTTTTGCCGGCGATGGCGAGGTTGGTGTCTTCACCGCTTTCGAGGATGAGGGCTTCACCGTTGGCGTATTGGAGGTTTTGTCCGGCAACGGTGCCGATGCCGGCCTTGCCGGCCTGGAGAATGGCAGGGTCGGTAAGGTGCGGGCGTTTGTCCGCGCTGGCGTTGATGCTCTTTTCTCGGGCATCGCTTTGGGCGGTGCTTTGGTCCTTGGCGTCGACCATGCCGCTGGAGATTTTGTGCAGGGCTTTGAGCGGGGCGGCTTCGGGGTCGATCTTGCTTTGTTCTTTGCCCTGGCTGCCGATGGCACTGGCGAGCTGGACAGTCTGGTGGGTTGCGGTGCCTTGATTGAGGGTCTTGGCGAGGGTGTCGGCTTGTTTGAGGAGTGCCATGGCGGGGGCCATGTCACCAGCGGGCTGGCTCGGCGTACCGGGCCAGGTGGTCATGATGATGCCCTGGCCGGCACGTAGTGCTCCCCAGGCATCCGTTCGGAGTTCGGCGCCGGTACCGCGGAAGCTGCCGCGGTAGTTGTCGGCCTGGTGAACGAGGTGGCCGAGATTGAGTTCACTGTGGTGCTGCGAGGTCTTGAGCTGAACGCGTTGCTGTTGATCGGTGTCGTCAAGAACGAGCTGGGTGTAGCCAGCACCACCGAACTCCTTGCTCTTGAAGCCGCTGAGGGCGGCTGCATGCTTGTGGCTGCCCAGGGCGGCGCCGTGCCAGGCGGGGCTGTTGCCGCCGGTGGTGTTGCCTTGGCCGCTCGGGTGGTGATCGCTGGCGGGGTCGAAGAGCGGGTCGCCAGCTTCGTGTTGTCCCTGGCCGCCTGGGGTGGTGCTGACACCACCCTCGCCTTGCCCGTTGTAGAGGGCGCCGAGGATGACGGGGCGATCGATGTCACCGCCGAGGAAGTCGATGAGGACTTCCTGACCGATGCGCGGGAGCCATTGCCAGCCCATCCCCGGGCCGGCTTGCCGGTTGAGGACACGGACCCAGCAGGAGTCGCGGTCATCCGGGGCTTCGGCTTGTTGCCAGTGGAAGCGGATCTTGACGCGACCGAGAGCATCGCACCACAGTTCGTCGGGGCCGTTGGCGCGGGTCTGGCCGTCGGGGCCGACGACGATGGCGCTCATCGGGCCGGGGGCTGTTGGGCGCGGGTTGAAGCGTGCACCGCTCCGATCGGCAAGTTCGGGGCGCCAGGGGATGCTGGCGGCGTGGGCGTCGAAGCGATTGGCATAGCCACAATCGACGGCGAGTTTGAGGAGTTCGATGGGCAATTCCAGCGGAGCTGCCGTGGGAACAATGATTTCAATGCTAGCGATTTCGTGTGCATCAGCCCTCAGCTCGCCGCCCCCCAAACGCCGGGCGATGGCAGCAATGCTTTCTGCACTGAGGTTATTGATGCCGACATGGGTGATGTCGGTCGTCAGGTAGCGGTGTTCGCCTTGGGAATTAGCCGGGTCACGAGGCAAGTCGACAAGGTCGAAGGCCGTTCCCGGACGCAGACTACGCACTGTGCTCCGTCCCAGCCAAGTGCTTTGCCTGGCTTCCCGGGCTTCGAGCGCCAGGCGCCCATAGCGTTCGGCTTCGCCGGCATTGGCCCAAGCGTAGAGGCCAGGGTCATCATAGCTCTCGAGGAGCGGTGCATTCTGACCGCCAGCGGACCTGGTGCCGGGAATGCTGAGGGTGACGCTCCGCTTGGCTTTGTAATCGTAGCTGACCGCCGTGAGGTGGTTGCTGGTCAGCCGCTTTTGTTGCCCGAAGGCGAGCACGGTGTCCTGATCTTCCTGCGAGTCTGCACGATGAAAACGAATACCCAGCCCGCCATTGGCCGATTGCGAGACGATGTCTTCCGGGACTTGCTGGCTATCGGCAAAGATGCGCAGGCGATGGCCGGAGGGGGCTTCAGCATCTTCCTCGACACACCAGCCAAGACCTTCTTCGGCGAGTAGACGCGACACGAAGGCATAGTCGGATTCGCCGTATTGCACGCAATAGCTACGCGGACGGGTGTCGGCGAGAAAGCTGGCAACTTCGTCGCCCCATTGCCAGGCGGCAACATCGGCGTAGTCGGCGAAGACGCTCTCAAGAATCTGCACCACGGTCTTGTCCTGAAACACCCGATTGTGCCGACCGCGACCGAGCAGCCAGATCCAGGGCACAACCGTCAGACGGTAACGGGCGAAGCCACCATCCGCGCCAAGCTTCTGGGCAGCGCGAACAAGCCCGCTGCGACTCACCTGACTACCATCGGAGAGCCGGGTATGAAGGCTGACCGCTCGCCCCAGGAAGCGTTTGAGCTCAAGATGGGCATCAGTCGACAGGAGGTCGATACACAACTCGAAGCCAGCCGACAGAGCCTCCCTGCCCCACCAGGCTTCCACCGGCAGGTCTGGACCCACGCCGTCGCGCCAGGTCAGTTCGTACAAACGCGTATTGGAAAGAAAGAGTGCGTGCATGTGTCAGATGAAGCGAGTGCCGTTGTACTACCGCCAACAGGCCATTCGAAAATTCAAATAGCATTAAATTTTACGTGATGAACGGCATTACCCAAAGACAATTTTATTCATTTCGTATTGTCGAAAAACCAACTGAAAAATGCGCCTAGAAGCCTGACTACAGGCCGTACCCGGAAAATATCGATCACTCCATGTCGTTCTTTGTGCCTACCTGGCAGTCGACAACGAACAATATGCATTTAAAATAATATGACTTACAAATGGCATACAACAATGGATATTTCTTCCCTGAGCACTCCCCTGCTATCAGCCCATGGCCCCTGTGGCGAGGACCTCATCTTTTCGGCCGACTTCGATGACATCCAGGAGGCGCGACGCTTCGACGATCCGTCGATTGCACAGGGAGAGTGGGTTACTGAAATCAAGGAAGCCGACTGGCCGGCTGTTGTCCGGACCTGCGAAACAATACTAACCAGCAAGGCCAAGGACTTGCGAGTTGCCAGCTGGCTGATCGAAGCCCGCTGCAAGATCACCGGGATATCCGGGCTGGCCGATGGCTATGCCTTGCTTGGACAACTGTGCGAAACGTTCTGGAACGACATCCATCCACAACCGGATGACGGCGATATCGAGCAGCGGGTAGGCGTTCTCGACTGGCTGGCCAATCAAACCCCGCGTTTGTTGCGAGAGATTCCGCTGACCCGTTCCAGCAAAGGAAATTATTCGCTAGTCGATCTCGAATCGGCACGCGCGACAGCCAAGCAGATCGAACGCAATCCAGGCCAGGCGGACGAAATCGCACGCAACGCCCATCTCTCGCTGGATAGCTTTGAAGCGGCGGTCAAAGATACTGCCAAGGCTTTTTTTGCCGAAGGCCTGCGTGAAGCCGAACGTACGCGGCGGGTCATCCAGGAAGTCCAGTCCGTGCTTGATTCGCGGATGGGCGAATTCTCACCCGCCTTCAGCCAAACCTTCGAGGTGCTGGACGATATCAGCCACTTTTTCCGGCGCCATGCCGGAACGCCAGCCAATCAGACCAGCCCAGCGGCCGAAGACCTGACCACGCCGAAGGCCCTGGTTGCCTCAGGCAGGTCAGTGGCAAATGTCCGTATCGAGCCGAGCCTAGGTGACGGCATCGAACAGGTAGCGGGTCCGATTGGCTCGCGAGACCAGGCTATCCGTCAGTTGCAGGAAATTGCCTCCTTTTTCCGCCGTACCGAGCCCCACAGCCCGGTTGCGTATCTGGCAGAAAAAGCCGCCAAATGGGGAACCATGCCGCTCCACGAATGGTTGCGTACTGTCGTCAAGGACGACAGTACCTTGCTGCGCATGGAGGAACTGCTTGGTGTCAAGGCCGAAAACAGCTAAACGAGGATTACAAAGACGCTGGCCGCGAGGTAGCCAGCGCAGTTTTTATTGCCCGGCCAGCCGAAACTCGATACGACGGTTTTTGGCTCGGCCCTCGGCCGTATCGTTGGCCGCGACCGGTTCATCCGGGCCAGAGCCGCCCGCGCTGAGCGAGTCGGCGGGAATCCCTTTGTCGATCAGGTAATTGCGCACGCTACTGGCACGCGCCAAGCTGAGCGCCACATTGGCCTGATGGTTACCCTGGCTGTCGGTATGACCGATCAACTGGACCTTGGGGGTGCCAATCTGCTTGATGGCGGTTGCCATTTCGTCGAGGATGGCGCGCCCGGCGGGGGTCAGCGTCGCCGATCCACTCTCGAACTCAACGACGCGGTTCGACAGCGTCTTGTCGAGCAGGCCTTGCGCCTCGCCGCCGCCGGCAACCAGGCCATTGTCGATTGAGTAGGTGGGATTGAGCGACGTTGCAATGTTGCTGACTACCTGCTGGCGCAATGCCTCGTTGGCAACCTGGCCCTTGATGGCGATCTGCGTTCCGCTGACCTGCAACTGCCCCTTGCGCACCTGCTTCAGGTTCGGCGTGAGTATCTTGGCCATGTTCTCCGACCAATTGGGCGGCGGTACGACACCACCAATCTCCAGTCGGTCGACCACATTTTGCGCACCGTAGAGCTCGCGCAATTTGGCCAGAATGGTGGCGCGCGAGGCTTCGTCCGGAACGCTGCCGCTGGCGATGACCTTGCCCGGCTCGTCTGCTGGCTTGGCCGGATAAACCTGGGCAAATGCACTTGTCTGTAATGCTAGACAGAGTGCGGAAACGACAAGTGATGCTTTCATGCTCATTCACCTAGAAAAACTTCGCGGAAGGTTGAGATGGCCTTTTCGAGCGAGATATGCGGCTGGGCCAGGTAGGAGGATAGTTTTGCCACACCGTAATCGTTAACGATGTCACCCTGATCCTCGATCCATTCCGGATCGATCAGCGGAATGACCCGGTCAGCCGCCGCATCGGGCGCCAAGGCAGCCACCAGGGTATCCGGCGACGACCCGTTGAAACCGATAACCAGTCGTGGCTTATCTGCCCGGCGCTCGATAAGGACCTGCAGTTCGACCAAGGTTCGTCGCAGGAAAGCAGTCAGCAGATACAACCACAGCCCAGCCACCAGATTGCGATTGCGATCGTCACTGGGCAAGGGCAGGACGATTTCCTTGTCGATCGAGATGCTACCCTGGCCAAGCGCCGGTCGCATCAACAGGCCGATCGCCAGGATGATCCGTCGCACGGCATCGATGCCAGGTGCGCTGACCATGCCTGCCAGTGACTCGAGGTTGTTTCGTCGGACGAAATTGCCGAGCGGATCGCTGTGCAATGCAGTGTCGAAATCCGCCGCGCAATCGACACCATCCAGATTGGCCAGCAGTTCGGCCACTTCACCCCCCTCAACGCCGCTCTCGGTAATCTGCGCCAGCGAAGCGAAGGAATGCGTCAGACCGACCGGTGCGCAACGGAACAGCAGCGCGTCGTCGCGCTCAATGGTTGCGGCCGTAAGGAAAGGAAAGCGACGACCCGACGAGTCAACGCTTGGGCGCAGATGACCAACAACCGACAGTCGGCTGCGGGCGCCAATAAAGGCAAAATCGACAGCACAGGCGTTATCGTAGGCTGTTTTCCAGCGCGGATCCTCCGACAGGCGTTCCATGCCTTGAGACACCCAGCGATCTAGCACGCTGATCAACTGGTGGTGTCCCGGCCCCTTGACGAAATCGCCACGTGACCGAATCTTGCCGAAGCAGGTCGCCGACGAGCGAACGATGGCGCTCATTGCACACCCCCCGCCAGGCTGGCCGGCCGTACATCGGCCACAGGTGCCGGGGTAGTGGCACCTTCCTGCGCATTGGCAGGCTTGCCGACAGCCACCAGGCGCGGCAGCACGACACCAGCCAGACCACGCTGGCTACTGCCGCCCTCGCCACCGTTCGCCTGCACCTGGGCGCTGCTTACCACCTTGAGATCGATACCGACTTCAACCCCCTCGGCACGCCAGGTCATGTGGAAGGAACCATCCGGCAGGCGGCTGCGCTGCGCCACGTTGATCATCTTTTCCAGGCCGAAACGACCGGGGATGTTGACCACTTCGACTATCTTCCCCTCGAAGGTGGTGGCGATGATCTTGGCCCCCGGGGCGCCCGAAGCATTCGGCCAGACGAAGTTCGCCCACTGCGCCACGCCGTTGCGATAGCTCAACTTTTGCCCGTCGATCTCGATGACGTAGCCGGTCGTCCCCGGCGAGGCCTGGGGGCGCAGCATGAATGCGGTTTGTGCCTGTCCACCACCGCCGGATCCCCCACCCGACGCATCAGCCGCCGCCCCGCCCTCCAGTGGCGAGACCCAGCGGGCGAAGTCGTTCATGAATTCCGGTTGCAGGGTAATGCCCAGATCTCCCCAGGTGCGCGGTGTAATGGTATTGCCCCGGCGCACGACCAAAGCCCCCATCGCCGTCTCGACATACTTTGAAATGGCACCTTCCGGGCCAAACATTTGGCCAATTTCGGCGGGTGCCGCTTCGATATTCGACTTGGCAGTAAACGGATATTTGATCGCCAGTTTGCGGTTGAACGGCTCGTACACCTGGGCCTCCCAGGTCTTGTTCAATTCCTCGGAGGCAGGCCTGATGATCGCCGCGTACGACTGCAACAAGGGCCTGACCAGGAGCGGGCGCAGGACAGCACGCTGGTTGTCGGGCAAACCGGTCAACATCTGCTCATCAACAAAGCGCAGGGTTTCAGCCATTTCGGAACCATTGCCATCGATGGTTTCCCGCATCAGCTTGAGCGACCCCGGCCCCGGGTCACCCTGGTTCTTGAGCTGATTCAGCCGGGTTCGCACCTTGGACAATTGCTTGAGGTAGGTATCGAGCAGCGGATCGGCCTTGTCACGCGGAATAACCAGGCGACCAAAGCCCGCAAACTCCTTGCCAATCGGCCCCATCGGGACAGCGGCCTGCTTGGCGGACAGGTTGACGTCCACCTGAACCCGGCTGGGTGCCATTTGCAGGACCGAACGCTTGAACCATTCGACGAAGCCTTTTTGCGCACGCTCCAGTCCAAGATTGGCCATGGCCGGGTTATCCCAGGCAGTCTGGTCGAAAATGACCTTGATCAGCGTACCCACCGGTGACATTTGCGCATCCCCCAGGCGATCCATGGCGGCAATCGCCTCCGGGAAAGTCTCAAACGACGCCACGGACACTCCCTGGACGAACTGTTTCCATTCTTCCGTGTAGTCGCGCTTGTACATGGCGATCAGCGCCTTCTGAATTTGCTCAGGACTTCCTTCGAGGGTCAGGTCATCCTTGGTCGATGTCTGCAGCACCCAGTCGGCATTGCTCTGCTCATTGGTTGCGGCATCCTTGACCGCGTTCTGCACGTATTCGCGCCAGGCGTCGACGGTGAAGGCACCGGACACGACATGACTGCCAGCAAGCAGCGCCGCATTATCCGGTCCGACGATATTGGCCACGGTCAGAGGAGCAAAGCGGGTGGAGGCACGTGCCTTGATTTCGGCGTACACCCGTTCGGCTGCCGGCATGCCGCGAACGACCTGGCGCAACTTGTCGCGGACCTCATCGACCAGCACCAGGTTGTTGGCGATAGTCGGCCATTGCGGATGATTGGCATGTTCGAGATGGAAGGTCAGAACCCGGCCCGCCGTGCGAATCATCTGCTCCCGGGTCATGGTGCCTCGATTGGCCTCCAGCCAGCCGCGCCAGAAACGTGTCACCTGATCGGACAAATGCCCGACATCCACATGGTCGCGACTGGCCAGCATCAGGTAAGTCTTCAGGGCGTTATAGCCATCCTCGACATCGACCGGCGAGGCATCCTTGTACTGCGCATTGCGCCCGGTCCGGGTGGCCGTGGCGGCCTGTGGCTTCAGGTGCTCCCCCTGAACGTTGACCTCGTTGAGGAAGGCTTCGAGATTTTCCTTGACCGGCAGCAACATGACATTGCTCACCCCGGCGAAGTACTCACGGCGCAGGTTGTCGGCCATCCGTTCGCCCTGGTAGAGGCCAAGGCCGATGGATACCGGATGCTCTTCATTGAACTGTTCGAGCTGCGCCAGGCGATCCTGAATGATTTCCAAGGCCTCCAGACGCGACTGCAGGTCGATCCGCCCCTCCTGCAATTTCACCGCCTTGGCCACATCCTGCTCGACATTGGCGAGCAGGTTGCGATTATTGAAATACGACCAGCTCCAGCCACCCAGCGCCAAGCCCAGGCAGCACAAGGCACCGAGCACGGCAAACTGGCGCAGGCGAGCCTTGGTCCGGGTCGTGTGCTGGCGAACAAGGTTGCGATCCGGGAAGATGACCTTGGAGAAGAGTTCCTTGAGGAAATAGCCGTGGCTGAGCGCCGCACGAACCTGGCCATTTCCGCCGCCGTGCAGCGAGAACTTGCGCAGGATGCGGTCGTTGGCCACCGGTTTGATGTCGTTGCTCTGGATCGCCGAGGTGATGTAGAAACCGCGGAAGATGGGCTTGAACTGGAAGGGGTTGTCCTCGAACAAGGTGGCGATGAAGGCACGCAGCGACGGCTTGATCGAGGCAAACTCGGCTGGGAATGTAAGCAGCCCCGGCGGCGTCGCCTCGCCCTGCAGGCGGGACATCTGCGCCACACTCATGGCGCGCAAGCCTTCGTAAAGTTCGTCGAAATGCCGATCGAACAAGGCGATCAGTTCGTTGCCGCCCGCCTGCTCATAGGGGATCGTCGCCCCCCACACCCGGTCGCGCTCATTCCAGTCGAGGTCGAGAAAGAACTCATGGAAACCAGGAATCAGGTCGACCTTGGTGAACAGCACGTAGACCGGTGCAAATACCTCGAGTTTTTCGGTCAACTCCTGCACACGCTGGCGCAGGTTCTTGGCCAAATTGATGGCAAAACTGGGCGAATTGCCCATCAGCTCACCAATGCTCACGGTCACGATGATGCCGTTGATGGGCGCCCGTGGCCGATGCTTCTTCAACAAGCCAAGGAAACCAAGCCATTCCTCACGATCTTCCTCATGGACCGAATAACGTCCGGCCGTGTCGAGCAGGATGCCTTCAGTAGTGAAGAACCAATCGCAATTGCGGGTACCGCCTATCCCCTTGATGATGGCGTCGCCACCATCATCGAATGGAAACTTCAAACCGGAATTGACGACGGCGGTGCTCTTTCCGGCCGCCGGATTGCCAATGGTCATGTACCAGGGCAATTCATACAGGGCTTCGGCTCCCGACATCTGGCCGAGCTTCGATGTCTTGATGGTCTTGACCGCTTCCTGCATGCGCTGCTTGAGTGCCTGTATCTCGGCCGTCGACACGTTACCGCGCTTGATGGCCGAGTCAGCCTGCTGTTCGAGCATGGAACCGATGGCCTCGCTGGCCTGTCGGGACCTTCTGCGGCGGTAGAACCACACGCCTCCCCAGAGGATCAGGATCACCAGGCTGGCTATAGCTGCCCAGAGCATGGCCACCTTGAGCGTTTTGGCCCCCAGGAAGAAAAATGCTGCGACGGCGGCGACACCAATGAACGACAGGAATCGCGAATCGGTCAGGAAGTTGCGGAGTTGGTACATCGTGATTGGGCTTTACTCAAGTACTACTGGGTTTGATGTCTGACTGCGGCATGGGCATGGCGAGAAGCACGCCCCGATCAAGCGGATGTTGATTACTGATGCACAAGGCGGATTCACCGGTAGCAAGGACCCTGGCTCTGGCACAGGCCAGCGCAACGAG
>RRZU012223252.1_pt1 | contig 10615 bp, 9 predicted proteins | sample 2165561 | NCBI WGS metagenome assembly RRZU01 (sample SAMN10456909, study PRJNA506462) | wastewater metagenome | isolation source: wastewater sludge | place: USA: Moscow, Idaho | reverse complement strand
TTCCCCGGCGAAAATGTGGTCCATCATGGGGGGAACCCCACCAGCCAGGGCTGGCGCCGGTTACTCCTGTGGGGGTTCCCGTTCGTCAAACGAGAGTTGGTCCTGCGCCCGCCCCCGGAGGTGCCCGACGTGCAAGACGTGTCGGCGGTCGTGCGCGAGCTGTTCGACCAGAACGTGAGGGAATGGGTGTGATGCGCCTTCCCAAGAACTACCGCTGGGCCTACCAGCGCGGCCGCGAGGTCCTTCAGGAGGAGGGCCTGGCCGGTCTGCGCCAACGCGGTGGGAGCTACCTGCGGAAGCGTGGACTGCGGGCCGTGGTTGCCGACCGGTCCCGGCTGCCCAAGACACCTGCGGGGAAACACCGGTGGGGTGAGTCCGTGGTCATGATCGCGGCGCGCCAGCCGGAGCAGTGCTTCCACTACCGGGTGGAACAGAAGTCCCAGGCCGCCGCCGAACTCGGGATCCCGTTCCGCGTGGTGGATCCGGGCAATCCCGACGAGATCTTCAGCGCCGTCCAACTGGCCAGTGTCGTCATCATCTTCCGGCAAGCGCTGGGACCCGCTGTGGATGCCGCGGTGGCGCAGGCGCGCCGCTTGGGTGTCCCGATCGTGTACGAAGCCGACGACATCGTGTACCGACGTGCCCTGGTGGAACAGAACCCCAACATGGCGACCGTCCCCCGGCCCTTGCGCAGCGCTGTCGAAGCGGGCGCCACCCGCTACCTGGCGGCCCTGCGCATGTGCGACCACGTGCTCGCCTCGACCACGGCCTTGGCCCACGACATGGGCGGCGAGGTCGCCGGGCACTGGTTCGTGATGGAGAACGGGATCGGCAGCAAGATGCTGGCGATCGCGGACGGCGTCGCCGCTGATCCGGCGCCCCCTCGGCGCGATCCCGAAGCCATTGTGATCGGGTACGGTTCCGGATCATTGGCTCACGACAGCGACCTGCAGGTGGCGGCCGAGGGACTCGCCGCCGTGATGGCAGCCGACCCGCGCATCCGGTTGCACCTCATGGGCACCGTGGCGTTGCCGGACGCGTTGGAGCCGTTCGGCGACCGAGTCGACCGGTCAGCGGAGCTGCCCTACGGCGAGTACCTGAGACAACTGTCCGCCTGTGACATCACGATCGCGCCCCTGGTCGATGCCGAGTTCAACCGTTTCAAAAGCCAGGTCAAGTGCCTCGAAGCGGGACTCCTGGGGGTCCCGTTGGTCGCGTCGACCATTGTCTACGGTTCGTATGTCGAAGACGAGGTCACTGGCCTGCTGGCGTCGCCAGGAGATTGGGAGAAACAGTTGCGTCGACTCGCCGATGACCCGCAACTGCGGCGGGCACTAGCCGGCCGGGCTCGCGAGCACGCGCTCCAATGGGAGGTCTCCACCGGACCCAAGCAACAGTTCGCGGAGTTCCTGGCGGCATTGCGGTGAAGATCCTGATCGCCAACTGCCACTTCGCTCCGGACTCGTTCGGAGGAGCAACGGTGGTGGCCGAAGAAACCGCGACGCGGCTCGCGGACAGGGGGCACGACGTCGTGGTCTTCACCTCGACATCCGACGGTGACCTGGAGACCCACCAACTGTTCCGTTATGAGTCGGCGGGGATCCCGGTGGTGGCCATCAAGGTCCCCGAGCGCCGCACCTTGCGCTCCGAGTACGACGACCCGGGTGTCACCCGACAGTTCAGGCAACTGCTGGACGCCGTGCGACCAGATGTCGTTCACGTGCACGCAATACAGGCCTTGGGCGTCGGGATCCTGCGGGCAGCCCAGGAGCGCGGGATCCCCACAGTGGTCACGGCCCACGACGCCTGGTGGCTGTGTGAACGCCAGTTCATGGTGCGTGCCACGGGGGAGTTCTGCGATCAGAGCGCCATCGACGCGCGGGTATGTGCGACCTGTGTTCCCGACCCGGTTGCCCATCAGATGCGTCAGCAGACATCGCTGGAACTGCTCAACCGTTGCGACCGGGTCCTGGCACCCAGTGCCTACTGGCGCGATCTCCTTGTGGCCAGTGGAGTGCGAGCGGACATTGCCGCCGTGAACAGCAACGGTGTCAGTAGACCCCGTCCGGGGTGGCGGCGTTCCCCCCGGCGAGGTCCGGTCCGCCTCGGCTACGTCGGGGCACTGAGTCCGGCGAAGGGTTACCCGCAGCTGGTCGACGCGTTGCGGATGCTCCAGCGGTCCGACTACGAGCTCGTGGTGGTCGACAGTTTCTCCACCCTCGGCTTCGTGACCATGAGCCATACGGACTGGCCGGTGCCGGGCCTGGTGACGATCAGGGGAGCCTACGACTCGCAGACGATGGACGCGTTCTTCGATGGCGTGGACGCCCTGCTCTTCCCTTCGCAGTGGAAGGAGAGTTACGGGCTCACCGTTCGAGAGGCCGCGCTGCGTGGCGTCTGGCCGATCCTTCCCGATGGCGGTGGCACCGAGGATCACATCCTGACTGGCCGCAACGGGACCGTGTATCGGCGTGATGGCGGGGCGGTCGCGTTGGCGGGGGCGATCGGGGACTACCTCGACAGGTTCGCCGATCTCGCTCCTGAGACCGACGTCAACAGTCGTATCCCTACCTACGACGAACAGACCGACGATCTGGTCGGGCACCTCGAGGCGGTCGCTGGGCCGGTGACCGCACCGCGCATCGGTGCCGTGTCGGAGGGGAACTGAATCTGTCGGCCCTGTGGCCTGCGATTGTGGCTGGAGCCCCGGGCCGGCGGCAGGCGTCCTGGGCATCGCAGGGGAGCGGCTGGCGCGCTGGTATGTTTCAGGAAGTTGGCAGGCGTGGGAGGTCACAGATGAGTTCGTCGGGCGACGTCCCTTCCGGAGAGGGCCTGAGCCGCATCTACGATCACCGCTTCAACGATGCGGAGCTGCAAGCCAAGGCCGTGCTGTGGCAGGTCCTGTGCGACTCGTTCTTCCAGCAGTACGTCCCGGTCACCGGAACAGTCGTGGATCTCGGCGCGGGCTCGTGTGAGTTCAGCAACGCGATCACTGCCGGTCGCAAGATCGCCATCGACCTGAACCCCGACACCAAGGGATTTGCGGCTCCGGACGTCGAGGTTCACACCACGATGAGTTCGGACATGAGTCAGGTCTCCGAGGGATCGGTTGACACCGTCTTCACCTCCAACTTCTTCGAACACCTTCCGTCGCGCGAGGAGTTGCTCGACACCTTGGCGGAGTGCCACAGGGTCCTTCGACCCGGCGGATTGATCGTCGTACTCATGCCCAACATCAGAAACCTCCCTGGCTCCTACTGGGACTACCTGGACCACACCCTCCCCCTCACCCATCTGAGCCTGTCCGAAGCGTTGGAACTCAGCGATTTCCAGGTGACGCGTGTCGAGCCCAAGTTCCTGCCCTACACGGTCAAGAACAAGGCACTGCCGCCCAAGCCGGGCCTGGTGAAGGCCTACCTGAAGATGCCCCTGGCCTGGCGCGTGCTGGGCAAGCAGATGCTCGTGGTGGGCCGCAGACGTTGAAATCGTGACCGGGGCGCGACTGGAGTCGCTCAACCCTGGTGGTCTGTGTCTTCTCCGAGGTTCCCGGCTCGCTGCGTGCCCGGGACTTGGGGAGGCATGCTGTGCTGGAACACCCACTCCCGGTAGGAGTAGAAGCGGGCGACGACAGCAATGGCCGTAACGCCCGCCTTGACGAGGTTGAGCGTCACCACACTGGCGCTCAACAGGCCGGCGAGCGCCACCGCGGCCTCGACAAACAGCACGCTGAGTACCGTGACGATCGCAAAACGGAGCAGAGCCTGGCGCCGATCCGCGACGTTGCGATGCGCGAAGGTGAGGCTCAGGTTGCCCTTGAACGTGACGAGCCCGGCGACGACCAGCGCCAGCAGGTTCGCCCACACCGCGTTCCAGCCCACCTGGAGCAGCAGATTGAAAAGGCCGAAGTCGATCGCCAGCCCGACGGTTCCGACGGCCAGCATCTTGCCGTAATCGTGAAACGCGGACCTCTCGGAAGAACCGATGGCCCCCGTCCGCTGGCCGCTGTCCGGACGGTCGACGGAGGTGGACTCTGTTGTGGGGAGACCGCTGGGGGGTACCGGCTGATTCATCGCACCCCCTTCGTGGCTCCTACGCAAGCGCGGTCGCCCTCGCACGCGATGATAGCCTGACGCCACGATCTGGAGGGGTGCGATGTCCGTCGTTGTGGTGGGGGGCTGCGGCCATGTGGGCCTGCCCTTGGCGCTCGTCCTGGCCGACGCAGGAGTGACAGTCGCTGCGTTGGACGTTGATCACGACAAGGTCGCTCAGGTCAACTCGGGTCAGATGCCCTTCATCGAAGGAGGCGACCCCGAGGCGCTGCTTCGCAGTGGGCTGGCCAGCGGACGTTTCCTGGCAACAACGGACCCTCAAGCGATCGCGGCTGCGGACACGATTGTGATCGTCATCGGAACGCCGGTGGATGAGCATCTCAACCCCGATCCCAATGCCGTCACGAGAGCGCTGCAGGACTGCATTCCGTACATGCATGACGGGCAGCTGGTCATCCTGCGCAGCACCGTTTACCCCGGTGTGACCAAGCGGGTGGAAGCAGCGTTCCGCGAGAGCGGCCTGACGGTCGACGTGGCCTGCTGTCCCGAGCGAATCGCTGAGGGACACGCCCTGACGGAACTGCGCACGTTGCCGCAGTTGGTGGGCAGCCGCAACTCCGAGGTGTTCGAGCGGGCCTCCGCCCTCTTCCGCGCGATGGGCGTCGAGACGGTGCAACTCGACACGGAGGAGGCGGAACTGGCCAAACTCGTCACCAACGTCTGGCGTTACATCAAGTTCGCTGCCGCCAACCAGTTCTGGATGATGGCCAACGACGCCGGCCTGGACTTCTCGCGGATCCTGGCCGGGCTCAAGCACAACTACCCCCGGGCCACCGACATGCCCGGTGCCGGCTTTGCCGCTGGGCCCTGCCTGCTCAAGGACACCATGCAGTTGGCCGCCTTCACCAACAACACCTTCTTGCTGGGGCACTCGGCAATGCTGGTGAACGAGGGCATGCCGCTGTACCTCGTGGGTCGCCTCGAACAGCAGTACGACATCGAATCGATGACAGTGGGCATTCTGGGGATGGCCTTCAAGGGCGGCTCAGACGACACCCGTTCCAGCCTGTCGTACAAACTGCAGCGCATCCTGCGGTTCCGGGCCAAAGAGGTCATCACGACCGACCCCTACGTCACCAGCGACCCGTCGCTTCAGCCGTTGGACAAGGTGCTCGAGGCGGCCGATCTGTTGATCATCGCCGCCCCGCATCCGGAGTATCGCGATCTCGCGACGGACAAGCCGGTCGCGGACGTGTGGAACTTGCTTGAGAACGGCAACCTGGTGTGAGCGATTCGCCGCGCGCCACCATCGTGATTCCTGCCTATCAGGAGGGCGAAAGCATCGTCACGTGTCTGCGCCTGCTGGCCGATGCCGTCTCGGTGCCCTTCGACGCGGTGGTGATCGTGGACACCGCCGACGACACCACCATCCCCTTCGTGGAGAAGTACGCGGTCCAGGACGATCGGTTCCAGGTGGTGGTTCAGGACTACGGTCGTGGACCGGCCCGCGCCATCCGCTACGGCATGGACCACGCCGAGGCGCCCGTGGTGGTCGTCACGATGGCTGACGGCTCCGACGACGTCAGGATCATCGATGACATGGTCCGGCTGGTCGAGCGCGGGTTCGCTGTGGTGGCCGCCTCCCGCTACATGGCGGGGGGTCGCCAAGTCGGCGGACCCAAGTTGAAGGGCACGATGTCGATGGTGGCGGGTCGTACCCTTCACACCTTCGCCCGCATCGGGACGCACGACCCGACCAACTCGTTCAAGGCGTACTCGACGACGTACCTGAGAAGCGTCACCATCGAGAGCCAGGACGGGTTCGAACTGGCTCTCGAACTCACCGCCAAGGCCCGACGTCGACGCCTTCCCATCGCCGAGATCCCGTCGATATGGCTGGACCGCACCGAAGGCGAGTCGAACTTCCAGATGGCCGAGTGGCTGCCCAAGTACATGCGTTGGTATTTCCACGCCTTCGGTGTGGCCGAGCCTGCGTGGATGAAGAAGAGAAATGCACAGAGGGAGACTCAGTGAAGGTTCTGGTCACCGGTTCCGCGGGCTTCATCGGCGGATATGTCGTCGAGGAACTGCTTCGTCAGGGCTTCGAGGTCATCGGCGTGGACAACCTGTCGAAATACGGACCGGTCGCCCGGTCGTACGACAACAACCCGGACTACACATTCGTCCCGGGGGACGCGTCTGATGCCCTCTTCCTCGAGAAGTTGATGATCGATGTGGATCACGTGATTGCGGGTGCAGCACTGATCGGTGGCATCTCGTACTTCCACACCTACGCGTACGACCTTCTCGCCAAGAACGAGCGCATAATTGCGGCCACGTGCGATGCCGCGATCGCGACCCAGGCTGCCGGTCGGCCGCTGCAGAAGGTGACCTACCTGTCGAGCTCCATGGTGTTCGAGAGTACCGATCGTTGGCCATCGGTCGAGGGCGACGAGCGACTGGTGCCACCCCCGCTGTCCAGCTATGGATTCCAGAAACTTGCGGTGGAGTACTTCGCCCGTGCCGCATGGGACCAGTACCAACTCCCTTACACGATCTGTCGCCCTTTCAACTGCGTCGGAGTCGGTGAACAACGGGCCCTGGGGGACGTCGAGATCGACTCGGGCAACGTGAAGCTGGCCATGAGCCATGTGGTGCCTGACCTGATCCAAAAGGTGATCAAGGGGCAGGATCCGCTCCACCTGCTCGGCGACGGCACGCAGGTGCGGCACTACACGTATGGTGCCGATCTGGCGCGCGGCATCGTGACCGCCATGACCCACCCGGCCGCCCTCAACGAGGACTTCAACTTGTCGACGGCAGAGTCGACCACGGTGCTCGAACTCGCCGATGTCATCTGGGGGAAGATCAACCCGGACCGGCCCCTGGCGGTCGTCTACGACGACCCGTTCGAACACGACGTCCAGATGCGGGTGCCCGCCACCGAGAAGGCCAAGGACGTCTTGGGCTTCGAGGCGACCACGAACTTGTCGGACATGCTGGACGAGGTCATCCCCTGGATCCGTCAGGCCATCGCCGACGGCACTATCTGATCATCGGCGGCCAGGAGCCGCCTCGGCCACACCCACTACCGGACGCGTCAACTTGTGGGCTGGGGACAAGAGAGGTACTTGGCCCCTTCGGGGGTGCCGGCCAGAACGAGATCCAGCTGTTCCGCAAGGATCCGGTAAGTGGTGGCTGTCGGCGGGGCGAGCGACGTGGTGACCGGTCCGCTGGCCGCAAGGGTTGAGACGTTCACCGGCGAGAGCCCGAGTAGGGGTGACGCGCTGACGACGACCCGGTCTCCGGCCTTGGCCGGCCAACTCAACACGCTCGTGCGTGGAGTGCAGGCGGTCGGCAAGGTATCCGTCACCGACTCGGGGTAGAACGCGAGGCGCAACCGGGCCTCATCCAGGGCGCGAGGACTGGGATCCCACGCGGCAGGATCGAGGCGCCCGGAGGCGACGGCGGCACGCAAGAAGGAGACCGGTGTGTCCCCCATCCCCTCGCCCATGCGGCTGCCGGTGAAGGCGGGGGCATCGTCTGGCACGTCCAGTTCCGCAGCCGCCGTGATGGTGGCGGAGGTTGCCGCTCGCGCGCGATCGACCCGAATCTGCTGCTCAGGCGTGCTTTGCACGAGTGACACGGTGTTCGAGGCGGCCGCAAGCCACGGAATCGCAAGCGCCAGGAAAAGGGCCGGATGGATCTGCCCCAGCGAGTCGATCGCAAGGGCTACCAGCGGAAGCACGCAGGCCACCGCGAGAGCCATGTATCGAGAGTCCTGGGCGGCTGCCGGACCCAGCAGCCAGCGACCGGCATAGGTGAAGACGGCGAACACCACCGGAATGGCAAGCAGACATAGCGCCGGCAGCGCCTCAGTGAGTCGGGATCGGCGGGAGTCGGGCACCAGCAGGGCCACCACGCCCGAGGCGGTAACCACGACGAGCAGCACTGCGCTGACCGTTGACGCGCCGGCGGCCATCGCGGTTCCGACGGCGGCCGACATGAGCCAGTCCCACAGCGGTCCGATCGAGATCGGAGGGAGCCACACATCATCCCGCGGCGCATACTGCGACCACCACAGGGCGAACAGGAGCGCGAGTGGGAGGAATTGCAGGACGCAGAAACGCCAGCCCCGACGGATGAGGGCGAACAGTCCGACGCCGACCAAGACCGGGACCCCGGCACCGCTGGAGGTGATGGCGGCCACACCCGCGATCAGCGCCAGCCAATCGCGGGCGGACCAGGGTCCCGCCCGGTCGATCAGGAGGAGTTGGACGAGCCCGAACAGCAGGCTGGAGAGCAACAGGACGTTGGCCAGAGACTGACCTCCTGCCGGGCACATGAAGGGGAATGCCGCGGCCACGACGGTCGAGGTCCAGGGACCCACGCCCGAGCGTCGCATCACCTCGCGCAGCGCATAGGCCGTGCCGGCGATGATGAGCGCGGCGGTCAGCACATACGGAAGGTACGAGTTCAGGCCGAACATCAGGTAGAGGGCCCGGTACATCAGCACGCTCGCGGACACCCAGTGCTGGTTGTGATCGGCCAGAAGGGCGTCCACGTTGAGGTCATTCCGACTTCCGATCAGCCCCCAATCATCCCGCGCGAACCACGCAGAATCGGAGTAGATGAGTAGGCGTGACACCAAGAAGAGAGCCATAACGGCGGCGAAGGACCAGGTACTCCAGCGACCATTGGTGTGCGGCACGGAGGGAGCGACGTCGCCGGCGCCACCGAGCGACGCGGATCGTGCTGCGGTGTCACCCCCGCTCGCAGGTGTCCCCCGACTCACCGGCAGAGCCGCCACGGCGCGCGGTCACTGGTGGTCAGTGACAGTCGAAGCGACGATTCCGACACGTTGGTGATGCGGTCGCCTTCGCTGGTGGTGTACCGGAGCACAAAGCCCATCGGGTCGGGTATCGGACGCACCTGTACCACCACGATCGACTCCAGCCCTCCGATCGCGGATGCTGTTCCACTCTCGAACGTCAATGTCTGCCCCGGTTCCAGCCGCACTCTTTCGACCTCCGAGGCCGAATCTGGGCACGGCCGGACGCCGGGTGGCGAGAAGGTCTGGGAGAGCGCGAGGCGGAGTTCGGCCTCGGCGAGGATCACCGGCGGGATGCTCTGGGCCTGCGGATCGAAGCGGCCATCGGCGACGGCCTGTCTGAGCCACCCCACCGTCACTTGCGGATTCCCCATCCAGTACGGCGGATCCGGGATGAGATCGGCAGGAGCTGTCTGCAGCGATGGTGAGGCCGCCACCCCCCGCATCACCAGCCTTTGGTGGGCGAAGGCAGAGGCAGGAAAGAAGCTGTGAACGGTGGCGTTCAGCGGGAGCACCACAAGGGGAATACAGAGCAGCACCAGCGCCGCCCGCCAGCGCGCCACCAGGGCGTTGACAGAGAAGGCAACCAGCGGCAGGAGGAGGACGCAATACACGTAGATGTATCGGGAGGAGCCGGCGAATTCCGGGCCGAGGCCGGCGCGACTCGGGAAGATCATGACTGGGAACACGATGAAGCCCGCTGCCATGGCCAACGGCATGGAAGCGTGATGTCTGAAGACATCCCACTTTTCGCCTCTCCAGCAGACGACAAGCCCGACGACGGTGGCTGCCGCAAGGACGAGCCCGACAATCCAGAAGTAGCCCAGAGCCTCGAAGGCGCTCCCCCACGCCGTGACGAGCCACCGTGGGAGATCGGTGAGGGCGGGACGCAGGACGATGTCCGACGAGTCGGGCTCGACGGACAACCACCACACGATGAAGACCACGAGGAGCGGCAGCGTGTGGAAGGCTGCCGGACGCCATGATCGGCGAATCAGTACGGCCGCACCCACGACACCCACCATGAGCAGGCCGACACCCGAGAACATCAGTGCGAGGAGCCCTGCAAAGAGACCCAGCCAGTCGGCCGGGAGGATCCGGCGCCCGGGACGGTCGGCCAGGACCAAATGCACGAGCCCGAAGAGGAGCGCCCCGGTCATCGTGATCTGGTATCCCCACAGGATGTTCTGGTCCCCGGGACCGAACAGGACGAGCACGGCCGCGAAGATGGTCGCAGTCCAAGGGGCGACACCGCTGCGGCGCATCACCACGCGCACCATCACCACGACCGCCAAGTGAAAACCGAGGGCCACCGCGGCATAGGGAGCGTAGGAGTTGAGGCCGAACACCTGGAACAGCAGGCGGTAGACCAGCAGAGGCAAGGTGATCCAGTGCTGGTAGTGATCGTCCAGCAGATCGGCGATCGTCCCCGATCCGATCGCGGTGAGCGCCTGCCATTCGTCGGCGTGGAACCAACGGCCCGGGATCTGGACCACGAGGTAGTACAGACCACCGCCCGCTACGTAGAGGGCGAACGCCCACGCGGCGGTCGCGGGATGGACCGCGAACTTGCGAAGCCGCCCACCGCTGGCCGGTGCTGAGGAACCCCGTTCCGCCGGTGCGGCCACGGCCTCGTGGGACCGTTCGGAGGGGGCGGTCATGGGTCCGATCCTGTCACGGTCGCGTCGGATGGGTTCTCGTGGTCCCCTTGATTCTCGGTGTGGGCCGGGAAGCG
>RRZU011873915.1_pt1 | contig 10615 bp, 15 predicted proteins | sample 2165561 | NCBI WGS metagenome assembly RRZU01 (sample SAMN10456909, study PRJNA506462) | wastewater metagenome | isolation source: wastewater sludge | place: USA: Moscow, Idaho | reverse complement strand
TAACCCACGCCCTCATGCAATAACCAACTGGCCGGAAAAAACCCTGCAACATGGCCGACTAAAACTTGACAGAACACAGTATTTCCCGCAGTAAACGTCGGCCGCGACTGCGATGACGGACGCTGCGTGGGCATTGGTGTGTGCTGCGACCAGGCAGACCAGGTTCCCGAAGCGATGCTTGCTCTGCATGCTGGGCTCAATGCTCTCGACCTGTGTCAGTTCGACCCTGCGGAGTACGGGACAGGGTGCCGCTACGCCTTGGCCGCTAAGCGCTGGGCCCAAGAGTCCAACCACTGGGTGTCGGCGACCCCGTACATCGGATCTGCCGACCAGAAGCAGTTCCTTGAAGAGCTGCGCTGTGAGCTGCCCCGAGGAGTTAGCCTCAAGACAGTGCTCACTCGAGCCGAGGGTCGTGAACCCTGGCAGAAGCCTTGGTGTGGAGAGCTCGGTGAATCTACGCAGGCGTACTGGCTTGAATTAGAGACAGATGGCGACATTCGCGGTCCCCTGGTGCTTGATTGCGGGACCGGCGACGGACGCGGCCTCTTCGCCGAGAGTTTCTCGGGGAGTGCAATCCCGATGTAGGGGTCACAGAGCGCGGCAAGCGGACACGGGACCTCTTGCCGCGCTTCCTGCAAACCTTCGAATAGGGCTTGTTCCCGACCCGGATGGTCATCCATGGGGTCGGGACGAGGGTGCTCAATGGCGCCCACCGAGTCAAAGACACAGGATTGAAAGGAGTGTCTTGTGGAGCCGTATCAGGCGGTAGTGAATCTGGGGGACGCTCGGTATGAGGGCGTCAGGTTGTTTATGGTGTTGGATTTTGATGGCGTGATCAATCAGTTTCCGGGTGAGGTTGTGCCGGAGGGTGTTTTTGCTCCTACCGGCAAGCATAAGTCGGCGTATCGAACCGAGCTGGAGCAGTGGTATGCCATCACCTATTCCGAGGAGATGGTGGCGGCCCTCAGCAGTATTTTGGCTGATCCGACGGTGCAGTTGTTGTGGCTCACGACTTGGCAGCATCGGGTGATCGGTGAGATGGAGGCGCTTGGTTTGCGGGCGGCTCGTGAGCCGTTGTGGTTGAAGTTCCTGCCCAGGATGAGTGACTATGGCGGTGTACATGCCAAATGTGAGGTCTTTGACGACCTGGTGGAAGGCCTGCCGGGTGACGTGGGAGTGATATGGGTGGATGACCAGGCTATCGAGGTTCACCCAGCCTACGCGCAGGATGCACCTGACGAGCCGGGTCTGCTGGTTGCCGCTGACCCCCGGTATGGGATCACCAGGCCCCAGATGGCGCAGATCAGGGAGTACGCGGCACGGTACACGCGCCCGTAAAATCGGCGTTGAACGACAGAGGGGTCGACCACCTGTTGCGTGGTCGACCCCTCTGTCGTCTACTCGTCGAAGGCTCCGAATCGGTGGGGTGGGTCCTCGGGGAAGCGTCGCAGGTAATGGGCGACCTGCGCCATAGCGACGACGTAGTGGCGTGGGCAGTAGATGTTGAAGTGCGACTCAAAGCTGTTGTCGATGATGACGTGGGTGCCGACTTGGTTGCAGGGGTGGGCGCTCCAGTCGCAGCTGGGGCGAAAGTCGCCCTCGTCGTCATCAATGGTTGGCGTGGTGGTGCCACTGTCGGTGGTTACGATGGTGCTCATGGCTGAAGCGGTCCAGGTTTAGTTCCGTCCTTTTTGAGAGGATGGATCGATGCCAGCAAAATATGACAAGTCGTTTCGGGACCGTGCGGTACGCATTGTTTTAGACCGGCTAAACAATGACCGGTCACTGTCACAATCAGCGGTGATCAAGGAGATCGCTCCCCGCCTTGGGATCGCTGACGAGATCTTGAAGACTGCGTCAGCGTTTTTTGCAGCCGAGCGGGCCACCGCACGACGAGATGATCGCTTACATCGATATGTCTAAAGATTGTTTCGGGGCCGAGCCGATCTGTCACACTTTAGGTGCCACAGAGGGCGGGTTCATCACTTCCAGGGGTCACCGTGCCGCGAAGAGTCGTCCCCTCAGGGACCGTGAAGTACGCGATCGCCAGTTGATTCCAGTGTTGTGCGAAGTTCATGCCCGTAACTACGGGGTATACGGCAAACGCAAAATGTGGAAAGCCATGGCCCGTGATGAGTGGGAGGTCGGTCGGGAACAAACGAGCGTGTCAAGTCGATAATGACGGTTACGAACCGGTCTGAGCGCCACCCCGGGAGTACGGGCAACAACGACCCGCAAGACATCCTGACGAAACTCTCTTGGATGCGGAGTAGGCATAACAACATCCTCCCAGTCCAGCCAAAAACTAGCCAAGTCAAACGTCACCTAACCACGCAGCATTCCCTACCGGCACCTCAGCAGTAGAAGGAGAGGGTCTCCAGACAGGCCCGGCTTCTGAGTGCCGTGAACCTCGCCTTGCACACGCGGCCCCAGAACAGAAGCTCGCGCGACACGTAACCAGTAGCATGAAAATCAATAACAGAGTGGCAGCGCTTGTTCACCAGAGAGGCGCAAACTCACTCTCGTCGCCTTGAGTGTTTGGAAGGTAAATGGATATGGATAGCTTGGCGCCTGGATGGTATACATCTGACGAAGGCGAACGCAGATACTGGACCGGTACAGAGTGGATCGAAGAAGTGTCGATGAACGCGCCTGACGAGAAAACTCAGTCCACGGCGGGCGCGGACGCCCTCGAGGCTAGTGCAGAAGAGCCGTATACCACGAACTCTGATACTCACGACAAAGTCCCTAGCGGGTTTAAAGGTGCCCCAAAGAGCCACGCCTCACCCAAATCTAAGATGATTATACTTGTTGTATTAGGCGTCATCGCACTTGTGGCCCTCCTCGTTGCAGGTTTGTTTTTCCTCCTTGGAGGGAAGTCCGCAAAACCATCCATCGAGGCGGGGTGGGCGAGGACAATCGACCGGCGAGTGGCCTTCTTGTCAGAGGATTACGAAATCAACTACATGACTGAGGAGCTGGAGCGGGTTTCTGCTGAGACCCTGAGTATGCCCGGACAAGAAGTCGTGAGCCTGAGTGAGTTGCGCACCGAAGCGGAGCAGTACGAGTGCGAGCATGTTATCTCCTACTCCGATGGCGACCTGGATAGGAGCCGCGTGTTTCTTCTCATGCTTGATGTGTGGGGTGAAGCACGTTTGAGAATTCCAGACAGCTCGCCAGAGTTACAGGAGGCGCAATCAACGGTGGGCGAGAGAGTGTCCTCGACCTTGCCCGAACAACCCGCCGTCGACAAGCCCGGCTTTGAAGACTGGCAGGCAGAGTTCAGATCGAAGTCTGACGCGGAGTTTGCCAAGGACTTCCCTCACCTAGTCGCTGAACGCGAATCCCAAACCAGGCTCTGGGAGGACATCCGGGCTAGCATCTTCAACGAGGAGATGGTTCTTGATGTACAGAAGTTTCTTATCAAGAAGTGTGGGATATCTGTTCCCGAGGGCTACACTTTCAGGACTGCTGCTGAACTTGACATCGAACTTGACCGGTGAATCACTAAACTCCATCGTCGTCTTGGTCACTAGTCTGGACGTTGGACAGGGCGGACCTCATGCTATCGAAGGAACTCGTCCGAGCCTTAGAATCGTTCAATAGACAAGTGCAAGACACCGCGCCAAGGAGGTGGACTGACAAGCGCAAGCAGCACCCGCTAGAACAACTTCTAAACAAGGCAGCGGGAAACCGAAGCCAATTGTCCACATCTCAGTATCGTTGGTTACCTTCTGGATCTGGATACCAACCCGGTGGCGCTTTGGGGGATACCGGAACTGTGCAGGTAAGTGCGCGACTGGCCATTTGCCAGCCGATGACCATGCGGGTTGTCATGTCAATCACGGTTGCCAGGTAGGGCCACCCCGCCACGGGGCGGTTTCCAAGTAGGTGACGTCACTGATCACCGCCTCACCTATTGGTTGCTCCTGTCGAAGGACGCGGGACCTGCACTTCAGAAGCCCACAACTTTCATCGACACGATACTGACGTAATCCGATAAGTGTCGCCTTGGTTCGAAGTATCGTTAAACTCGGCAAGCCAGGTGTCACCTGCCGACAAGGCTGTCGAGACCGCATTCGACCATCCGATACTCGTCCCATCTCGGTCCCAGGAGACTTCGACGTAGAGGTGATTTGGACAAGCTTTTTCGGTGGCAAATTGAACGAACGCGCAGTTCCAGTTCCCACATGAGAACGAACTGGGGTCGAAGAAGTAGGCATAAATGCCATCTGCGACCTTTACGTACCCTTGGTCCGCATAGTTTTTGTCCTGCCTAGCAGCAGATTCAGCGGCAACTCGCCTTTTCTCTCTCTCTGCAGCTTCAGCCTTGTCGCGAGCCTCCTTCTCCTGTTCAGCAGCTTCTATCTTCAGTTGGTACCCCTGTTCAGCAGTCTTCAGCAGCTCTCTAGTGGTTGAGACCTCGTTGGCCGACCAAAGGAAAAACCCTACCGACGAGAGTGCGACTACCAAACCGATGATGCCAGTGAGAGTAAGCGCACGAATACCGACACGTCTACCTGACTTCATTGCTGAGTCGTTCGATCTCTTCAATCTCAACTTGTATCCTCTGGGTTTCTATCAGATTCAATGCGCCCGACACCGCGAAGGAGGCCGTCAGGACGAACAACAACAACAAGAGTAGAGCCATCCACCACTGCGAAAACGTTCGATTCGCGGCAGCGGAACTTTCGGTTTCGGAGAGTGCTTCATCGTCTGCTTGGTCGCGGACTTGATCACTTGGAGTGAGCCTTTCGCACGAGAGGACTTCCGCCTCCCGTTCGAGCGCTGCGAATGTCTTTTCGTCAGACAGCCAGCCGCTCCTCTCTGGTCTGACTCCAAATGCCCTCACATATTCCACTTCATAGGGTGTTAGTCTGGCGGACCACCCTTCAACCGGAACCGGGTTCATGCCCATCTTGGGCACAAGATTCGCCTGGTCCAACTCACTTTCTCCCTTCTACACTGATCTCGACAGGGACTGTCCCCCGGGGCACACACGCTTGTCGGTGCTGATTTTCGAAAGTCGTGTGCGAAGCTTCCCGACCCGACCCATTCAGCGAGATTTCGTTCAGTGTGGCACTTGATCTGGACGGCATCTACTTGGCATAAACAGCGTTCAGGCCAGCAACCAGTGTGTATGTCCAACGCACCTCGTATTCTTCTTCTTTCACCTCTTGCATTCCAGCGATTGTGTTCGTGGAGCGCATCATCTGGCCGACAGCATCTGGAAAACCGAGTTCGCCGTTTACGCAATCAGCGAGCGCAAAAAGCTGGGCGTCTCGTACCATTGCGGCGCCTAGATCTTCAAGATTGTCGTCAAGGCCGACGACGTCAAAAGTATCACCGCTAATCTTCAAAGAGCTGTTATCCTCAGAGACTTCAACATGGACCAGTTCGTTAGGAAGTCGAGCCAACGCGTTTTCCACCTGACGCGTGAGTGTCTCCCCAGCTGCGCCCGCACTGGAAGTAACTGTGAGAAGTTGTTCCCTAATACCGGACTCTTCTATGGCAGCATCGATGTCAATTGGTTTGCATGATTCAGCCACTGCATCGAAATTTACCCCTGACGGCCTCCACAGGAACCCCAGTAGGGCGCCTATCGCAAGAAGGACGACCACAGTAGCTAAGGCGCCCAAAACAATGATCTTGCCTCTCTTATTTGACCGCCTATTCTGCCCATCAGACGAAAGAACGGGCTCCGGAGGTGCGCTCGAGGTCCCTGCGACATTATCCAAAATGTATCCCGCGCCCTTGCGTTTGGAGATATGACCAGATCGACTATACCCGGGACTAGACAGCCATGGAGCAGATCGGCCGACCCCGTGGCCACCAATATGCTCCGGCACGCTCGCCGCTGAGTTCCTGAGGGTGCAACAATGACCGCAGCCACACGGCCGCGCACAATGTCGGCCATCCTCACCAACTCGTTCACAATCGGGTTCTCGCCCACCAACTCAGACGCTGGTCGACCACCCCCGTATCTGTCGCCTCCTAGGCACAGACGTGGCCATTGTTATCACCAGCTCGGGGCCTCATCCCAAAGCTCAGAAGAATGCGCCCCTCGCTACCCCGCTAAGCATCCTCGCCCAGAGAAATCCACGAGGCAGAGGAGAGGCTGATAGACCGCGACACTCCTTGATACAGACGCAGGACTAGAAGTTACTCCTTATCTCTGGCCTTGCTCTCTTCTGCCAGTTCAGCCAGGCTCCCTCCATGATCGACGCAGCTCTGCGTTACGTCACTATCCAGCGATAGTTCGTATCTGATTTTTTGGGCGGGCATCTCCGGCGTTGGGAACACAACTGAATCAACACCGTCATAGGTAGTTACCTGTTGTAGTGCGTGCAAGGGATCGAGGAAGCCGAAGTAGCCGTCACGCATTTGACGAATGTAGCCGTTCACAGACTCAGGCCAGACATAGTAGGGGTCATCAAATACGACCAACGCTTGAAGCACAGCATCCGAATATGTCTTCGCAGCGGCTGTCACACCGCTCATATCTGGGTTACCTCCGGCAAGGTATTCCTCATCAGCAGCATTGATCGCATCATTGTACGGATACACTGTGGCATTCACTCCACAGACGATTTCCAAGAATAGCGAACCAGCCTCTTCATCGGTCATCACCAACTCAACAGGCTCAGGTGCAGGCTCCTGCTCAGGGGCTGACTGTGGGAGGGATTCGACAGCCGATTGAACCCGATTTCCCTCGGGTTCGTCCCCACTGTCGGAAGAGCACCCGGCTGCCCCAATCAACAAAACCGCAACAACTGCGACAGCAGCAACCTTCAAAGCGACACTCCTTTGTCTCATAACGCTTCACGGGGTGCGAACTACCCCTCGCGCCAGTACCAGCCTAAACCGTCCTGATCCATCCTGCCCCTGAAAATGGGCTTCACTCCAGTTCGGGACCTCGCGCAAGGATCGACTCATCCGCTGTCTATCCGGACGCCAAGATTACGTCTAACGCGATCTACTGACTCTCTTGAGCCACCCTCAAGCTGAACCCCTACTGGACTGTGCGCCTTTATGCATGGCGCGTCGCCTAGGGCTGGGAAATTCACACAAATGCTGAAACATGTGAAGTTGCCGAGACAGTCTCCTACGAATCGACATTGTCCTCATCGTTCATTGCCAAGTTACCCAGGGCTGAACCTTGACCTAGTCGAGCAGACCTTGTTACTGTGCGTCCATGCAGACGGCGCTACCTGGACCGCCCCAGCATGTCGACTGGAGAGAAATCTTGTCAGGCGCCGTACCCATGACGGCAGGGTAAGCCTCCAATGCGGACATCCACTCAGTGACAGAAGTGCAGGCATCCAATGTTGCGATTATGAGTGGATCAGCGCGGTCTGGATCAGGTTCGGCAGCTGCTACCTTGGCAGCTCCCAATCAGCACCCGCGCGGAGAAGTGTCCATTCTAGTGTCCATTCTCTGACATTTTGCGTCCTACTATGACATCATGAATGGGCTGGGGTTGACGTGAAACCGCAGTTCAACAGAGTTTTTACTACAAATACGCGGGTTCGCGGATTGCGTGGAATGCTCCCGTGGGTTCCGGGTTCGAGTCCCGGTGGGCCTACCAATTTCGGGGGTGGGACACGCCCCTTCCCGCTGGGGCGTGAAATGTATACGTTGGGAACCGATGTGTACTTGGGGTATGGACCCCAGACCAACACAAGCACCCAATATATACATTTCACGTAATGGCGACGGAGCATTTGCCCACGCTGGAGGACCACGCTGAGGTAGCTGCGCTTGCGGTCTGGAAGGGCTCGATGCCCGATCGGGTCTCGTCGCTACGGCACTACGGCACTACGGCACAAGGATGGCGAGGTCTGAACACCGTCCCCAGCCAGCTGGGCTGAACCAGCTGGAGCGGATCCTTGCTGGTCGCCGATACTCCCAGACCGGCAACCCAACCTCGCTCCGGTGGGAATGGAGGCTAACAGCGTGTATACGCAGGGAGCGGAATGCTAAGAAGTGTCCACATCAGTGGGACACGAAATGCCACTTGTGAGGCTCTTGCGCGCAGCTTCCCCACGTTGTATGGTTAGTTACTCAAGTAATGAACCCGGGAGGTAGTTGTGTTCAGCGATGGTCGACCGATTTTCCTGCAGATTGCAGAGATGATCGAGAATGACATTGTTGCGGGAAGCCTGGGTGAAGAGAGCCAGGTTCCCTCTACCAATGAGTTCGCGGCCATGTACCGCATTAACCCCGCCACTGCCGCCAAGGGCATCAACTTGTTGGTCGAGGACGGAATCCTCCACAAACGCCGCGGGATCGGCATGTTCGTCTCACACGGAGCGCGCGAACGCCTCATGGAAAAGCGACGCGCGCGGTTCTCGCGGGACTACTTGGAGCCCATGCTGGTCGAAGCCGCAAGCCTCGGAATGACATCCGCTGAGCTCCACAAACTGATTGATGAGGTAGCCCCTCATCTCCGTGAAACACCAGGTCTCCAACAGGGGACACCAACCGCCCCCTCCGCAGAAAGGGAGTGACCAATGACTGAAGTTGTGGCGCGTGCCCGCAATCTAACGAAAAAGTACAGAGATAATGTCGCACTTGATGACATCTCCTTCACCCTCGAAGCAAACCGCATATACGGTTTGCTGGGGCGAAATGGCGCGGGTAAGACCACCGTCATGTCGATCCTCACAGCGCAGAACTTCCCAACTGATGGTGTCGTCGAAGTGTTTGGGCAGCCCCCATTTGAGAACTCCAGAGTCCTCAGTCGGCTGTGCTTCATCCGCGAATCCCAGAAGTATCCGGAAGATTTCACCCCCAAGCACGCCTTCAAGGCGGCAGCCATGTTCTTTCAGAACTGGGATCAGGGGCTCTGCGAGGCGCTCATCCAAGACTTTGAGCTGCCCATGACCCGCACCATCAAGAAGCTATCCCGCGGACAACTTTCCGCAGTCGGGGTGATTATCGGGCTGGCATCCCGGGCCGAACTGACGTTCTTCGACGAGCCCTACCTAGGGCTAGACGCAGTAGCCCGACAGATCTTCTACGATCGTCTGCTGCAGGACTATGCCGAGCATCCGCGCACCATTGTCCTTTCCTCACACCTGATCGACGAGGTCGCCAATCTGCTTGAGCACGTCATCGTCCTCGACCATGGGCGAATCATCATGAACGACGACACGGAATCGATCCGCGGCAGCGCTTACACCGCCGTTGGGCCCGGGGTTGCGGTTCGCGAGTTTGTTGGGAGCAAGCCGGTCCTCTATTCGGAGTCCATCGGGTCTTTTGCCCAGATGACTGTTTCTGAGCCTCTTAGTGAAGAAGGCGCGCAGAGGGCAGCGCTGCTGGGGGTTGAGATTGTGCCGGTTTCCTTACAGCAACTGATAGTCCGCAAGACGCTGGGCAACCGTGCCGCTGAGTTCAGTGGCAAAGACTCTGCCGATGCAAGCAAGAAGGGAGCGGCGGCATGAACTACGTAAGCAAAGTAATGCGACTGCAACTGGTAAACCGGTGGACATTCATCGGTGTCCCCCTCATGGTCCTTGGGGGGTCGCTTCTGATCGTCATCCTCCTCGGCCTCGTCGTCCCAAACGACGGTGTGATGATTACCGGAGCCGCTCAAGCGCCACTGTGGTACTTCATCGTGGTTGGGGTTCAGGCCCTGTCACTGACGTTCCCATTTTCTCAGGCCATGTCCGTGACCAGGCGTGACTACTTCTTGGGGACCTTGGCGACCTTCATTCTGTTCTCACTAGCGTTTGGAGTGGTCTTCCTCGTCCTAGCACTCATTGAACAGGCAACCAGTGGATGGGGCGTTGATACTCTGGTCTTCGCGATCCCCTGGCTTCTCAACACAGGTTGGCTTGCAATGATTCTGTCGGTTGCAGCACTTGCCCTTGTCATGTTCCTGATCGGTTTGTGGATGGCAACCATCTACAAGCGCTGGGGCACGGTGGTCATTGTTGCCATCTCCCTGGGCCTCGGCCTAGTCCTGGTCGGCGTCATTGCGTTGATTACCTATTTTCAGTGGTGGCCGGCAGTGCTCACCTGGGTCGTGGGTCAAACACCGATGAGTGTGGCGGGCTGGCTGCTGATCCTCATCGTTGCACTTTCCTCAGGGTCATTCCTTACGCTGCGGAAAGTGACAACCTAGTTGCTGGTCTTCAGTGAATCGCGGATCTCAGTCAGCAGGAGGACCTCTGGCGAAACTTCAGTGTCATCTTCGGTCTTTTCGAGGTCGAGCATCGCGTCCTTCCTCTTGTTCATCGCGTTGATTGGCACGACGACGAAGAAGTAGAGGGCAGCCGCCACGATCAAGAAGTTCAGTAAGGCCGTAAGGAAAACTCCTGGGCGAACGACAGCAGGGTCGCCCAGGAGTTTAATCTGAAACTCAAATTTGATTCGTAAGACCGTCGTGATTAGAGACTGGAACTGTAACCTAAACCGCCGAACGCAAGAACCAGGCCTGCAAATCAAGTGCCGCAGAGGTAGAGATCAGAAGATCACCAGAGACCGGGTCCTCTTCGTCAACAGGCTCAATGAACCCCTTGATATTGTCAGAGACCTGCTGAACCTTCTCAGCCATCAACTGGTAGGCCTTATCGGATTCCAACATCCCCTCATCAATCTCACTCAAGAT
>RRZU010508337.1_pt1 | contig 10615 bp, 7 predicted proteins | sample 2165561 | NCBI WGS metagenome assembly RRZU01 (sample SAMN10456909, study PRJNA506462) | wastewater metagenome | isolation source: wastewater sludge | place: USA: Moscow, Idaho | reverse complement strand
CACGGTGGGGTGCGTCAGCACGGGCCGACCGTCGACGACCGGAGAGTTGAAGATCCCGCTGAACCGGATCGCGTGAGCGATCAGCAGGGCGCCGCCGATCACGAGAGCGTCGGCGACCGCGACCGTCGACGTGTAGATCCGTAGCCACCTGGCGCCGCTGGTGGGTCGCTGGGCTTTGGAGATCACTCGGATCGCAAGCTGTTCTGCCGTCGCCACTTCTGAAAATCCTCCCCTGGGTTGCCGAGCTGTCGCGAGCGTACGCTATGCGCCCGACCACACCAGGTCTGCACTCGAATCGGCGCGCACATCCGTGACGTTCGCCAGGGTAGTGCGCAGCTCGCGCTTCCGGTCCACGCCGCGCGAGGCGACGACCACGACCATGTCGGCCGTACGTCGCAGGAGGGTGAACGCGACGCTCTCCTCGGGTCGCTCGGTGAGCACGAGTACGACGGAGTCGTCGGCGCGCAGCGCATCGAGCGTCTCCGTGAGGCGCGCGCGCGTCAACGTCGAGCTGTCGGCGCCGGCCGCGACCGTCAGTCGAGAGCTGTCGCTGCCGCGCTCGGCGACAGCTGCCACCGAGTCTGCGCTGACGTCGGCGAAGCCGTCTGCGGGGCGTCCCCCGATCCGCACGGCGCGGCAAGCCTGACCCGTCTGGTCGAACTGGTCGGCCAGGCAGGTCAGTGCGGCGGTGGCGTCTCCTCGTCCGGCAGGGACCACGAGGACGACCTTCGCCCCGGCGACGTCGATCTCTGCACGAACCAGCCGCGCGCTCTCGTCCCAGGGACCGTCGATGACGGGGAGCCTGGGCTCGATCTGGATCACGTCGTCGCGGTGCCGCACCCGCGTCTCGAACGTACCGCGGAGGACAGCTGCGGCGACGCCCGCGACGAGCCCGAGGATCAGGACGACGGCGTTGGCGATGAGCGGGCTCGCCGGCGCTGCCTGGACCCGGGACGAGTCCACCAGCACAGTGACCGCAAGAGGCGTCTCGCCCTCGAACCGCTTCTCGCTGAGCTGACCGATGAGGGCGATCGCCTCGCGCTGCATGGTCACGATGACGAGGTCCGCGAGCTCCGCATCAGCGGAGGTCGCCTTGATCTCGAGGATCGACGACCGAGGGACGAGATCGACGGTGACCATCCCCTTGAGCTGACCGAGCGAGGTGCCCACCGGCAGCTCGGCGACGACCTTCGACAGCACGACGTCCGACTCCAGGTAGACGGCCGCCACCTCACTGACGCTCTGGGCGACCTCGTCAAGGTCCACCGCGTACCGCTCCCGCTCCCTGAACGGTCCCGTGACGCCAACCTGGGTCATGCTCGTGCTCCGGTCGCCGTCCGGCTGACTCAGCCGGACCAGGAACGTCCCCGCGATCGCGACGAGCACGGCGACGACGACGGCGGTGAGCCAGTACCGCCGCAGGCTCGACATCACACGGGACATCACCACGGTTATTCTCCTCTGAAGCTTCGACGAGACCCGGGGTCCACGCCCCACAAAAGATCGCCCCGAGCGTACCTCACGATCGACCTCACGAAACGGAGGTGCGCTAGGCTCTTGGTCGACGTGGCCGCCGGCCCGACGGTTCAGGAGAGTGGTGTGACGGTCGATCAACCTGCGACGACGCACACCCGCACTCTCCCCCGGAACGAGAGCAGCGCACGGATGACGCCGCTCGCCGCAGCGTCCCACCTGCTCTCCACGCCGATCCCGCGAAGGATCGCCACCCCCTTGCTCGTGCTCACCTGGACGGTCGCAACGTTGGGCGCGCTGGTGGCCCGTACCTACCTGCCGGTGCGCTTCTACCTCGACGGGCACTTCATCCAGTCGATCGCGGTGGGGCGGCCCTTCACCGAGCCCGACGAGGCCTTCGCGATGACGGGCGAGATGTATCGCCTGCTCGGGCTCACAGCGGACCCGCTCCTCCCTGCACTCTTCGGCATGGTCGTGGCGGGCGCACTCGCGGCCGCTGCCTACTCCTCACGCACCACCACAGTGCCTCTGTCGGCCGCGCTCCTCACAGCCGCCTCTCTGCTCCTCTTCGCCGTCTTCTTCTCGTGGTACACGAAGGAGACGTTCGCCGCGCTGGCGATCACCGGATCGGTGCTCCTCATCCGGTCGCACGCTCATCGCGTCTGGGCCGCCGCCCCCGTCGTCGCCTACGGGGCGTTCTTCCGCGGCTACTGGCTCCTCGTCGTCGTCGTGTACATCGGGCTGCTCGTCATGGAGCGGTTCCGACCGCTCCGCTGGTGGCGACTGCTCCTGTGGGTGGCCGGCGCGCTGACCGTCGCCACGCTCGGCTACGCCCTGCTCACGGGCAGTCCGATCCAGAGCATCCGCGCCTCCGTCAACGACGTCCGTGACGCCACCGACGCCGCGTCGATGATCTCGCCGCTGGCCCCGCCGGGCTCCTTCGTGACCGACGTCGCGAGCGCGCTCGCGATCTTCGTCGCGCTGTTCGTGCCGCTCCCGCTGCTGATGACCGGTCAAGCGATCCACGCGGTCTACGCCGTGGCGATCGTCGGGCTCTGGCTCCTCCCCTTGCTCAGCGCGCACAGCCTCCGCGCCGCAGCTGACAAGGCAGGGGACGAGCACGCGCGGCGGGTAGCGCTCTCCGCCTTCTATCTCCTCGTCGCGTTCGTGACCGTCCTGGCACTGTTCGAGCCGGACTACGGGTCGTACCTCCGGCACCTCTCGTCCATGGTCCCCCTGATGACTGTCATGGCCGTCGCACACCAGCAAGCGCGCAGCACGTCAGCATGAGCTCCCCCGTCCCGACCGGCTCGCGGTGGCGGCGCGGTGTCGCATGTGCTGGCAGCGCGCTGGTCGTCCTGATGGTCACGGTCCCGCGGGTCCCCTCCAAGTCGTCGCAGCCCTTCTTCCTCATAGCCGCGGTAGCGGCGGTCGCCGTCATGGGCCTGCTTCCACGCAAGCAGGATCGGGACGAACGGTGGTCGATGCCATGGCTCGCGGTGGCCTTCGTCACCTGGTGCGCCCTCTCGGTGACCTGGTCGTCGTCGGCGCGCACATCGCTCAAGTTCACGCTCTTCACGGCGTTCGTCGGCCTCCTGGCCCTGGTCCCGGCGTCGCGGTTGCGGCACTCGACGCTCGTCCGCGCACTCGCGTGCGCGATGGGTCTCATGCTCGGAGCCTCAGCCGCCTACACGCTCGCCGGCGGAGCGTTCGCGTCACGCCACAACGTCCTCGGCCAGCTGATGTACCAGGGGGTCTACGGCAACTGGAACATCCTCGGATACACGATCGTGCTCCTGCTCCCGGGGCTCCTCGCGGTGCGCCCACGGACACGGTGGGGCGCCGCGGCTCGGCTCGCCACTCTCGCGGCCGCCATGGGAGGCCTCGTGCTCGCCCGCTCGGCGACGAGCCTGATCGCTGCGCTCGTGCTCCTGGCGGTCGCGCTGGCGCTGCGGCTCGTCCGTCTCATCCAGGACCGGCAACGCCCCGGGCGGGGCCGCAAGTCGTGGCGCCGCCTCGGGCTCGCCGCCGCAGTTCTCGCCGTCGGCGCTGGTGCCGGCGGGATGAAGGTGATCGGCAGCTTCGGCAAGGACCTGACGACGCTGTCAGGCCGCACCGAGCTGTGGGACGCGATCGGGACGGTCGGCTCAGAGGCTCCCTGGACGGGCTTCGGCTGGGGCGCGGTATGGAGGTACCACTGGCTGCGCACGCCGACCAACGACCGCTACGAGCAGATCAACTCCCTGATTGCTTGGCCGCTCGCGCACGGGCACAGCACGGTCTTCGACATCGCCGCGCAGACGGGGGCGATCGGTGCGGCCCTCGCCGTCACCGGCCTCGTCGTCCTCCTGTACCGCGCGCTGATGCGGGTGTCGCTCGGCGTCGACGAGATCGGCTCGTGGGCTCTGCTCGTGGCGGTGGCCCTGGTCGTGGTGGGGATCACCGAGCCGATACTCTCGGCGCCGATCGGGTGGTTCATGCTCGTCCTCGGGCTCGCCGTGACGCCTCACGCGAGGCCGCCCCGGCGCGGGCCGCGCCGGATGGCTTCGGCAACCGAGCACGACGACATCGCAGGGGTCTCGCCGACTCCGGCTACGACCTAGCCGCCAGCCCCCTGCCCCGGCGCCGCCCGGCCGCGCGGCCAGCGATCGCGATCCGGTACGCCTCGGCTGCGCCTCGACCTTGTGCCTCCGGGGTGTGTGCGGCGTCGAGCCGGGCGGAGCGCTCGGTCAGGTCCGCCTTCACCTCGGGCTCGCGCACAGCTTTCACCACCTTGTGAGCCGCGTCGTCCACGGAGTCGAAGGTGAGCAGCCCGGAGCCTTCGAAGGCAGGGATCTGCCGGACCAGCACGGGCACGCCGTGGTTCGCAGCCTCGAGAACGCTCAGCGGGAAGCCCTCAGAGCTGGAGGTGTGGATGTAGAGGTCGGCTGCAGCGAGCTCGTCGCTGACCTGGCTCTGGCTCACCCATCCCGTGATGTGGACCCCGGCGGCCTCGAGCAACGGCGGGTACGGGCTGCCCTCGTCCGCACCGCCGATCCAGGTGAACTGGACAGCCGGGTCGAGCCGGCGGACGGCACGAGCCACGTCAGCAAAGAACTCAGGTGACTTCTGGGGAACCATCCGGCCGATCTTCACGACGTTCGGGTGCGAGCGCACCGCGATCCCAGCCCGGTTCAGCCCAGCGCTGGCGACGTTCGGGATCATCTCGACCGGCGTCGAACCGTTGAGGGCGAGCGCGAGGCGCCGTTCACGCTCCGACACGACCGCCACGACGTCGGTCCGCGCGCTGAGCAGTCGCTCCACCATCTTGTAGACGGGCCGTCCCAGCCTGCCGCGGTTGACGTCGTCGTGCGCATAGCCGTGCGCCTGGTAGACGACCGGCACAGGGATGCGTGCGATCCTCACGTACATCCCCGCCCAGCTCGAGTGGACGTGGACGACGTCCGGGCCGATCTTCCGGATGAGGGCGTGGATCTCGCTGAAGACCGCGGGGCCGGTCCGCTGCAGCCGGTGCACCTGCCGCCCGGTCGTCTCCAGCTTCCAGTCCCGGGGCACCACGAGCTGGTGCTCGGCGATCGTCGTGTTGTCGATGATCGACTGGATCGCGCGTGCCACGCCGCCGTCGTCACAGAGGGTGATGTGCAGCACCCTGGGGCCCGTCGACGCTTCTGAAGCCATCCGGAGGTCACCTCACCGTTCTCGTCAGCACTCCAGGGCGCGATGTCTGCCCCACTATACGTCCCGCACCACGGGTCCGATCCGTCGGAGGACCGCTGCTTCACGCGTCCCGGACCGCGGGCGGCCGCGCCTGTGGCGGACATGCTCCGTATGATGTCGAGGTGTCTGCAGATCCCCGCTTCTCGCTCGTGTCAGCCGTCTACGGCGTCGCGCGGTACCTCCCTGACTTCATCGCCTCGCTCGAGGCCCAGACCTTCGGGCTGGACCGCGTCGAGATCATCATGGTCGACGACGGGTCGGACGACGGCGCAGCGGAGATCCTCGCCGAGTGGCAGAAGGCTCGTCCCGGCGTCGTCAAGGTCGTCACGCAGGCGAACGCGGGCCAGGGCGCTGCGCGGAACAACGGGCTGCGCCACGCGACCGGGGAATGGGTCTCCTTCCCGGACCCCGACGACATGCTCGAGCCCGAGTACCTCGCGAACATCGACCGCTTCCTCACCGACAACCCCGACGCGGTCATGGCCTGCGCCCACCGCGTCTTCGTGTTCGACGAGACCGGCGAGCGGTCCGACACCCATCCCCTGCGGCACATGTTCCGCGAGGACCGCGACGTCGTGGTCGACCTCGACGTGCAGGAGAAGTACTTCCACGGCAGCGCACCGTGCGCTTTCTTCGAGCGGGCGAGGCTCGTCGAGTCGCAGGTGCCGTTCGACTCCCGCATCCGGCCGAACTTCGAGGACGGCCACTTCACCGTCATGTATCTGCTCGCATGCCCCACCCGTCGAGTCGGCTTCGTCGGGAGCGCGGTCTACCAGTACCGCAAGCGTGCCGACGGAACGTCGACGCTCCAGAACTCCCTCATGGATGAGCGTCGCTACACTGTCGTCCCCGAGCTGGGCTACCTCGACGTCCTTGAGCGGGCGTCCGAGCAGTTCGGCCACGTCCCCGGGTGGTTGCAGACCTACATCATCTACGAGCTGTCCTACTACTTCGGGGCGGAGGAGCACGCGAGCGGGTCGGCGACAGCCGCGACCGGGGCGGTCGGCGAGGAGTTCCTCGGTTACGTACGCCGAATCGCGAAGTTCCTCGACGAGCGGCTCGCCCTCACGTTCAACACACGCAGGCTCTCCGTGCCCGCCCGCCAGATCCTCACCCACATCAATGACGAGTCATGGCACACCGACTATGTTGTCTCGCCGGAGCCTGACGCCGCGCAGCGCCTCGTGAGCGTCGCGTACCGGTATATCGGCGAGGCGCCGGAGGCGGTCTTCACCCGCCGGGGCGAGGTGCTCGAGCCGGTGCACGACAAGGTCGTCCTGCACGAGCGTTTCGGCTCGGTGCTCCTGCGTGAACGGCACGTCTGGTTGCCCGGCCTCACCGGGGTCGTCACCGAGCTGGACGGCAAGACCGTCCCGGTGCTGGACAGGTGGCCGACTGCTGCGCGCTACCGCGCGCCGCGCGTCGACCTCACCCCGGTCGTCGAGGAGATCCCGTTCTCCGTCAGGCTCATCAACCGCGTCGCACGGACCCGGTTCGTCAGGCGCTTCTACCGCAAGGCGTGGGTGCTCATGGACCGCACCCACGACGCCGACGACTCCGGCGAGCTCCTGTTCCGCCACCTGCGGGAGAACCAGCCTGAGATCAACGCCTGGTTCGTGGTGGAGAAGGGGACGCCCGACTGGGACCGCCTTCGCCGCGACGGCCACCGCAAGGTGGTGCCGTACGGTTCGCTGCGCTGGAAGATGCTCATGGCGAACGCCGCGCACCTGATCTCCTCGCACGCCGACAGGCCCGTCGTGAAGCCGACGGCGCTCAAGGGGATCACCCGCCGATGGCGTTTCACCTTCCTGCAGCACGGCGTCATCAAGGACGACATCTCGAGCTGGCTCAACGCCAAGCCGATCGACCTGTTCGTCACGTCGACGACCGCCGAGCACGACTACATCGCAGGCGAGTCCCCGTTCCGGTACTCGACGCGCGAGGTCAAGCTCACCGAACTGCCGCGGTTCGACCGCCTCTTCCGCACGGGGCGGTCGGTCACGGTCGAGGAGCAGGATCTGATCCTCGTCGCGCCGACATGGCGCAGCTGGCTCCTGCCCCCGCTCGTGGGTGACTCGCAGAGGCGGCGGCTGTCTGACGACGTCCTCGACAGCGAGTACGTCCAGGCGTGGGCGGCCTTCTTGCGGTCTGACCACGTGGCTCAGCTGGCAGCGGAGCACGGCGCCAAGGTGGCGTTCATGCCGCACCCCAACATGCAGGCGCTGGTGGACCGGATGGAACTGCCAGCACACGTGGAGACTCTCGGGTATGTCGGCAACGACATCGCACGGACCTTCGCTCGCGCCGCTGTGCTCGTGACCGACTACTCGTCGGTGGCGTTCAACGCGGCGTACATGGACCGCCCGGTGCTGTACTACCAGTTCGACGCCGAGCAGATGTTCCGCGGCGGGCACGTCGGCCGGTCAGGGTACTTCGAGTACGAGCGTGACGGGTTCGGCCCTGTGGCCTATGACCTCGCGGCTGCCGAGAACCGGCTCGCCGAAACGCTCGCGGGTGGTCGCCGGAGCGTGGGTATCTACGCCGAGCGTGTCGCCTCGACGTTCCCGCTCCGGGACGGCAAGGCGTGCGAGCGGGTGACCGAGGAGGTCCTGGCGCTCACGCGTCGCCAGGACCGTTGAGCGACCTTCCCTGTGTGCTGGTCAGCCCTGATCGGGCATGATGGTCCTCATGCGTGGAATCATCCTGGCCGGCGGCTCTGGCACTCGACTGCACCCCATCACCCTCGGCGTGAGCAAGCAGCTCGTCCCGGTGTACGACAAGCCGATGATCTACTACCCGCTCTCCACCCTGCTCCTGGCCGGGATCCGTGAGGTGCTGGTGATCACGACGCCGCACGACGCCGAGCAGTTCGAGCGCCTCCTCGGGGACGGTTCCCAGTTCGGCATCTCGATCCAGTACACGGTTCAGGCCGAGCCGAACGGGCTGGCGCAGGCGTTCGTCCTGGGCGAGGAGTTCATCGGCGACGAGAAGGTCGCTCTCGTCCTCGGCGACAACATCTTCTACGGCCCCGGCCTCGGGTCACAGCTCCAGGGCTTCACCGACGTCGACGGCGGCGCGGTCTTCGCCTATCGCGTCGCGGACCCGACCGCCTACGGCGTCGTCGAGTTCGACGAGCACGGCAACGCTCTGTCGCTCGAGGAGAAGCCGTCAGCGCCCCGCAGCAGCTTTGCGGTGCCCGGGCTGTACTTCTACGACAACGACGTCGTCGCGATCGCGAAGTCGCTCGAGCCGTCGCCCCGCGGCGAGTACGAGATCACGGACGTCAACAAGGAGTACCTGCGGCAGGGCCGCCTGCAGGTCGGCGTGCTGCCCCGTGGCACCGCGTGGCTCGACACCGGCACGTTCGACTCGTTGCTCGAGGCGTCGGACTTCGTGCGGACCATCGAGAACCGCCAGGGCATGAAGATCGGTGCGCCCGAGGAGATCGCCTGGCGGCGCGGCTTCCTGAGCGACGACGAGCTCGCCGAGCGTGGTCGCGCTCTGGAGAAGTCCGGATACGGCGCGTACCTTCTCAGGCTCCTCGCCGAAGAACGCGGCTGACGCCGCGGCGTAGGGCGCGAGCGTAGCGACGCACCAGGCTCTGGGACCTGTTCGCCGGTCCCACCGTAAGCTGCCAGTACTCCTCGGTGCGTGTCACCGTCGACGCGTCAGGCTTGTAGAACGGCGGCGTGAGCGACAGGTGCGGCCGTTCCCACGCGACGTCGCGGCGCACCTCGCGAGCCGGCACCCCGGCGACGACCACGTTGTTCGCGAACTGCCGCGTGACCACCGCGCCGTAGCCCACCACGGAGCCGTCACCCACAGAAGCGCCACCGAGCAGGACGGCGCGGCGGGCGAGCCAGACGTGGTTCCCGACGGTGATCGAGCGCGAGACGTTGACTCGGTCCCCGGTGCGCACGTCGAAGATCGGGTGGCCGTCGTCGGCCCTCAGCTCGTTCTCCGACGCGAACATGACGTCGTCGCCGATGCGGATGGTGGTGCCCTCGACGGCCGACATGGCGACAGAGGACGTCGTGGAGACGTTCCTGCCCACGAGCACGGAGCTGTCCTGGCCGACGCGGATGGCGGCCGAGAACCTCGGGACGCCCGAGCTCGCGCCGATCTTCACGAGGCCGCCGTCGTTGTCGAAGTCGACGATGAGGGTCCCCAGCCGCGCGCGGCGGGAGACGATCAGCCTGTTGCCACCGCCGGTCAGCTTGATCCGCACCCCGTCGACAGGCGTCCCGGTGTAGCGGACCTCGTTACCTGCCTCGTCGGAGTACGGCTCGAGCGTGGTGAGGATGACCATGCGAGCACTCTATGTGCAGGCCGGGGGCCTGCGGGCGCGTCAGCTCGTCAGGCTGCGGTGGCCGTGTCCCGCGACTGCTCGGTGGCCTCGGAGCGCAAGACGGCAGCCCGCGAGTCGACGGGCGTCAAGTACCGCACCTGGACGTGGGGGCGCGACCGCACGCGGTAGCGCAGCTCGAAGTTCCAGTGCTTGCGGGTCCACAGGAGCGCGCCCACCGCGACGACGAGCGACGCGATCGCCCCGACGCCGATCGACCAGCGTGCGCCGAACGTCTCCCCGATCCAGCCGACGAGCGGCGAGCCGAGCGGGGTCGAGCCCATGAGCACCATCATGTAGAGCGACATGACGCGGCCGCGGAACGCGGGGTCGGTGCTGACCTGGATCGCGGCGTTCGCGGAGGTGAGCATCGTCAGCGTGCAGAACCCGACGACGATCGACGCGACCGCGAAGGTCGCGTACGTCGGCATGAGGGACATCGCGCCCGCTGCGAGACCGAACGCGAACGCGGCGCCGATGACGAGGCGGACGCGCGGGCGCTTGCGCCGCGCTGCCATCAGCGCTCCGCCGAGCGAGCCGATCGCCAGGATCGAGCCGAGGATGCCGTACTCCCCCGCTCCCTTGCCGAACACGGTCGTCGCCATGAGGGCGGACGTGAGCTGGAAGTTGAGGCCGAGCGCGGAGACGACGCCCGCGACGATCATGATGACCATGATGTCCGAGCGGTGGCGCACGTAGGCGACGCCCGCGCGCAGCTGGCCCTTCGCGCGCTCGACGCGCGGCCGGGGGCGCAGCTCGGTGCGACGCATGAGCATCATGGCGCCGATGGTCGCGGCGAAGGACACGCCGTTGATGAGGAAGACCCAGCCGGTGCCCCCCACGGCGGCGATCAGCAGGCCTGCGAGGCCGGGGCCGATCATGCGCGCCGCGTTGAACGACGCCGAGTTGAGCGCGACGGCGTTCGGCAGGCCGGAGTCCGGCACCATCGACGCGACGAACGTCTGGCGAGCAGGTCCGTCGAACGCGGTCGCGACGCCGAGGAGCGTCGCGAGGATGTGCACGTGCCAGAGCTCGGCGCGACCGCTCAGGACCAGGCCACCGAGGGCGAGGGCGAGGACT
>RRZU010196542.1_pt1 | contig 10615 bp, 12 predicted proteins | sample 2165561 | NCBI WGS metagenome assembly RRZU01 (sample SAMN10456909, study PRJNA506462) | wastewater metagenome | isolation source: wastewater sludge | place: USA: Moscow, Idaho | reverse complement strand
CAAAAAGACCAGATTACTGAACTGGATTGCTTGGGAATACGTGCCAACTGCCTGGGGGGCGCTGCTGCTATAGATCACCTTTTTGTTCATGTTTCATCCTTTCGAAATCATCACTTGTCTGAGTGGCGCAAACGCCTCACATAAAAAATCTCGCCAGCATAGGCGACCATCTTCAGTTCTCCTGAGGACAGCAGCCCTGCCACTTGCGACATTCCCGCATCCGATTTGTCCGCCAGTATGCGCATCGCAGATTCACGCAACGGGTGAACTGCAGTAATAGCCAGAATGTCGCGCACCAGATCACCGCTAAAAGCAAAGGCATCTCCTTCGTATTCAGTCAGTAGTTCGGTTTCCAGTCCTGCCTTACAAAACAGCTGATAGGCACGAGCCAAATTTGCTTCGTCCGGCAGACGCACATCCAGCTCAGCCGGCGGGCGATGCGGCACCGAGAGATAGGCGCGCCCTAAACCGGCCTCGTGCAGGAAGTGCGCGATAGCTTTCACATGGTCAGCACTGTCGTTGAGTCCTGACAGCAACATTGTTTCACTGACCAGCATTCCCTGGTAGGTTTTGGCAAACGTGCAAATTCCCTGCAGGATGTCGGCCAGAATCAGTGCCGGATGCGGTCGATTGATCCGGCGCCAAGTGAATTCATCCACACTATCGACCTTGAGACTGACCCAGTCTGCCTGCTGCAGCGCATCGCGAACGTCCGGCCGCCAGATCAACGAAGCATTGCTGATCACGGCAACCGGTAGACCCAGAGATCGCAATGCCGCGATGGCATCTGCCAGATTCACATCCAGAGTTGGCTCACCATCCGGGACAAAGGTCAGGTAATCCACCTCCTCGCCTCGGCTACGAATCGCCTCAAGTCGAGCGCTGACCTGTCGCAGGATTTCCTGCAGCGGATAGAACGCCCGCGATGCAATTTCCTGCTGCTGTGTACGACCCACCTGGCAATACAGGCAGGAATAGCTGCAGTGCTTGGGCGGAATATGGTTGATACCCAAGCTGCGCCCGAGCCGACGCGAAGGAACCGGGCCGAAAGTGATTTCCATGGCTTGTCAGCGGTTAATGACCATCAATGGCTCAAATTGCCCGGTCCTGAGCATGACCAGCGTACAAGCTGTGATCGCTTCAATTCCTGCGGCTTCCAGACGCGCATACTCGGCCGGGTTTTCGGTACCCGGATTGAAAATGACGCGTTTGGGTTTCAGCTGGATAATCTGCTCGAATAAACCAGTCTGGCGCGACGGCCCGATATACAGCGTGACAGTATCGACCAGCCCAACAACATCCGCCACGCTGGCAAAGCCTTGCCTGCCCAGGATCTCACTTGCTGCTGGTGCCACTGGAATCGGGTTATGTCCGTACTCGGCCAGCATCCTCATGGCTTTGTTCGAATAACGCTCCTCGTTGGTACTCGCCCCGACTACCACAACGTTTTCCATGATTAGCTCCTGTTCTGGCTTACTATCAGACTTGGTTTTAGCCTGTTTCTTTCTGGTTGCAACAAGCGTTTCGGCTGGCGGCCGGAGTACACCTAACGATCAGTGATCGCAGGCATTAGCACCTGCTATCAACGTACCAGTCAGGTAATCCAGCACCAGCTTTTCTGGGGTTTCACTTGGCGCGCCTACGGTCACCTCAATCCCGCGCTCGGCAAACAATGATTGCGCCCGTTGCCCCATGCCGCCGGCGATGATCCGATTCACTCCCTTCTCCCCCAGCCAGACCGGCAGTAAGCCAGGTTGATGCGGCGGGGCATCGACATCTTCGCGTTTCAGGATAATTTTCGTAGCAGGATCAATATCGACCAGCGCAAATGCTGCGCAGTGGCCAAAGTGGTTGGTCAGTTTTCCTTCTACCAGTGGAATAGCAAATCTCATTTCAATCTCCTTTTTGCGAATAGCGGCTTACTGAAAGCCAAGGTTTTGCCAGACTTGCCGGATATCTTCGGCACTCGGACAATCGGTTTCGATGACAGTTTTAGCCATGATCTGAGCGCGAGTGACTGCCGGGTCATAGCGCACCCGGCCGGCAAGCGCTGCGCCGGATTCGTCGGCTAGCGCTTCGATCCGTTCGGTCATGGTCGGGTTGATGTCCCACTTGTTGATGCAAACTGAAGCTGGAATGCCAAAATGGCGCGCCAGCGCCAGTACGCGCTTGAGATCGTGCTCGCCGGATACGCTTGGTTCAGTGACCAGCAGTACATGCGTCGCCCCAGTAATTGAAGCGATCACAGAGCAACCGATGCCGGGCGGGCCATCGACAATGACAAACGGGTGGCCCTGTTCTTCGGCAATACGGCGCGCTTCGCGGCGCACAGTGCTGACCAGCTTGCCGGAGTTTTCCGCTGCCACGCCCAAACGGGCATGAACCATCGGACCACACGCGGTTTGCGAAATCATCCACTCGCCACATACGCGTTCCGGGAAGTCGATGGCATCGACCGGGCAAGCATGAATGCATACACCGCAACCCTCACAGGCGGTTGGATCAATGCGGAAAGTTTCATCGTCGGCATCGATCGAGATCGCACCGTAACGACATAAAGGCTCGCATATGCCGCACAGAGTACAGTCCTCCTGTCGGATTTGCGCCAGATGCCCACTCAGGAAAACATGGCGCTCGCGCACCTCCGGAGCACGCAACAGATGCAGATCGGCGGCATCAACATCGCAATCGGCCAGTACCGGACGATTCGCCAACTTAGCAAACGAAGCCGTGATGCTGGTTTTGCCCGTTCCTCCTTTGCCGCTGATGATGACCAGTTCTTTCATTGCACTCCTCCCCGATTGACGATTCGGGTGATGGTTTGCCAGAGCGTCACGAGATGCGCACGGCATTCGGGTCGCACATCGATCAACAATTGCCCGCGCGAATAGGCTTCAGCAATACGCCGGTCATCCGGGATTTCCAGCAGGATGGGGATTTTCTCCTCGGCACAGTAGTGTTGCACGCGCCCGTCGCCAATCCCGACCCGATTGATCGCCACACCGAAAGGCAAACCCAGCGCGCGCACGGTATCCACCGCAAGCCTCAGATCATGCAAACCGAAAGGCGTAGGTTCAGTTACCAGCAAGACAAAATCCGCTTCGCGCATCGTAGCGACGGCTTGGCAAGCCGTCCCTGGCGGAGCATCGAGAATCGCAGGAAGATTCGGGTCGATTCTAGTTTTGAGGGCATGCACCAAGGTTGAAGTCATCGAAATGCCAATATCGAGATGGCCACTTTGCAGCGTGATATGTCCAGCGCTGGCAGTCTTCACTGTGCCGATCCGGTATTGCTTTTCGCTAATAGCTTTCTTCGTGCAAACCAGCGCACACCCGCCGCAGCCATGACAAAGCTCAGGGAAAATCAGCGGCGCACCGCCCACCGAAGCCAACGCATTGAATTCGCAGAAGTTCACGCAGTCGTCGCAGGCATCGCACAAGCTGGCGTCAATTTCCGGAATGGCTATGTAAACGACCTCTTCCCCGATCGATTCGCCATTGATAAACAGATGCGCATTGGGTTCTTCCACGTCGCAATCCAGCACTTGCAACGGGAAATCCAGCGAGCAGGCCAAGTTCACGGCAATGCTAGTCTTGCCGGTGCCGCCCTTGCCGGAAGCAATCGCGAGGATCATGCCCAGTGCCCTTCGATATTGGCCGACTGCGCCTCGATTAGCTCCCCCGCACGAAAACGCGAAAGTGCCTCAGCAATGGTTGGCGCATCGGTATTGAAAACTTTGATACCTGCAGCACGAAGTACACGAAACGCCTTTGGACCGCAGTGCCCGGTAATCAGCGCTTGAGCGCCGGCCTTGACAATGGTTTGCGCCGCTTGGATGCCTGCACCTTGCGCAGCTTCGATATTCTGCCGATTGTCGACAACTTCGACACATTGGTTCTCCAGGTCAAACAACAGGAAATTTGCCGCGCGGCCAAAGCTTGGATCGAGCGCAGCGCTCAGGTCTGATCCCGTGGTAGTGAAGGCCAACTTCATTGCTCTATATCCTTTTCTGCTTCGTATCGACCACAAAATATTGGCATATGCCAACATAAACCGCAAGTAAAAATGATGTACATGTGGTGAGCCCGGTTTTTTTGCACTGTTAAATTTATAGCAAATGCCATATTATTCTCCACTGGATCAATAGCTTGCGCGGGGTGATATGGCCGCCCCGCAGGCACCGCACATCAAGGAAAGAAAATGCCGGTTATCACCCTGCCAGATGGATCGCAACGTAGTTTTGAGGCATCGCTTACAGCTCTCGAGGTCGCCCAGTCCATCGGCGCCGGGCTGGCGCGCAGTGCGCTAGCTGCCCGCATCAATGGCGAATTACGAGATCTATCGACCGAGATTGCCTCGGATGCAAAGGTGGCGTTAATCACCGAACGCGATCCGGAAGGGTTGGAAATCATGCACCACTCGTGCGCGCACCTCTTGGCTATGGCCGTGAAGCAGCTCTACCCACAGGCACAGGTCACGATTGGCCCGGTGATCGAGGACGGCTTTTATTACGATTTCGCCTTCGAACGCCCGTTCACGCCAGAAGACCTGGCTCAAATCGAAGAGCGGATGCGTGAATTGGCGCACGCCAACATTGCGCTGGAGCGCAGCGAGCTGCCACGTGACAAGGCAATCGCACTGTTCGAAAGCCTGAGCGAGCATTACAAGTGCGAGATCATTCGCGACCTGCCTGCGGACGCAACCATTTCGCTTTACCGCCAAGGCGATTTCATCGATTTGTGCCGAGGACCACATGTGCCATCCACCGGAAAACTCAAGGCCTTCAAGCTGATGAAAGTGGCCGGCGCGTACTGGCGTGGGGATGCAAAAAACGCGATGCTGCAGCGTATCTACGGCACCTGCTGGACCGACGAGAAAAGCCTCAAGGCTTATCTGACCCGGCTGGAAGAAGCCGGCAAGCGCGATCACCGTAAGCTGGGCGCTCAACTCGATTTATTCCACTTTGATGAATGTGCGCCGGGATCGGTGTTTTGGCATAGCAAAGGCTGGGCGCTATTCCAACAGCTGATTGCCTATATGCGCGACCGGCAGCAGCACGCAGGTTACGAAGAAGTGAACACACCGGATGTGATGGATCGCTCGCTCTGGGAAATCTCCGGTCACTGGGGCAACTATCGCGACCACATGTTCACCACCGAAACCGAAGATGGCCGCATCTTTGCGCTCAAACCGATGAACTGTCCCGGCGGCGTGGCAATCTTTGCGCAGGGCATCAAGAGTTATCGCGACCTGCCGATCCGCATGGCTGAATTCGGCAAGGTACATCGCTACGAGCCCTCCGGCGCGCTGCACGGGCTGATGCGCGTACGCCATTTCACCCAGGATGACGCGCACATCTTCTGCACGCCAGAACAGATGCAGGAAGAATGCGAAACCGTCGTAAAACTGATCCTCGATATCTACCGCGACTTCGGATTCGACGACATCGCCATCAAGCTCTCGACGCGTCCGGCCAACCGCATTGGAAGCGATGCAGTCTGGGATCAACTCGAAAGCGCACTTTCGTCTGCACTCAATCAAATGGGCATCGCCTACACGGTCAATCCGGGCGAAGGCGCGTTCTACGGCCCGAAGCTGGAATTCGTATTGCGCGATGCCATCGGGCGCGATTGGCAGTGCGGCACCTTGCAGGTGGATCTGAATCTGCCGGAACGCTTTGACATCGGCTACATCAATGAAGCCGGAGAGCGTGTGCGTCCGGTCATGCTGCACCGTGCGCTGTTTGGCTCGCTGGAGCGTTTTATTGGCATCCTGATCGAGCATCATGCCGGAGCCTTCCCGGTTTGGCTTGCCCCGGTGCAAGCTGCCGTGCTCAATATCACCGATGCCCAAGCCGATTATGTGCGCGACGTGGTGCTGCAACTGAAAACGGCCGGTTTGCGCGTAATCGGCGATCTGCGCAACGAAAAGGTCGGCTACAAAATCCGCGAACGCACGATCGAACGCATCCCCTACATGCTGGTCGTAGGCGAACGCGAAAAGGCCGAACAGACCGTGGCGGTGCGCGACATGAGTGGTAAAGACCTTGGCGGTATGCAACTCAGCCGCGTGATCAAACTCCTCAAACAAAAACCGGCCGAAAATTAAAGATTCTGCTTACGATAATCAATGGCGCCTACCTACAAGACTAACTAATTGATTTATATAGATTTTTATGAGTGCCTGCATTCACATCAAGGAATGTAAGGCGTTTAGGCTTTCCCAACGGTTGATGCGAACAGAGTCAAATTAAAACCATGTATATCTGTTTTTCTGTCCTGCCCGATGGTCATCTCGCGCCGCACTTCGGAGAAAACGGGCGGTATGTTGTTTACGATACGGAATCCGGCACACGTTCCGAACATACCACCAGCGCACTACCGTGCCGCGGGCCGTGTCATTGTTTTGTGCCCGAGCTTGCCGGCATCGATTTGGTCATCTGCCGGTCGATCGGCCATCTGGTGTTGCGCGCGCTCAAGGCGCAAGGCATACCGGTTTACCAGACTCAGGAAACCGATATGATGGCGGCAGTCGCAGCCTGGCAGGCCGAACAACTGCCCCCGATGGGCCGCGCAGTCTGCAAGACCGGACGACGCACAACCGCGCGACGTCCGTTGATTCACAAGGAGAACTGATGGCCCGTCCCATGAAATGCCGCAAGGTCGAATGCGATATCGCGGTTTCCTATTTCAAGCCGCAAGGCATCCCGATGCGCAACCTCGACGAAGTTGCGCTGGAGCTCGACGAAATCGAAGCCATCCGGCTCGCCGATCTGGAAGAGCTATATCAGGCTGATGCTGCCGCAAAAATGGGCGTATCGCGCCAGACTTTCGGCAACATCATTGCCCGCGCCCATAAAAAAGTGGCCACCGCGCTCTTGCACGGCAAGGCTCTGCGTATTGCCACAGCAGGTAATGCCATCGAGCTCATTGCAGCATCAAGCAAAGACCCAACCCTTTCCGAGGAAACTCCATGAAACTCTGTATCCCGGCCCAAGAAGCCAATGGCTTGGAATCGGCCATCGAAACCCATTTCCCGCACGCAAATTACCTGATCGTTTTCGATACAGACACTCGGGTCGACAGCGTAATCCCGGTGAATGAAGAAAGTGAGCAGGAAAGCACCTCGATCGATGCTGTGCTCTGCGGCAGCATCAACCGCATCACCCTACGCAGCCTACTCGATCAAGGCATCGCTGTGTACGGTACGGAGGCGACCGTCGTAAAAGAAGCCATTGGACAGTTTGAACGCGGTGAACTTGAAACCGTTGGCATTACACAGGGTTATGGCGGACATGGACACCGGCATGGACAGGGGGGTTGCTGCGGTGGACACGAACAAGAAGCTGCGGAGGGCGAACATGAATGCTGCAGCGGGCGTGGTCATGACGATCCTGACCACGAATGCTGTGGCGGTCGCGGTCACGACGATCCCGATCACGAATGTTGCGGTGGTCACGGCAATTGCGGTTGGCGCGAATAATGCAAAATGCCCTCGGCAAAAACGCCGAGGGCATTTTTCGTAGGACGAGCATGCCGCTTTTTTTTGAATCCAGGCACGCTGCGGTGTTTGTTTCTTAGGCTGTTGGCAGTTTTGCCGGGGAGCGAGGATCGACGTTGGCTTTCAGACCGCCACTAAAACTTTGCACATTGAAGCCATGTTGCTTGAGAATCCGCGCAGCAAAGTAGCTCATCTTGCCAAACGCACACAGCGTCAGCACCGGGCGATTGCGATCAAGCTTATCCAGATTCGCACGCAGGGTCGGAAACGGAATATTGATGACCGGACACGGCGCCGGAAAAGCTTCTGACAGCGGTTTCGGCCGAACATCGACAATCTGCACCTGCTCGTCATCAGGCAAAACGGTAACCTGCTCCACCAGCCCGTCAATCCGGTTGCAGGCAGCAAAACCGGCTAGATTGATAACATCCTTGGCCGAACCGAAAGGCGGCGCGTAAGCAAGTTCCAGATGGCAAAGGTCTTCGACCGTCATGCCGGCGGTAATGGCCGTAGCCAATACATCAAGACGTTTGTCGACGCCTTCGCAGCCGTTGACTTGTGCGCCGAGCAAACGGCCAGTATCCGGCTCCCAAATGATTTTGACTGTCAGCGGCTTCGCGCCAGGGTAGTAGGTCGCATGCTGGTGATCGTTGACCGTGACTGTCTCATAAGCCCGTTTGGCTGTTTTCAGGCGTTTTTCGCTCCAACCGGTAATACCTGCCGCCACGCCAAAAGCTCGTGCAATCGCGGTCCCCAACGAGCCCGGGTAAGGCCGTGCCTTTTCCGGCATGAATACATGATCAGCCGCAACACGACCCTGGCGGTTGGCAGGACCACCCATCGGCACTACTGTCTTGTCATCAAAAACGCGATCATGAGTTTCCACAGCATCGCCGGCGGCATAGATGTCAGGGTCGGAAGTCTGTTGAAATTCGTTGACGACAATATGTCCATGCGGACCAAGTGCCAAGCCAGCCTCGCGCGCCAGCACGGTGTCCGGACGCACGCCGATGGACAGAATCACCAGATCGGCATCCAGCACCTTGCCCGATGAAAGATGGCAACGCACGAATTCGCCAGCAGGCTCGAACTTCGCCACCCCGTCGCCCAAGGTGATGCCGATGCCGTGCTGATGCAGTTCGCTTTCGATCAATTTCACCATCGGCGCATCAAGTTGCGGAAAAACCTGATTCTGTAATTCGATCAGTTGCACAACGATTTCACGGTGGCGTAGCTGTTCAGCCATTTCAAGGCCGATGAATCCCGCCCCGATCACTACGGCGCGCATGCCCGATTCAACCGCCGCCGCGATGCGATCCATATCCTGCAGGTTGCGCATTACAAAAATACGCGGATCGTCAATGCCCGGCAGGTCGGGGCGCAAAGGCGTAGCGCCCGGCGCAAGCATCAGCTTGTCATAGCTAAGCCATTCAGTCTCACTGCGATCCTGATAGCACACTTCGACGCGCTTGCCCGCGCGGTCAATCCGCAAGGCCTCACAGCACGTTTGCACATTAAGGTTCAACATGGCGTTCAGCGTGGCCGGTGTTTGCACCGCCAGCGCATCGCGCGACACAATCTCTCCGCCGACGAAGTACGGCAGGCCGCAATTGGCAAATGACACATCCGGCCCGCGCTCAACAATCGTGATTTGCGCATTTTCACAGAGCCGGCGCGCACGCGCCGCAAATGAAGCGCCAGCGGCGACGCCGCCAATTACCAGCAGTTTCTTGCTCATGGCCATCTCCTTGAAAAAGTAAAAATGCCGGCAACGGCGGCTGCCGGTGAGTAGAAACTCCGATTGGATGATCAGAGAGTTTTCTTGGAGAAGTACCAGTCCACATAGACATAGCCTTCGCCGACGCGTTTGTCTGCTGCTTCGGCGGTCTTTGGCGGCGGCACAATCACCGGTTGCCCCGGGCACCAGCCTTCCGGCGTGGCTACTCCGTTGGTATCGGAGGCTTGCAACGCCTGCAGCAGGCGCACAAACTCAGGGATGCTGCGGCCATTGCTCATCGGGTAGTACATCATTGCCCGCAGCACACCCTTGGGGTCTATGAAGAAAGTGGCACGCACAGCCGAGGTGTCGCCTGCGCCCGGGTGGATCATGCCGTAGGCGCGAGCGACTTCCATCTTCAGGTCTTCGATGATCGGGAACGTGATCTCGACGCCAAATTTTTCCTTGATATTGCGCGTCCAGGCCAGATGCGAGAACAGACTGTCGATCGACAGGCCGAGCAGTTCGCAGTTCATGCTGCGGAAATTGTCTGCGGCTTTAGCAAACCCCATGAACTCGGTGGTGCATACCGGCGTGAAATCGGCCGGATGCGAAAAGAGGATCAGCCATTTGCCTTCATAATCCTTCAGGCAACGATCACCGAAAGTGGTTTTGGCGCTGAATTCCGGCGCACGTTCGTTAAGACGAGGAAAGCTGGGACAGTTTTGCGTTTCCATTTATATCTCCTAAGTGCTGTGAGTAAAGTAAAACGATACTAAAGTTCAATACCAAGAAAAAACCGGTCGCAAAGAGGGATTAAATCCAGCCTAACCAGCGCCACCACAGGTAATCGAGCGGCAAGACCAGCACCAGGGTCAACAATGCGAGTGGCAGCGTGATTCTCAGCAAATGACCCAGTTTCTCGCCCGACAGTTGCATGGCGATGATCAGCGGGCCGACCTGATAGGGAAAGATCACCGTTGAAAAGCCAATCACCTGCGTCATCAAAACGGCCTTCAGGCTGAAGCCGGACGCTGTAGCCAAGGCTGGGGCCATGGGGGTCAAGACGGTGGGTACACCTGGAATAGTGGTGACCAGCCCGGTTAGTGCCGACATCACCGAGAGTGAGAAAAAGTTGAGCGCAGTGTGTCCGGTTTGCAACGGCAGCACGAGCTGCAGCGCCTGCCCGACCAGTTCCCCCAAGCCGGACAGATTGACCAGTGCGCCCAGGCTTAATGCCGCTGCCACAAACAGCACCACGCCGAAATCGACGGAGGTGTTGAACGACTTGGGCGGTACCACGCCAATTCGAGGCAACAGCAGCACGACGGCCGTGGCAATGCCGATCCAGGCCGCGTTGATGCCGTGCAAACTGTCCGTCATCCATAGCGCCAGCGT
>RRZU011330344.1_pt1 | contig 10617 bp, 13 predicted proteins | sample 2165561 | NCBI WGS metagenome assembly RRZU01 (sample SAMN10456909, study PRJNA506462) | wastewater metagenome | isolation source: wastewater sludge | place: USA: Moscow, Idaho | reverse complement strand
AGGATTTGCCATGAACGCTTCAAACAAACCAGCCATCACCATGTCCAGTCTGGATTGGGAACGCATCGACCGCCTGCTGGAAAATCCGGCATACAGCCGCATGCCGGGCGTGGATGCCTTGCAAAGCGAAATGGATCGTGCACATGTGGTGGAACCCACTGAAGTTCCTCCGGAAGTGGTAACCATGAATTCCACCGTGGAATTCATCAATGACCAAAGCGGACAGAAATTCGAAATGACGCTGGTGTACCCCGATGCGGTTTCGGGTAGTGAAACGGTGTCGATTTTTGCGCCGGTAGGCAGCGCCTTGCTGGGCTTGTCGGTAGGTCAATCCATTTCCTGGCAGATGCCGGGCGGTCGTGAACTGAATCTGCGCGTTCTGCAAGTGGTGCGGCAGCCCGAGGCCATGGGTGAGTACCATCGTTGATCATTGTTGACTATTGTCTTATGCAGCACGACAAAATCCTGATCCTTGATTTTGGCTCTCAAGTCACGCAGCTGATTGCGCGGCGCATCCGCGAAGCCCATGTGTATTGCGAAGTCCATCCGTGCGATGTGACCAGTGACTGGGTACGCGACTATGCCAAAGACGGCACGCTCAAGGGCGTCATTCTTTCGGGCAGCCATGCCAGCGTGTACGACGTGGATGACAAGGCCCCCGATGCGGTGTTTGAACTGGGTGTGCCGGTGTTGGGAATCTGCTATGGCATGCAGACCATGGCGCAGCAACTCGGCGGCAAGGTCGAAGCGGGCCATACACGTGAGTTTGGCTACGCCGAGGTGCGTGCCCACGGTCATGCGGCGCTGCTCAAGGGGATTGAGGATTTCCATTCTCCCGAAGGCGACGCCATGCTCAAGGTCTGGATGAGCCACGGTGACAAGGTGACCGAGTTGCCTAGGGGCTTCAGACTGATGGCGTCCACTCCCAGTTGCCCGATTGCCGGCATGGCCGACGAAGCACGCCGTTTCTACGCCGTTCAGTTCCACCCAGAGGTGACGCACACGGTGCAGGGCAGGGCGATGCTGGAACGGTTTGTGCGTGACATTTGCCAGGCCAATCCGGACTGGATCATGCGCGACCATATCGCCGAAGCGGTGCAAGCCATTCGCACGCAAGTGGGTGACGAGGAAGTGATTCTGGGCTTGTCCGGAGGCGTGGATTCATCGGTGGCGGCGGCGCTGATTCACCGGGCCATTGGCGACCGGCTGACCTGCGTATTTGTCGACCACGGCCTGCTGCGTCTGAACGAAGGCGACATGGTGATGGACATGTTCGAAGGCAAGCTGCATGCGCGCGTAATCCGTGTCGATGCAAGCGAACTTTTCCTCGGAGAGCTCGCGGGCGTGAGCGATCCAGAGCAAAAGCGCAAGATCATTGGCGGCCTGTTCGTGGACGTATTCAAGGCCGAGGCAGCCAAACTCAAGGCGGGCGAAGGTGGCCACAAGGGGGCGACGTTTCTGGCTCAGGGAACCATCTATCCCGACGTTATCGAATCGGGTGGGGCCAAGAGCAAGAAGGCCGTCACCATCAAGAGCCATCACAACGTGGGCGGCTTGCCTGAGCAATTAGGCCTGAAGCTGCTGGAGCCGTTGCGCGATCTGTTCAAGGACGAAGTACGCGAACTGGGTGTAGCGCTCGGTCTGCCGCACGACATGGTCTATCGCCATCCATTTCCGGGGCCGGGCCTGGGGGTGCGCATTCTGGGCGAGGTCAAAAAGGAATATGCTGACCTGTTGCGCCGGGCTGATGCAATTTTTATCGAAGAGTTGCGTTCCACTATCGACACCAACAGTGGAAAATCTTGGTACGACCTGACCAGTCAGGCATTTACCGTCTTTTTGCCGGTCAAAAGCGTAGGTGTGATGGGCGACGGCCGTACCTACGACTACGTGGTGGCCTTGCGCGCCGTGCAGACCAGCGACTTCATGACCGCCGACTGGGCCGAGTTGCCATACGCGTTGCTGAAAAAAGTATCTGGCCGCATCATTAACGAAGTGCGCGGCATCAACCGCGTAACCTACGACGTGAGCAGCAAGCCGCCAGCGACTATTGAGTGGGAATGATTAGTGGGAGTGAAATAGCATCTTCCCGGATCGCTTCTGACGGCTTCAAAAATCCGAGAATCCTTCAGCGCGACAACAGGTTAAGTGATTCAGAGGGTATCACCTCGCTTCATCCAGTCTTGCGCAATTGTCGGGTGTCGTGACGGTATCGTCTGGGGCGGCCCAAAAGCCGCCCGAGATACCGTCAAAAGGGTCTGACGGTATCAGGCGGCAAACGAAAACGTGCACAACGCTGCCGCGCAAGACGGCACCACGCGGACTACTGCGCCGTATAGCCGCCATCCACCAGATGATAGGAGCCGGTGATAAAGCTGGCCTGCTCCGACAGAAGAAAGACGATCAGGGCGGCGACCTCTTCGGACGTTCCCATACGGCCCAGCGCGTGTTTGCTGCTCAGCACGTCCTGGGTCGTCTTATTCAGAGAGGTGTCGACCATAGGCGTATGGATAAAGCCCGGCCCAACCGAGTTCACGCGGATACCCTGGGCGCCATACTCCAGTGCAGCGTTTTTGGTCATGCCCACCACACCATGTTTGGCGGCGACGTAGCCAACCGAGCCGGCAAAGCCAACGCTGCCCAATATCGAGGCGATATTGACGATCGATCCTGTGCCCGCCTTGACCATTTCCGGAATCGCAAAGCGCATTCCGTAGAAAACGCCCGACAAATTGATATCGGTCACCTGCTTCCATGCCGCAAGATCGTAGTCGCCTGTGGGGGCTATTTGACCCCCAATACCGGCGTTGTTGACCAGACCATAAAGACTGCCAGTTTTTTCTACGGCAAAACGCACCATCGCTTCAACTGAAGCTGCATCCGCCACGTCAACGGCCACAGCATGGGCTTGGCCTCCTGAGTCAACTATATGTTTGACGACCCTTTCCACGCCTTGCATGGTGCGGCCCGCGACGATGACTGTTGCCCCAGAGGCAGCCAGTTCCATGCATGTTGCAGCCCCAATGCCTGAGCCTCCGCCTGTCACGATGATGGTTTTTCCGTCAAAACGCAGATCCATTGATGCCTCCTATTAGGGGGATGTGTTGAAAAATAGCAAAGAAAACCAGATTCGGCTTTAACGAATAATTTCTAAATGGATTTTTATGAAAACTAAAACCCCTTTGATGGGAGGCTGAAAAGTTTTTTCATGGGAGATTTTGCCAAAGGAGGCGACGGCCTGACCCAGGCCATGGATAAAGCGGGGCAGTGTGAATGGATTTGCGCGCCGGTGTGCCGCCTCAAGACCCGACCGCCGCTCACCCCAGAAAATCAGTAATGCGGCGGCAATTCGTCGCGCAGATTGCGCGGTGCAGAGCCGCCTCCCTCTGGAACTTGCTGGCGCAAATGCAGCTGCTCGCGGGCAAGGTCGTCAATCTGCTGCTGTTGGCGGTAGATGACGAGGTTGAGTTGATCGAGCAGGTTTTCTGCGTAGCTGAACTTGATCTCCAAGTCGTTCAGGCGCTGCTCAAGGTGGGAAGAATCTTGCATAGCGCTATTAGAACGCAATCCGGACGTCAACTTCACTGCATCAGCCGCCCCATCAACTCCAGCCGCGCCTTCATCGAGCCGTGCATCGCCTACAAGATGCAGGAGGTTTATGGAAGCACCTACTGGCGGACTTGTTACTGGAGTTTGAGAAAGGTGTTCTGACGGCCCGTAGCGTCCAGGTCAACGGACATTTAATGTATCCATGATGGGGTGATCATGGGGGGCGGTCAGGAGCCCATCGGCAGGCTTGGCGGGGTTACTGGAGCGGCCTGCCGCAATCGCTGCGCGCAGGGCGTTGAGTTCAAGGTGTTTGCGCTCCTCACGCTCTTCCAGGTTCGGCCCTACCGGCAAGGCTGCTGTCCTTCCATCGTCTTACATTCGCAGCCTATAAAATGCCCCATCTGCCTTCAGGCTGCAAACGCATTTCAAGACGCTGTGGACTGCTGCATGCACGTCCCCCATCCATGGCAGCCTACGAACGAGAACGAGTTGCGCACGCCTTGGCCAGTGGAATTTCTTGGCCAGAAACAGTAGCTGTTAACACAAACCATTCAATAGGCCACCTACTCAGGTGGCTTTTTACTAGTCAAAAAACATCAATGTTCTCAAATCTGATCATCTACCGCGTGGCTGCGCAATGGGAAGGCTCACTGGAGCAAGTCGAAGAAGCGCTGCAGAAGACACCTTTCATGGCCTGCGGTTCAACCCAGGAACATAGCGCAGGCTGGGTACCACCACGCGGTGAAGAGCATGGCCTTCTGGCCGAAAGCGTCGGAGGCCAGTGGATCTTGCGTTTTATGAGCGAATCCAAAATGCTGCCCGCCAGCGTACTCAATCGCAAAGTGCGAGAAAAAACCGATGCGATTGAAAAAGAATTTGGCCGCAAACCCGGCAAGAAGGAAAAGCGCGACTTGAAAGACGAGGCCAAGCTGGACCTGCTGCCCATGGCTTTCACCAAGCAAAGCAGCATGTGGGTGTGGATCGATCCGCAAGCCAAGTTTTTGGTACTGGACACTGGCGCGCAAGGCAAGGCCGATGAAGTGGTGACACTGCTGGTCGATAGCCTTAAGGGCTTTGGTGTGGCGTTGCTGGACACGCAAACCAGCGCCCAGGCTGCGATGGCGCATTGGCTGTTGACGCAAGAAGCACCTATAGGCTTCACCATCGATCGTGATTGCGAGCTGAAAGCAGCAGACGAATCCAAGTCAGTTGTACGGTATGCGCGTCATGCGCTTGATATTGATGAGGTCAAGCAGCACGTTGAGCACGGCAAATTGCCAACCAAGCTAGCCCTGACCTGGGATGACCGCGTGAGCTTCTTGCTTACCGAAAGCCTGCAGATAAAGAAAATTGCATTTACAGACAGCGTGCTGGACCAGGCGGGGGATGAAGGGGGTTTTGATACCGATGTAGCGATTGCCACGGGTGAGCTGACCAAGCTGATTCCAGATTTGATCGAGGCTTTGGGGGGTGAAGGTCGCACCGAAATTGGTCAGCCTGCGGCAAGCGCAGAAACCTTGGAGATGCGCGTGGCAAGCAAGGGCGCCGTGATAGGCCTAGCCAGCGCCCCCGAAGACATGGAATCACAAGATCCGCCGTTCTAACGACTGGCGGTTTTAGAGGTTGTGCAACACCCCCCATAAGCAGCCAAGGTAGGGCACGACTGCTTCCACCGCCGTTTGCAAGTTGCGGGGCAGATAGGCCCGCCACCATTCCGATCAGCGCCGAGCGGCCCAGATGCCCGGTACCCTCGGTGATCGTGTTTTCGTACTCGACCAGTTCCTCAATGTCCCAGTCTGCAAAAGCCGCGCGCAGCATGTCCTCGGTGTAGAGGTTCTCGATTGCAGACGGCCCGTAACCGTTTGGTTCAGGAACTGCGTTCAGCGCTTACGCGGGGCGAGCACCCAGCAGACATGTGGTTTGATGGCGGAAATACTGTACTGCTCTGTGAACTCACGGATGCGCTGATGGAAGGGCCGGTTATCTTGCCTGAGATGAACCTTGATCAGGAAATTGAGAAGGACATGGCAGGTTTCTCGCCGATTAAGCAGTTCTCGCGATAAATTCGAAAGAGCGATAAAACCATCAACATACGTCATGAATCGTCGCATGCCGACCAATAATTCTTGAATCGATCTCAATTCCACTGCTATGCGAAGCTTCTCGAAATCAAAACTGATGGCCCTACGCCAGTGCGAAAAACGTCTCTGGCTGGAAGTTCATCGACCTGACCTGCGCGAGGATTCCGAGCAGGCAGAATATCGGTTCCAGGTCGGTCATCAGGTTGGCGGTCTGGCAAGAAGTTTGTTCGATCCGGAAGGCAAAGGCGTTTTAATCGACATCGACAAGGAAGGGTTCACGGCAGCATTCGCCCGCAGCGCCGAACTTCTTAAGCATCGCCAACCCGTATTTGAGGCTGGCTTTTCGGTGGGCGGTGCATTGGCCTTCGCCGATGTCATGCTCCCTAATGATCCTCCTGCCGAACTGTCCTGGCGGATGATCGAAGTCAAATCCTCAACCTCCGTCAAGGACTACCACCGAGACGATGTTGCCGTTCAAGCCTATGTCGCCAAAGTTGCCGGCAGTCCGCTGACCTCCGTGTCGCTGGCACACATCGACAGTTCATGGATTTACCCCGGCAACAACGATTACCGTGGATTGCTCAAGGTCAACGACCTGACCGATGAGGCAGTGGCACGACAAGCTGAAGTGCAAGGCTGGATTGCCAAAGCGGGCGAAGTGGTTGAACAGCCGCAGGAACCCGTCATCGCCATCGGGGCACATTGTGATGCACCGTTTGAATGCAGCTTCTACTCCTATTGCAGCCGCGATGAACCGAAGCCGGAATATCCGGTTTACTGGTTACCGCGATTCCCTTCTGCCAAGGTGCGCGAGTTGGCTGAATCCGGGATCGATGATCTCCGCGATGTTCCGGATGATCTGCTCAATGAGCGACAGCGGCGTGTCAAAGCGCATACGCTCGACAACCAAGCCTACTTTGATGCTGCGGGTGCGGCTGCTGATTTGGCCCCCTATCCATTGCCGGTCCAGTTTCTTGACTTCGAAACCATTCAATTTCCGGTACCAATCTGGGCGGGAACGCGGCCATATCAGCAAATTCCCTTTCAGTTCAGTCTGCACACTATTGGTACGGGCGGGCAACTTGAGCATGCCGAATTCCTCGATCTCTCAGGTGGCGACCCGTCTGCCCAATTTGCGGATGAACTGATTCGCCTGTGCGGCACCGATCCCCTACCGATTTTTGTCTATAACGCCGCCTTCGAACGTTCCCGCATCAGTGAACTGGCCACTCGATTCCCCAATCAACGTGAGGCACTGCTGACGCTCAACGAACGGATTGTCGATCTGCTGCCGATTGCACGGGAACGCTACTACCATCCCAGCCAGCATGGCAGTTGGAGTATCAAGGCGGTGTTGCCCGCCGTCGTTCCTGAACTGCAATACAGCGATCTTGATGGCGTCCAGGATGGCGGCATGGCGATGGATGCGTTTCTCGAAGCCCTGCATCCGCAAACAGCCAGTGACAGGAAGCAACACATCCGGGATCAGCTCCTGGCGTATTGCAAGCTCGATACCTATGCCATGGTGCGGCTCTGGCAGGTATTTTCGGGTCGCACCGATTTGGCACTCTGAATTCGCTGGCCCTTTCTCACCCATTTCGGGAATAAGCTCTTGGCAATCGAAATCGCTTACACCCAGCACTGCGGTAATAACCTATCGCAACAGGATGCGTTGTGGACTGGATCGCGCGTCATTCAGGAAAAGAACCTGGCACCAGAATATCGGACAGTTGATGCGGCAGAGCGTATCGTCGTGGCGGTTGCCGATGGGGTCGCCATCAGCCCATATCCGCAGAAGGCCAGCCGCCTCGTTCTAGAACTACTCTCCAAGGAATTGGCAACTGACACCGCTTTTGATGGCCGGTTGCTTCGGCGAATTCATGGCTACCTTTGCGATGCGTTGGCGAAGGGCAAGACTTTCGGGACATCGACGACAATCGTGGTTGCCCGGTATCATCAAGAGCAATGCTCCATTCTCTCGGTGGGCGATAGCCGAGCCTACCATCTGACGGCAGCAGGCGAATTGCGGCAGTTATCGCGTGACCACACGGTGCTGAATGCAATGATCGATCGGGGCGAGGCCGCTGCCGACAAGGCGTATGCAAGCTTTTACAACATTCTTGATTCCTGTCTCGTTGCCGATGACGAAGAAACGGACTTTGCGATTCACCGATCCGAATCGAGCCTGTTGCCGGGAGAATCATTATTGTTATGCACCGATGGTGTTCATGACGTATTGGGCGACCACCGGCTACTGCGCAGCTTGAACTCCCAACAGGAGGCACTGAAGCAAATCACCGCATTGCGTCATGCGGTACTTGCCGCCGGCGCACCCGATAATTTCTCGATGGTAATGGTCAAGCGCTGACAACACACCTCATGCAGCCAATGTCATATCCTTCCGCAACAGCACATCCGCACACCATGGAACACCACGCCAAGACGACCTGACTCGCTGGAATCATTGCAAATTGCACTGGAACTGGTACGCCGAATCCCGAAGGGTCGCACGGTCACCGCACCTGAACTGCAACGGCAACTTGCGGATGCCGGCTACGAGCGCGATATGCGCACCATTCAGCGTCAGCTCGAAACTCTCTCCGGATTCTTCGACTTTGATCGCGACGACACCACCAAGCCATACCGCTACTGCTGGAAAGAACGGGCCAAAGGCATCTCCCTGCCTACCTTGAGCCCGCAGGAATGCCTGTTGCTCACTTTGGCAGAACAGCAGTTGGGGCAACTGCTGCCGCAACGCTTGATGAAGTCGATGGAAGGTTTTTTCACCCAGGCCCGCCTGCAACTGCACGAACAATCCACAACCAAGCGCGAACGGGAATGGCTGAACAAGGTGCGCGTTGTCAGCACCAGCCAGCCACTGCTACCGCCCAAAGTCGATCCGGCCGTGTTCGAGCAGGTCAGCGCAGCCCTCTATGACGACCAGTGGCTAACCGTCGAATATCGCAATGCAGCGGGCAAGAAACTCGAAAGCCGTGTCATGCCGCTTGGCCTTGCGCAGCAGGGGCAGCGGATGTATCTCGTGTGCCGTTTCGATAGCTACGACAACGAACGCAGCCTTGCACTGCATCGGATAATCTCGGCCAAGGCATCATCGTTCACCTTTGAGCGGCCTGCTGAATTTGACCTGAAGAAATTCGATGATGATGGCCGCTTCGGGTACGGTAATGGTAAGAAAATCAAACTTGCCTTCCGGATTGAAAAGGATGCCGGCCTTCACCTGCTTGAATCTCCACTGTCCGAGGATCAGCAAGTGGTCGAAGAAGATGAAACGTATTGGATCACAGCAACCGTCGTGGATTCTTATATGCTGGATTGGTGGCTGCGGGGATTTGGTGATGCAGTCAGTGATATTTCAAAACGCTAAAGGAGCGAGTAATGGCAAATATGATCGAACTTTCCAAGAACTGGGTTTCCGACGGAAAGGAACTCAAGCCAAAGACCGGGGCCAGTTCATCCAACACATGGATATTCGACGGCAGGGAAATAAAACCGAAGACCGGTGCCAGTTCATCAAATACGTGGCTTTGGGATGGCAAGGAGCTCAAACCGAAGACAAGCGCCAGTTCATCGAATACCTGGGTTGTTGAAGGAGGCAAGGTGAAGCCCAAAACGAGCGCGAACTCATCCAACACATATGAAACCAAAGGCCAGCCAATTCTGGTTATAGCCGCTCAACTTGTTTTGAAGCTTTGGTAGCCTGCTTCACGATCAAATTCCCAGAGGACGCATCAAGTGATGCGTTCATCTGGTGCGACAGCCTAAACTCACATGGAATCACAAAATGCAATCTCGAATACTCAGATTGACAGATGTACCGCTACAACGTATTGACGAAGAAAGCCTGGGCCTTCGAGACTATGTCAATGCATTAGGTGAGTTACGCTGAATCCTCTAAACCTACGAGAAGTCGGCACTGGTGGGGCGGTGCTTTGTACCGGTGCTTTGTCTTGCGGTCAGCCTCTAGGTTGGCCGAAAAATTAAACAGCATCGGGAGATTGGCAATGAATGCAACGTTGGAAAATCTGAAAGTACTGACCGCAGACTTTTTTTTCTTGCACTGGAATGAAACAAAGATTGGCAAATCATCACCTGAATGGTCTGATCGCTGGACATTCATTGGAAGTGGGCCGAATTACAACAAACAGGGTGTTTATGCCTTTGTTAGCAATGAGGGCATGGTTACTTATATTGGCGTCGCTTCATCCCGAGGTGGGGGGCCTTATAGGGGACATGGACTTGGCGCACGCATAGGTAATGCCTATGTACGAGTTGTAAGTGAAGGGGTATATCGACCCAATGATTCGCGGTTGGAGGATGCCGGAGGTTTGGTAACAATTGGATTTGAGCCAGAGCAGGCATATCTATCCAACGCCTTGGAACTCTTCTTAATAGGCCGATTGGATACGGAACACAATAGCAACAGACCCGGCTCATAGCCATGAAAGTCTTTCTTGATGACGAGCGACCTGCACCTGTCGGATGGGTGCGGGTGTGTTGGCATGATGAGGTTATCGGATTACTGAAGGCGGGAACGGTCACGGAATTATCGCTTGATCACGACCTTGGTGACGATACGCGCGGGACTGGATACTCGGTGCTCGAATGGATTGAGGAACAGGTTGTTGTTCATGGCAGGCGCCCGCCGATCATTCATCTGCATACGGCGAATCCATCTGCAAGGTCGAAGATGGAAGCAGCGGTTGCATCGATATATCGCCACACAGGGTAAACCCTCCAGTTTTTCACTGGCGTGAGAGGTGGAACGGTTGTGTGGCCATTCCCTGCACGACGAAGCAATGTTTTGCACGAGAATGCTCGACCGTTTCCAAACTACCCCCAAAAACTTGAACAGTTTCGCAACGATTCGAGATACTCCGGGCAACTGCCACAGCATCTATCAACATCCACATGCAATGCCCAGCGTACAATGTCGCAGTTTGCCCGCGGACGTCTCAGGCAAGGCAGT
>RRZU013461834.1_pt1 | contig 10618 bp, 10 predicted proteins | sample 2165561 | NCBI WGS metagenome assembly RRZU01 (sample SAMN10456909, study PRJNA506462) | wastewater metagenome | isolation source: wastewater sludge | place: USA: Moscow, Idaho | reverse complement strand
CATTGGCGGTAAAAAGTCCGTCCAGCCATGGTGTATTGTCAACAAGCTCAATACACCTGTCGGTCAAGGCACCCGGAGTCTTTACGATTACAGAGAAAAACCGATAAAGCAGTCAGGAGACAATCAAAAGCAGGGAGCTGGCTTGGTCACTGTTAAAAAGCTTTCAGCATTTCATCAGACAAAATTCAGGAGGCCTCATGCAACGTGTGCAATGGCCTTGATTGCAATTACGCAAGGTTGAATCTCCCGTGGATTGGGATGCAAACCTCGTGCTTCAGCCGGATGAACCATGCATGGCAATCAACAGGCTGCATGCACGGTTGCGGCAGAGACCACGCAAGGACATTCCAGCCAGGCCCCGGGCGGGAGCAGTGAAGTTGCACCAGCCCGCCTGGACAGCTACAGGTCGGCCGCTTTTTGACATGCATGACCCGGGCCGGCAATTTCTACAACTGCTTTGTCTCCAGCCAGGGCAGACTGTCCAGAGCTGCTTTGCAAACACGACGGACAATGCAGTCTGCACGGCATCTGAAATTATGCAAACAGGCGGATTTTTATCCTATAGAATAGCTAATAAGAATATTTGAATAGACAGGAGGCTTGCATGTTTACCCTGACACCCCGCGGCATGATTGCCGCCATCTATCGCCGGCGGTTTGTCATCCTCGGACAGTGCATCAGTCTTTCGACGGCTTTTTCTGCGGCACTGGTGACCGTCTGGATGATTTCCCAGATGTAGGGGATGAAAGGATCAATACAGGCTATAGCCAGAACAAACAGGCAAGTACAGATCAATCATCTAAGATAATCAAAACACAAGGATTGCTCATGAACCAAGATGACCTGACCATCGCGGCCATCGTCACGGCCTGCTTCATTGCGTCAACGCCCGTATTGTTCGCCCTGACCGACTGCCTGGCGTCACTGCTATGGGGTTGATGCCGGACAGTTACACCATTGCGTCCGCCCCTTGCCAGCCCGCTTTCCAGCGGGCTTCGTCATTCATGGACTGACCGGATGTCTCCGGCAACCAGGCACACCTGAACCGGCGCATGATTCCTGCCGGCCCGCATGCACTCCGGACTGGCTGGTCAGGAATTTGACGGCAATAACGGGGGTTCTGGTCGCGGGATGCCATTCACGCCCCACCACTACCAGACACAAGCCGCCGGCAAAGCCGCAGGATGGCTAAGAAAGTGCACAAACTCCGGCCAGCCTGTATCCCACCTGCAACTCGGTCAGCAGGCATTCCGGCTGGGCCGGATCGTGTTCCAGCTTCTGCCTCAGGTTGCCCATGTAGATGCGCACATAGTGCTGCCGCTCCACATGATTCGGTCCCCAGACCTCCTGCAACAATTGCCGGTGCGTCAGCACCCGTCCGTGATTGCGAAGCAACACCGACAGCAGGCGAAACTCGATGGGGGTCAGGTGCACCATTTCTCCGCCGCGACGCACCTCACGCAGGCTGACATCCACTTCCACCTCGCCAAAGCGGTAACGCCCGGTTTCGGCCCCCGGTGCCGCACCGCGCCGCCGGAGCTGTACCCGTACCCGTGCCAGCAGTTCCGGCACGCCAAACGGCTTGGCCAGGTAATCGTCGGCCCCGGCATCCAGTGCCTCGACCTTTTCTGCCTCCTGGTCCCGGGCCGACAGCACCAGCACACCGGCCGACGACCAGCTGCGCAACTCGCGGATCAGTTGCTTGCCATCACCATCCGGCAATCCCAGATCGACCACCAGCAGGTCAGGCTGCCGTGACGCCGCTTCGATCAGGCCACGCTTGACCGATTCCGCCTCAAAAACCGCATGGCCTTCATCCTCCAGCGCCACGCGCAGGAACTTGCGGATATTCGGGTCGTCTTCAACGATCAGGATACGGCTCGGGTTCATTCGATTTCTTCCGGAACAGCAGTTTTCACCGGCAATGCCACTACAAAGCGGGCACCGCCTTCCTGCCGGTTTTCCGTGGCAATGGTGCCACCGTGGGCCTCCACGATCAGCCGGCACAAGGCCAGCCCCAGCCCGGCACCGGAAGTCGCGGATTCCCGTACCCCGCGCACAAAGGGCTGGAACAGGCTCTCCGCCGGCTCCGGCAACCCGGGGCCCTCGTCGTCCACCCGCAGCCGCAGCCATCCGTTATCCAGCCGGGCACTGATCCGGATACCGCTGCCGGCCGGCGTGTACTTGGCCGCATTATCCAGCAGGTTGACCAGTACCCGCTCGATCAGCAGGGCATCGAACTCCAGCAGTGGCAGCTCCGCTGGCAAGGAAACCTGTACCGGATGCCGGGCCAGTACCGGCCGCAGCTGCCCCAGTGCCGAACCGACCACTTCTTCCAGCGATTGCCAGTCCAGCCGCAGCTTGACCCCGCCGCTTTGCAGGCGGGCCATGTCGAGCAGGTTGCTGACCAGCCGGTTCATCTGCGTTGCCTCACCATGGATGGCGTGCGCCAGTTCCTGCTGCGCCGGGTCAGCCAGCTTTTTTTCCAGCGTACCCGCCAGCCCGGCAATGGCGGTGATCGGGGTACGCAGATCGTGTGACACTGCCGACAGCAGCGTATTGCGCATCCGCTCGCCCTCCATCGACACCAGCGCATCCTGCGCAACTTCCACGTAATGAACACGCTCCAGCGCCAGCGCAATCTGGGCACAGCAGCCATCCAGCAGGTGCCGCCATTCCGGTTCGTCCGGCATCCGGCTGTCGGTCAGCTGCAATGCCAGCACCCCGCGGGTACGCATCGGCGCCTTGAGCGGCACGTAGCGGATGTCGGTGGCCGCCAGGGTTTGCGTCCCCGCGCCGGCCTCCTGCTGGTTGTCGTACACCCATTGCGCCACCTCCCGGTCCACCGGCAGCGCTCCGACCGCTTTCAGTGTCTCGTGGGCATCGGGCAACAGCATGGCCATCTGCACTGTCAGCAGCGGCTCCAGCTGTTCGGTGGCAATCGACACGATCTGCTCGGTCTGCAAGGCGCCCGACAGCTCGCGCGCCAACCGCGCCAGCGCCTTGGCCCGGAACTCACGCAACCGGGCGACATGGGCGGCGTTGCGCATCGACGCGGCCAGCTGGCCGATCAGCAAGGCCACGCCCAGCATCAGGAAAAAGGTAAACAGATACTGGGTGTCGTTGACAGTAAACGACCAAAAAGGCGGCACGAAAAAGAAGTCAAAGCAGCCCACCGCCAGGAAGGCCGCCCACGCTCCCGGCCCGCGCCCCCAGCGGATCGCCACCAGCACCACCGTCAACAGCAACAGCATGATGACATTGGCCGGCGCAAACACCTGCAACAGCAAGGCCGACAGTGCCGTGGTGGCCGCACAGGCCAGCGTGGCCCAACCATAGTCGCGCCACACCGGCCGTACGGGATGCCAGATCCGCGGCGCGGTGCGGGCAGCCTCGCCGCTGGACACCAGAATCACGTCCAGGTCCGGATGCCGGGCGACAATCCGCTCGGGCAAGGCCCGTTGCCAGCGCCAGCGGCGCCCGGACTGTGGCCGCACACCGCACAGCAGCTTGGTCGCGTTGCGACTGCGGGCATAGGCCGCCAGCACTTCCTCCACCTGCCCGCCGGACAGGGTGGTGATTTCCGCCCCCAGACCGGCCGCCAGCTTCAGCGCCTGCAAAGCCTCTTCACGCACGCGCCGTCCGCCACGGGGCGCATCGACATGCACGGCAATCCAGTCGGTTTGCAGGCGGGCCGCCAGCCGGGCCGCCTCGCGTACCAGCCGGTCACCGCCCTCCCCGCCCACACATACCAGCAGGCGGTCCCGTGCCTCCCAGACCGGCTGGATGTCGCGATCGGCCCGGTAGGCGCGCATCTGCGCATCCACCCGGTCGGCGGTGCGGCGCAGGGCCAGTTCACGCAGCGCAATCAGGTTGCCCTTGCGGAAGAAATGCTGGCGGGCCCGCTCGGCCGCATCCGGCAGATACACCTTGCCTGCGGCCAGCCGTGACAGCAGCTCGTCAGGCGGCAGATCCACCAGCCGCACCTCGTCAGCCTCGTCAAACACCCGGTCCGGCACGGTTTCGCGTACCGGAATGCCGGTAATGCCCGCCACGATGTCGTTCAGGCTTTCCAGATGCTGCACGTTGAGCGCGGTATAGACATCAATCCCCGCCGCCAGCAGCTCGGCCACATCCTGCCAGCGCTTGCGGTGCCGACTGCCTTCCACGTTGCTGTGGGCCAGCTCGTCGACCACGATCAGCGGCGGATGCAGTGCCAGCGCCGCATCCAGATCAAACTCGGCCAGATCATGCCCGCGATAGGCCACCCGCCGGGAGGGCAGCATCGGCAGCCCCTCCAGCAGGCGGGCCGTTTCCTGGCGGCCGTGGGTTTCCACGATGCCGACCAGCCCCTCGCACCCGGCTTCCCGCTGCTGCCGGAGTGCCTGCAACATGGCAAAGGTCTTGCCGACGCCGGCACAGGCGCCAAAAAAGATGGTCAGCTTGCCACGGGCAGCGCGCTGCTCGTCAGCCTGCAAGGCAGCCAGCAGGCGGTCGGGGTCGGGTCGCAAATCGTCCATGAAACGGCCACGCTTCCGTCTGGTTCAGGTTAACGGCTCGCCAACTGGTCAAGCTGGCGGTTGAGTTGCAGCACATTGACGCGCGTCTCGCCAAACATGCCCCATTGCGGCGGCTGGATCAAATCCCGCACCAGTTGTGCCACGGCCTCCTCGGGCAAGCCACGCGCCCGGGCCACCCGCGCCACCTGGTAGAACGCCGCGGCCGGCGAAATGTCCGGGTCCAGCCCGCTGGCCGAACTGGTCACCAGATCCAGCGGCACCGTCTGGCCGGCAGGCACTGGCGCCAGTGCCGCGATCCGTTCGCGCACCTGCCTGACCAGTTCCGGATTGGCCGGGCCCAGATTGCTGCCCCCCGAGGCCATGGCATTGTAAGGACGCTCGGCCGTCGCCGATGGCCGGCCGTGGAAGTAATGTGCTGCCGTAAACGACTGGCCGATCAGCACACTGCCGACCACCCGTTCACCATCGCGCACCAGACTGCCGTTGGCCTGAAAGGGGAACAGGGTCTGCGCCAGCCCGGTCACCAGCGCGGGATAGGCCAGCCCGGTCAGCGCCGACAGCAGCACCAGCAAGGTCAGCGCCGGGCGCAGCAGGCCACGGCAGGAGGTGGTCGCGCCCGCTACTCGCACGGAGGCGGCTTGCCCGGTCGTCAGCCCGGCGGCATTCAGGGTAGAAGTCAGTTTCATGGCAGGTTTCCTTTACACCAGTCCGGTCATGGCCAGCGCCATATCGATGGCCTTGATGCCGGCAAACGGCACCAGCAGGCCGCCGGCACCATAGATCAGAAGATTGCGGCGCAGCAGCGAAGCGGCAGCCAGCGGCCGGTAGGCAATGCCGCGCAACGCCAGCGGAATCAGCGCCACGATGATCAGCGCGTTGAAAATCACCGCCGACAGGATGGCCGACGCCGGGCTTGCCAGCCCCATCACATCCAGCACCCCAAGCTGCGGATAGGTCAGTGCAAACGCCGCCGGGATGATGGCGAAATACTTGGCCACGTCGTTGGCAATGCTGAAGGTGGTCAGCGCGCCGCGCGTCATCAGCATCTGCTTGCCGGTCTCGACAATCTCGATCAGCTTGGTCGGGTTGCTGTCGAGGTCAACCATGTTGCCGGCCTCTTTCGCGGCCTGGGTGCCGCTGTTCATCGCCACCGCCACGTCGGCCTGCGCCAGTGCCGGCGCATCGTTGGTGCCGTCACCGGTCATGGCCACCAGCTTGCCGGCCTCCTGATAGCGGCGGATCAGCGCCAGCTTGTCTTCCGGACGCGCCTCGGCCAGAAAATCATCCACCCCGGCTTCGGCCGCAATCGCGGCAGCAGTCAGCCGGTTGTCGCCGGTAATCATCACCGTCTTGATGCCCATGCGGCGCAGTTCGGCAAACCGCTCCTTGATGCCGCCCTTGACGATATCCTTGAGCTCGACCACCCCCAGTACGGTCTGGTCATCGGCCACCACCAGCGGCGTGGCGCCGCGGCGGGCCACGTCATCCACCAGCTGACGCACCCCGGCCGGCAGCGCCAGCCCGGCTTCGCCCAGATAGCGCTCGATGGCATCGGCCGAGCCCTTGCGGATACGGCGGGTGCCGAGATCCACCCCGCTCATGCGGGTCTGGGCGGTAAACGGGATGAATACCGCATCCACCACGTCGCGGCCGCGCAGGCCGAAGTCAGTCTTGGCCAGCACCACGATCGAGCGCCCCTCCGGGGTTTCGTCGGCCAGCGAGGCCAGCTGGGCGGCGTCGGCCAGTGCCTCGCGCGTCACGCCCGGTGCCGGCAGGAAAGCCGTGGCCTGCCGGTTGCCCAGCGTGATGGTGCCGGTCTTGTCGAGCAGCAGCACGTCCACGTCCCCCGCCGCCTCGACGGCGCGGCCGGAGGTGGCAATCACATTGGCCTGCATCATGCGGCTCATGCCGGCCACGCCGATGGCCGACAGCAGGCCGCCGATGGTGGTCGGAATCAGGCACACCAGCAGTACCACCAGGGCGGTCAGGCTGATCGGCAGCCCCGTACCGGCAGCTTCCACCGCAAACAGCGAAAACGGCAGCAAGGTGGTGCAGGCCAACAGGAAGATCAGCGTCAGCGCCAGCAGGAGCAGGGTCAGCGCGATTTCGTTCGGGGTGCGGCGGCGTTTGGCGCCCTCCACCATCGAAATCATGCGGTCAAGGAACGCCTCGCCCGGATTGGCGCTCACCCGCGCCACCAGCCAGTCCGACAGCACACGGGTACCACCGGTAATCGACGAGAAATCGCCGCCGGATTCGCGGATGACCGGCGCGGATTCGCCGGTAATGGCGGATTCGTCCACCGATGCCACGCCTTCCAGCACTTCGGCATCGGCCGGGATGGTATCGCCGGCCTCGACCAGGATCAGGTCGCCCAGGCGCAGGTCGGACGATTCCACCAGCCGGATGCCGCTGCGGCGGTCTGCGTTCGACAGTTTTTTGGCCATCACGTTGCGACGCGAGCCGCGCAGGGCAGCCGCCTGGGCCTTGCCGCGCCCTTCGGCCAGCGCCTCGGCAAAGTTGGCAAACAGCACGGTAAACCACAGCCAGGCCGCGACGGCGAAGATGAAACCGGTGCCGGGCGCGCCGCGCCAGGCGGCCTCCAGCCCCAGTACGGTGGTCAAGAGGCTGCCGACCCAGACCACGAACATTACCGGACTGCGCCACTGCACGCGCGGCGACAGTTTGCGCAGGGATTCGGCCAGCGCCGGCTTGACCAGGGCCGCCTCGAACAGCGGCAGTTTTTTATCTTGGGACATGGGATATGCCCTCTCTCAGCGGGAGAACAGTTGCAGGTGGTCGATCACCGGCCCGAGGGCCAGTGCCGGGATGTAGGTCAGCGCACCGATCAGCAGCACCGACAGCACCAGCAGCACGACAAACAGCGGGCCATGCGTCGGCAGGGTACCGGCGGTGGCGGCCAGCCGTGGCTTGCCGGCCAGACTGCCGGCCAGGGCCAGCACCGGCACGATGACGGCAAAGCGCCCGAACCCCATCGCCGCAGCCAGCATCAGGTTGTAGAACGGGGTATTGGCCGACAGGCCGGCAAAGGCCGAGCCATTGTTGTTGGCCGCCGACGAAAAGGCATACAGCACTTCCGAGAAACCATGGGCACCCGGATTGGCCATGCCGGCACGCCCGGCTTCGGTCAGCACGGCAATGGCGGTGCCGGCAAGCACCAGCAGCGGCCCGACCAGAATGGCGACCGATACCAGTTTCATTTCCGGCGCCCCGATCTTCTTGCCAAGGTATTCCGGCGTGCGGCCGATCATCAGCCCGGCCATGAATACCGCCAGCACCGCGAACAGCAGCATGCCGTAGAGGCCGGAACCGACCCCGCCGAACACCACTTCGCCCAGCTGCATCAGCAGCATGGTCATGCCGCCACCCAGCGGCATCAGGCTGTCGTGCATGGCATTGACCGCGCCGCAGCTGGCGGCGGTGGTAATGGTGGCAAACAGGGACGATGCCAGCACGCCGAAGCGCACTTCCTTGCCTTCCAGATTGCCGCTGTCACCGGCAGCTCCCAGCGCCGTCAGCAGCGGGTTGGCCTGCGATTCGGCCAGATACACCACGGCAAAGGCACCGACAAACAGCACAGTCATGGCCGCCAGCAGCACTACCCCCTGGCGCAAGTCGCCAACCATGCGGCCGAACATCACCACCAGCGCTGCGGGCAGCAGGAAGATCGACAGCATTTCCACCCAGTTACTGAACGGTGTGGGGTTTTCGAACGGGTGCGCCGAATTGGCATTGAAAAATCCTCCGCCATTGGTTCCCAGGAGCTTGATGGCTTCTTGCGACGCCACCGGGCCACTGGCCAGCAGCTGGGTGGCGTGGGATTGCAGCGAGCTGATGGTCAGGCCTGCATGCCAGTTCTGCACCACGCCCTGCCACACCAGCACCAGTGCCACCACAATGGACAGCGGCAGCAGCAGCCACAGGGTCGCGCGCAGCAAATCCAGCCAAGCATTGCCGATGGCGCCTCCGCCGCTACGCACAAAACCGCGCACCAGTGCGACCACCACGGCGATACCGGTCGCGGCCGACAGGAAATTCTGCACGGCCAGCCCGAGCATCTGCGTCAGCAGGCTCATGGTGGTTTCGCCGCTGTAGCCTTGCCAGTTGGTATTGGTGACAAAGGAAACAGCCGTGTTCAGGGCCGAATCCGCACTCATCCCCTCCAGCCCGGCCGGATTCAGCGGCAACATGCCTTGCCAGCGTTGCAACAGGAACAACAACACAACGCCGGCGAGATTGAACAGCAGAATGGCGGCTGCATAACGCTTCCAGCCCATTTCTTCTTCGGGTACGGCCCCCATCAGCCACAGGGTGCCCCTCTCGATGCGCCCCATCCAGGCAAAGCGCTGTGCCAGCCGCCCCTCCAGCAAGGCTGCCAGATAACGGCCCAACGGCCATGCCAGCGCGAGGAGAACCAGCAAATACAGCCCGGTCTGGGCTACGGCAGAGTGGTTCATTCGATCTCCTCCGCGTGCAGCAGCATGTAGACGAGATAGACAAACAGCCCGGCAGCAACCGCCCCGGCCAGCCAGAGCGTCCAGGCTTGATCAGCATGCATGGCAGCGCTCCTTGATAGTTTTTACTGACATTTTCCAGCCCTTTTTTGGATAAAACGGGACAGGGAAAAGATAAAAAATCCGTTGTAAACCGGGCGTAAAAACCGGATGAACAGATATAAAAACGGTATAAAAACCCATCAAGGGACTGGCCTTGACCTCTTCCAGACGGGAAGCCCATGGCGTCTGGCACTGAATGGCTGAGGCCTCGCAGGATCAGGCTGATCCGGAAGAACCGTTGATTGATTCAAGCATCGTCAGATGCCCACCAGCATATCGTCGGAGCACAAAAACGCTGGAAATCAGGAAATCGGCCGTTCACGCAGCAGCGCTGGCGACCAAAATGCATGCATCACCGCGTTGGACAATAACCTGCGGCTGATCCTCACCGGAGGCGAGAACGCTGATATTTCCCGGGCCGAGGCGCTCATCAAGGCGACTTCTGTACAGATCGTGATTGCCAACAAAGGCAACAACAGCCATTCCCTGTGAAGGCTATCGAACAAACCGGTACTCAGGCAGCGATCCCTCCTCACCGGCATTGACAGAAGCCGCGACATGTTGACCTGGCCTCCTGACCACAAGGGAGCGCACACCCGGTGAGGTGGCACCACGAGTTACCGGAGTGACGACGAGCGGGACGTGATGCTGGAGGCCGTGGAGAAGCGTCTTGGTCTGGATACGCCATCGGCGCCGATAGAGTGGCTGAGCGACAACGGGGCAGCCTACACGGCAGAGGCCTCCCGAGCGTTTGCGCGGATGCTGGGCCTTGAGCCGGTGACGACACCTGTGCGCAGCCCGCAGAGCAACGGCATGGCCGAGAGCCTGGTGAAGACGATCAAGCAGGATTACGTGGCACACATGCCGAAACTGGACGCCGCGACCGCTTTGCGAAATCCGGACATTGCCTTCGAGCATTACAACGAACACCACCCGCACGGTGCACTGAAATACCGTTCTCCAAGGGAGTTCAGACGACTGGCGGCCACATCAACCTAAGGGTGAGTTGGTGTCCTGAGATACAGGGGCAAATCCAAGCTGACGGCATGTCAGGCGGTGATCAACGAGTATCTGAAATGACAAACCCCAGGCTTCGGCCCGGGGTTGTTGCTTACCGCTCAACCAAAAGTCCAGACGCTCTTTCCCCTCTTTTTTCTGCTTGTGGGCCCGCCTGGCACCGCATGATAATGAGATGGTTCCGGGGTGCACATCGCCGAGCAACCGCCAAGCAAACTAAAAAGTTGTTATCAAGGTTGATATCAAAATATCGTCGACATGCAAAATCCCAATAAAACCAAAGGATTAAATCGGAAATGCTATTAATTATTGACAACTATGATTCATTTACTTTCAACCTTGTCCAGTACTTTGGCGAGCTTGGGCAAGCGGTTGAGGTTTACCGGAATGATGAAATTTCCCTTGAAGGGATTGCCGCCAAAAAACCGCAGTATCTGGTGGTTTCTCCCGGCCCTTGCTCGCCGTCCGAGGCCGGCGTTTCGGTGGCAGCCATCCAGCATTTTG